>JAAIGE0101273774.1_pt1 | contig 24414 bp, 15 predicted proteins | sample 6487951 | NCBI WGS metagenome assembly JAAIGE01 (sample SAMN13974128, study PRJNA590717) | phyllosphere metagenome | biome: tomato field; feature: multiple bacterial spot infested tomato fields; material: tomato leaves; isolation source: leaves from tomato fields | host: Solanum lycopersicum ...
CACTCCGTCCCGACCAAAAATCTCTGGAAAATCCAAGCACTTACGGGTGCTTGGATTTTTTTATGCCTATCTGTTTTTGCCAATGACGGTCGCCAGCGGCTTTTGGTGAACGTTTGTGCTGAGCTGCGTAGCGCGTGCGTGCGACTCAGCCCGAAAGGAAGCACTACCCCCTCCAGGCGAATGAAGGTGCTGCACTGCCGACCTTCGATCACCTGACACCGGAACAACTGCGCGCCCTGGCTGTGCAGCTGATGAAGCGTGTCGAACAGCTCGACCAGCAGGTGCACTACCACAAAACCCGTAACGAGCAGCTGGCTCACGAGATCGCTATCCTCAGGCGCCACAAGTTTGTCCGGCGCAGCGAGCAGCTCAGTCCCGACCAGATCAGCCTGTTGAACGAGCTGCTCGACACCGACATCGCGGCCATTGAGGCCGAACTCAAGGCGCTGAATCCCCCACCGGCACCCGCCGAGCCACGCCAGCCGCCCAAGCGCACCGCCTTGCCGTCGCAGTTTCCGCGTCCCCTTATCCACCGCGAGCCGGACTCCACACAGTATTCCTGCGGCTGCCAGCTCAAGCGCATCGGCGAGGATGTCAGCGAAAAGCTCAACTACCCCGGGCGTCTTCATGGTGGAGCGGCATATCCGCGGCAAATGGGTCTATGCGTAGTGCGAAGCGCTGATCCAGGCGCCTGTGCCATCCCAGGTGATCGACAAGGGCATCCCGGTCGCCGGTCTGCTGGCCCAGGTCATGGTCGCCAAATACGCGACCGCCTGCCGCTGTACCGCCAGGAACGGATCTTCGGCCGCGCTGGCCTGGCCATCCCTCGCTCGACCCTGGAGCAGTGGGTCGGCAGCTGCGGTGTACAGCTGCAACCGCTAGTCGATGCGCTGCGCGAGCGGCTGTTGCAGTAGGACGTCCTGCACGCCGATGAAGCCCCGGTGCAGATGCTCGCTCCCGGCATGAAGAAGACCCAGCGGACCTACGTGTGGGTCTATACCGCCAGCCCGTTCGCCGATCTGTGCGCCGTGGTCTACGACTGCAGTCCCAGCCGCGCCGGCGAGCATGCCCGTGCCTTTCTCGGCGACTGGAAAGGCCAGCTGGTCTGCGATGACTTCGCCGGCTACAAGGTCTGCTTCGAGCAGGGTGTGATCGAAATCGGCTGCATGGCCCATGCCCGGCGCAAGTTCTACGACCTGCATGTGGCCAACCAGAGCCCACTGGCCGAACAGGCCCTGCAGCACATCGGTCAGCTGTACGCCATCGAGCGCGAGGTGCGCGATCTGCTGCCTGATGATCGACAGCGAATACGCCAGGAAAAAGCCAAGCCCATCGCCGATGCCCTGAATATCTGGATGCTCGCCCAGCGCCAGTTGGTGCACGAAGGGACGGCCATCGCCAGGGCGCTCGACTACAGCCTCAAACGCTGGACGGCCCTGGTGCGCTATCTCGATGATGGTGGGGTGGCGATCGACAACAACTGGTGCGAGAACCAGATCCGCCCGTGGGCGCTGGGCCGCTCGAGCTGGCTGTTTGCCGACTCGCTACGCAGCGGCAAGCGCGCAGCCGCGCTGATGACGCTGATCCAGTCCGTTCGGCTGGGCTATGATCCGTATGCCTGCCTGAAGGGTGTGCTCACGCGCCTGCCGACACAGCCTGCCAGCGCACTGGCCGAACTGCTGCCGCATTGCTGGAGGCCCGGCGAGGTGTGATGCCCGGCAGAGATCGCATGAGCAGGGGCACTAATCCAGGTGTCCTTGCTGTGCATGTACAGCCAGCCCAGTCTCCAGCTGCCTGATCAGCTCCTCCCGCAATGCTACTGGTTCACGCACGGCGATGGAGCCAGCCTGCGACAGCAGCCACCAACGCAGCTGCCAGGAATCCTGCACGGTAGCAGTCAACCGGCGGCCATCCTCTTCAGGCTCCAACCGCATATTGCTGGACAGCAGTGTTTCGCGCACAGTCTTCGTTGATCCAGGCCTGCAAGGCGATGGGGCCTGCTCCAGGGCTGGTGAATTGCAGGGCGCATTCATCGCTGATGCGGGATTCGGGTAGCTCTTCCTGGCTAAGTTTCACTACACTACGTTTGTTTTCCCTCACGCCGAGCTCGGTCGATGTTTTTGGCCCGGCAAACCGCTGAAGGCTCGTGCGGGCGAGTAGTTGGGGCTTCCTCTGCTCGGCGGACCGCTACAGCCTGCCGGGCGAGTTGGCTGGACATCGACAAGCGGAGGCGCATTAGCCATCCAAGAAAGCTTGTAATCGGTGCGCCAGCGCAGTTTGGTCCCTTAGCTCGCACTCCCAAACAATGTGGGTGCGCCAGCCAAGCACAGCCAGCCGAGATACATTCTCCGCATCTCGTTCACGGTTGCGGGAAATCTTGGAATGCCAGTATTCTGCATTCGTCTTCGGCTCACGGGCTCCTCGTGAGCAATTATGCCCGTGCCAAAAGCAACCATGGACAAATATCACCTTGCGACGCCCAATGAATACCAAGTCTGGTTTGCCAGGTAGGTCTCGTCTGTGCAGCCTAAAGCGATAGCCAAGATTGTAAACGAGCCTTCTCACTATGAGCTCGGGGGTTGTATTTCTTGACTTGATAGTTCTCATTATTTCTGATCGATCCATGCCGTCATCCCTCTATCACACTTAAAATCAAAACTATTATTCGTCGAGCAGTGGTTTGTCGTTTTCAATTTAGACCAATATGGGTGCGCTGAGATCAATTTCGATGTTCGATAGCAAGGCAAAAAAAAGCGAAAAATTTAGCTTTTTCGAATTTTTCGCAGGTGGAGGCATGGCTCGAGCTGGTCTTGGCGACCAATGGCAATGTTTGTTTGCCAATGACATTGATCGAGTAAAGGCGCTGACATATATAAATAATTGGGGCGACCATCATTTTGATGGTCGCGATATTCGAGAAGTAAAGGCGGCCGACCTCAAAGGTAACGGGGATTTGGCTTGGGCGTCATTTCCATGTCAAGACTTATCTGTCGCCGGAAACGGCTTGGGGATAGGTAGTTCTAGTACCGAAGATTTTACAAGATCAGGTGCGCTTTGGCCTTTTCTTGATCTAATTAACGAGTTGCATAAAGAGTCGCGACAGCCACCATTACTAGTTTTGGAGAATGTGGTCGGATTGCTGACTCTAGAGCGAGGTCGTGATTTCGCTGCAATTTGCTCAAGTCTCGGGGGGATGGGGTATCGCTATGGGGCGGTAATAATCGATGCAAAAAACTTCCTCCCTCAATCCAGGCCGCGCGTATTCATCGTTGCAATAGATCGAGGGGTTAACATCCCTAAAGGCCTTAGTTGCGGCATGGCTAAGGATGTCTGGCACACGCCGACGTTACTTCGCGCATACAAAACACTACCCCAGAATGCCTATGAAGATTGGGTCTGGTGGGACTTGGGGATCGCTCCTATTCTGAAGAGAAATTCCCTTGAGGAGGTTATTCAACTCGAAGGCGTTGAGTGGAATACGCCTGAAGAAACTGGGCGAATCATCAGCATGATGGCGCCTGTCCATCTTGCTCGCCTTGAGCAGGCGAAGTCCTCTAAAGATATCAGTGTTGGAAGTCTTTATTTTCGGATGCGCAGAGATGGAGGTGTAAATAGGCAGCGCGCAGAGATAACTTTCTCGCCCTTTTTGGGCTGCCTAAGAACCCCGAGAGGGGGCGGGTCACGGCCGAGGATTATTGTGGCGGGAGCTGGTCAAGTCAGAACGCGCCTTCTTTCCATTCATGAGGCTGCCGCGTTGATGGGACTAGAAAATACTTACAAATTACCTGGAATCTATCAGCATGCTTTTAAGGTGATAGGGGATGGTGTCGCCGTTCCCCCTGTGCGTTTTCTTGCGGATCGCTTGCTTGAGCCGCTCGCCGTGGCCGCTCGGAAGGAAGCGGCTATTCGCAGGGAAAAGATATTTGCCAGCTAGTCCGCACACCCTTGACTAATTTGTCGGCAGTTTTTATTGTGGTTCGTAAGTTGGCTGGTGCAACTGAGTCGACTGCGGTATCACTCATGATAATTAGCCTGATTCAAAAATCGCAGAGGTGTTGTCCTCCAGAGGCTCTAGGTGTCAACACCCAGTTACAGGTATGTTAACGGCGATAATTAGCTTCGGTGGCTCGCGCTGCAAAAACCACCGAAGTAGTTATGGATCTACGGTCTCGGATTGATCGAGGGATGTCACGTTTTCAACAAGGATGGATTTCTGTGGGTTTGCCGCGCACTTTTGACGTATGGGAGAAACGGCTCGTCGCTTATTTCCTGGCCATTGGCCCGGACGGCGATGCCAGCCCCATCCGCGCCTTTGAGGTTACCCCCCGAACACTGACGCTAGCCTGCGGCGCTCCGCGTGAGAGTGAGAAGGACGTCGAAGAGATCTTTCGCCTCATGCTGTCGCGCGATCCGCTGCTGATGGATTCACTGCGTCTGGGCTCTCAGCGCTATGAAAAGTTGGATGTGCCTAACTGCTTCTCTTATCTTGTATTCACCTTACTGGTCGACGGCCTGCTAGAAGGTAACACGAGTAAAAGCGGGGAGTTCCGCCATAAGCTCATGAAATGGCTGGAGACTGACGCAACTGTTTCAAACCTCCGCGGGGTCGCGCTGATGTGGGAGAGCCTGGTGCGCTGGCTCGATGCGCGTATCGAGGCAGGTGAACCGTTTCGCCGCCTGATCCTGCCTGATCCCGGTAGTTGGTCACATATAGGGTACACACGTCGCCTATCATTTCCGAGCAAGACAGACCTGCGGCTTGTAGCCCATTTCTGCCATGAGCACCCGGATGCTCACCGCAACCCGCGAGTCAGCATTGCGGCGTTTCCGAGACTGCTCAATGATCAAGCCTCCTGGGGGCTACGCCGTGCGTTCGATGAATTTCGCGGCGCTTACTATATGCAACGTCGCGCGTTGGGCGACCTGCCTTTCTGGCGGCTGCTGGAGCATGCCTCAAGACTGACTGGGCGTCCGACGCGCCGCAGCGTCACTGTTGAAATGCTGTTCGATGCGGACAGGCGCGCGCTTTTCTTCGCCAGCCGCGACGAAGAAGGCGACGCTGAGCCATTCGCGTCGCTGAATGACGCGCTGGTCTCCGCTGGAGCCGATCACAGTGAGAACCTGGCGACTGCCGCCGCGTCAGGCATCGTGTTCTTCCGCCTGGTCGGCGCAGGGCGCTGGCGGGCGGAGCCGGAGGCCAACGACTCCGTTTTCAGCCTGCATGTCGCCGTGGCGGAACGGCACAAGCGGAAAATCGGCGATCGATTGGGCGTGCTCGCCGACAGCGATGCGTGGGCGATCACGACCCAGCCTCTGCCCCTTAATGCTATTAAGGATGCGCTCAAGGAAGCCAATCTGCTTGGTCCCAAACAGGAACGAATCATACGGCCTTGCCTGTCCGGTGGCGTGCGTAGCAATGGGTTATGGCTGGGCCGCCCACGCTTTCTGCCGACTCTAGAATCCGACACCTCTGACTATGTCATCCGTAATGCATTACCACGCGCAACGGACTCGCCGCTGAGCATCGAGCAGGGACAACTGAAAGCCTCCCAACCAGTTGAAGGCGCGTTCTTTATTCATCCGACACTCCTGCGTAATGAAGAGCACGCGCCTTGGAGCATTCGCCTGCAATTTTCCAGCAACGCTTTCGTGCATACGACGCTTGAAAGCGCGCGCTACAAACTACCTCTGCTGCGCGACTGGACGCCGGGTGCATCCGCTTGCCTAGAAATCAACGCGCAGGATGATCTGGAGTGGGAGCTGGGCGAGCCCGCGTGCGCTGATCTACTTGAGGCTGTCTACGCCAGCGGTCGAAGTGGATGGGAAGAGGCGGAACTCATCGCCCTTCTGGGCTGCGCCGACGGCGCTATGAATCCCTGGCTCCTGCTGCGCTCCCTACGGGACGCAGGCATCGTCGAGCCGCATCTGCGCTCTGGCTGGAAAGGCCGTGTCTGGACGTTAAATGAGCCGAGCATCGTTGAAGGTCACTGCGGGGGACAAGCACTGGCGATGGTCGAAGGGGCGCTTTGCACGCGCCTGATCGAGGACTTCAGGCTTGCTGTCGAAGGTTTGGGCGGCATTGCCTTCCGACGTCTGGGTATCACCCCTTGGGCCGCACCTCTGCTTGGCGCGCGGGACGTTACGGCCAAAGCGCTTGCCGAGCATCTTGGCTGGCGCTTTGTGGCCGAGCCGATAGTGCCAACTGAGAAACCTTTGGCGTTTGCTGAAACCCTGCATCAAGCCCTGCACTACGCACCGGCAGCCGCATGGTCTTGGCGGGCGGGTCGCTTCCTATCCAGCGCTAGTGCCGAAGAGGACGTTCAACTGTTACGCCTGACGCACACTGGTGGACGTGACCACGATATCTATAGGGTCGAGCAGAACGGCAACACGCTTCACTATCTGTCGCGAACCGCCGCCATCGCCTCGGCTCACGCCCTAGCTCAAGTACCGCTGTTTGAATGGCGGCTTGAGGAAGAGGTGATCGCTATTAACGGACGCGAAGGCGGGCTTCCCGACGCATTGGCTACAGAAACACGCCGGCGCATGCTCCGCAACGGCGGGCCGCTTGGCAGCGAATACGTCTATCCCGCGAACAATGAAATGGCGCGCTGGCTGGCCGGGAGATTGCCTGGTTGCATCTCTAACCTGTCCCAAGAGGTGCGGCAGGATGCGCCGATGCTGGTCAGTCTCGCCCTCCGCTCCTCAGGTCGGTTACGCCTGCAGTGGCGCAACGGCACAACCACTATTTAGCATTAACTCATTTGGAATCAGGTTAGCTATGGCGGAAAATTTGGCGTGGTATGCCGGGCAATGCGTAAAGCGACACGACCTCAATATGACCGTCAAAGTCATTGCTATGCGCTCGGACAGTGGATGGTCGCTGCTTGAAAATCCGCAAAAATTATTACCTAAGACGGGTGAGGTTGAGGTTCGTTTGGCGACTGCCTCAGGGTATCAGCCGAATAGTTGGGTCAGCTTCCAGATATCTCATAAAGAGCCCCGGGGGAAATGGAAAGCATCCACCTATCGCAACCTAATGCCATTCCTTGACCTGCAGGAAACAGGAAGTCTCGACGAGCTGCGCAGTCGCTTGACGGAAGAGGGAGTGGATGGGCCAGACCATGCCGGTGTATGGGTGGTTCGGTACAGCGAAGACCGCGTCATCATGCTCAGCCTGATGCGCTCTCCGGACAATCGTTACCGGATGGTGTCTAGCGGCAACTTCTATGTATATGCCTACGAATCTGAGTATGTGTATCGCATGCCGTCAGGTGCGGGTGAAGTTTTCCTCTACGAATTGAAGCGTGGCATCGAATGCTTGGAGGAGGTCGATTGGTCGCCGGATGAGGGGTACATCAAGCGCATAGTGCGCGCCCTAGCGGGTGCTCACGACTCGAGCTCCGAAACGGTCGTCGACTGGTTGAAGCGTCATGCGGATGAAGCGACAGGTCGTGTCGGCTCCAGTACCGAAGATAGGCTCGCTGCACTGCAAGCCGCCCGTTCCGGAGAGTTGGCCAAGCGACTACTGGCGGATCAGACTCTGCTCCGTGAGATCACCGATGCTCTGCTGGCAGACCCGCGAATTCAGGCGCGCCTTGAAAGCGAAACACAAGCGATCGCTGAGCAGGAACGCCAAAGCATTCGCACCGCTCTCGCCAAGGATTTGGAACAAGAGGCCAAAACCCTGCGTGAGGAACGCTTGTCGGCGATCGACACCGAGTTGAAGGCATGGCAAGCAGAGCAGTATGAAGCGCTGAGAAATCAGCTTAAGCAGGACATGAAGTCCAGCATGCTGGCCATGGAAGGGCGTGTCGTGGCCCGCCAAGCGGAGATGGAATCCGAGCTTGAGGCACTGCGCAATGATCTGCAGCAGGGACTTAACACGCTTGCTGCAGAGCGCAAAATGCTCCAAGCTGAGTTAGAGACGATCACCGCTCAGATAGGGGAGGAACACCAAACCCTGGTAGATCTTCAGGCGCGTAAAGTCCAAGCCGTCGAGGAGATTGAGCGGCTCAAAGAGGAAGCAGCCACGATCCAGGTGCCGAAGAGCGTCCGACTTGAGAGTGCATTGAGGCTCAACCCGGCTCAGGGCGTCCCGACACTCGACATGGCAGAGATGCAGCAGGCGATCAAGGCCTGCGTTCTGCTCACGGCCGAGGGCCAAGAGCGGATGGCGCAGTTTTTCGCCCTGATGCTGGCAGGGGAAACTCCAGTACTGTACGGTCAGCAGACGCAGGATTTCCTCCTGGCGGCTGAGGCGCTGTTGTCGTCCGGGCGATCGGTGCGCCTAGAAGCCGACCCGACTGTCATCACCTTCGAAGATCTCTGGTTACGTGCTGGCACGCAGCTGCCGACCGCCCTGACCCATGGACTGGAACTCACCCGCGGTCATGAGCCCACAACCGTGCTGGCCGTTATCGAACATGCCGAGCGATCCGGAGCCCGCTTCTGGCTCCCAGCGCTTGCGGACCGCACACGCCGTGGTGAGCTGCCGCGGCGCTTCTTCGCCTGCGTAACGGTCGAAGACGAAGATTGTGAGGAAGCTCATGCGATTCGCAGCCAAGCTCCATGGCTTCAGGTCAGTGGGACCATAGCAGCGGCGGCACCCGCCTTGGCGCCCATGGTTCTCTCCTCAGCTAATGTCCGGCAACTAGATCCGGGCGAGCGCCCTCTAGATCTCATGCCCGCCATGACAGTGGTCTCGCCGCTCGCCAACCAGCTCACCTTGGCGAATGGCCTACGACTGGCCCGCACAGCGGCCGAATGGATCCGTCTGAATCAGGGGGCTCGGTACGAGGAAACCCCCGCGGCGCTCGCCGAGCTTTTCATGAATCAGCACGGCCGGGATAGTCACACGCAACCAAAGTCATAAGGAGATGAATCCGTGCTAGACCCGATAGGCGGCTTCCGTCGCATCCAAGATTTCGTCATCAACTATGTTGAGACCAGTTTCCGCATTTCAGATAAGGCGGCCGCTAAGGCTCGGCGCAATCTGCTGGAGACGGTTAACGTACTTGCCACCGAGCCGTTCATCGAGCCGGTGCTACGCTACGAATCGCATCCAGAGAACCTTGAGCAACTGGCCCAACGCGATGATGGCCCGCTCGCGCCGATGAGCTGGGAAGGCAAGCGGGCCTTTGTCGAGCTGGCACTTTCCGGCCTGTTCGATGGCAAGCGCTGCGAAGGCGAGATTCGTCGAAACATCGACTATGCGCCCTACGATCATCAGGTCGAAATGCTCAGGCGCGGTTTGCTACCGGGCATGCCTGGAATCGTCACATCGCGTACCGGCAGCGGTAAAACCGAAAGCTTCATGTTGCCGGTGCTGGCCGCACTCACCAACGAAGCAGTGACCTGGGCAGCACCCGACAGTGACTACCTACAAAGGGATTGGTGGCGCGAGGATAAGAAGCCGTGGTCGGCGCGGCGACAGGGGGAAAATCGCCCAACCGCGATCAGGAGCCTAGTGATTTACCCCATGAACGCTCTAGTCGAAGACCAGATGCAGCGCCTGCGCAAATCGCTCGACTCCGACGATGCGCGCGAGGTCATGCAGGAGCGCCTCAAAGGCAACCGGATCTTCTTTGGTCAGTACACCAGCTCTACCCCTGTCACCGGGTTCGAACGCCATCCGCGCATTGCAGAAAACCAAGGCGAAAAGCAGCGCCGTACCCGTCGGATAGCGCGCCTTCGCGAAGCAATGCAAGGATTCAAGCGCGACCAGGATGCGGCGCTCGCCTTCGACAGCCAAACGGAGATGGCTGCAAGCCAGGCAGGAGAGAAAGCGCCAGACAAGACCCGCTACATTTTCCCAGCTGTGGATGGCGGTGAGATGCTCTCTCGCTGGGACATGCAGGCTGACCCGCCAGACATTCTGGTTACCAACGCCTCAATGCTCGGTACCATGCTATCGCGCGAGGTGGAGGAGCCGATCTTCACTCAGACGCGTGAATGGCTGTTGAACAATGAGGATGCCTATTTCTATCTGGTCTTTGACGAACTGCACCTGATCCGAGGTTCTGCCGGTACGGAAACAGCCTTTCTGGTCAAGACGCTTATCCAGAGGCTGGGGCTAGATCAGCCGACGCATCGGCACAAGTTGCGTCTGTTGGCCTCCTCGGCCTCGCTGCCTATCGACGGCGAACAGGGTGCACAGTCGCTGGCTTACCTGCGTGATCTCTTCGCGCCCTATGGCACCAGCCGCCATGCGAACGATCCCGGCGTCACCGACCCGGACTTCTGGCGCGAGTGCATCGTGGTTGGGAATCCGCACCTGCCGACCTCTTCCAGTGAGCCGATTGAGGCACAGCCTTTCGTCGACCTGCTCGAGGCGGCCCTGGGGCGAGAAGACGGCTTTGTCGCCAAGATCCAGAACGCTGAGGCGATGAATCCAGTTGTGGAGAAGGCGGCTTATGCCCTGGACGTCTCGGTATCCGACGCCGGCGACCGGGTCAAGGCGCTGGCCGAGGCGGCTGCGGCTGTGCTGACGCAGGCCTGCCGCGACGGAGGCGACGTGCGTGCGACGTCGACATCGGGCATGGCTGCGCACATCTTCCGGGCCGGTTCCGGCGACCTCGATAAGGCGCTGCGCGGCCTGCTGCTGGCGCGTGCGCTACCCGAGTCGAAAGCCTGGTCGACGAGTGTTTCGCTCACCACGCCTGCTTTTCGTGTCCACACCTTTATCCGAAATATCGAAGGGCTGTTCGCCTCGGTTAAGCTTGACGGCGCTACTCCGGTCTTCGGCGATTTCACAGTGGAGCGCGGTGTAACGCACGCTGACCCACAAATCGAAGGTGGTCGCGGTCGTCGGTTATTCGAGTTGCTCTACTGTGAGGCCTGCGGTGATCTCCTGATTGGTGGCCAGCGTGGGCAAAGAATTGCAGAAAGCAGCGTGACCGAACTGCTGCCTGCGGCGGCCGACCTCGAGAGTTTCCCCGAGAAAGTCGGCTCAGCCTATTACGACAAGATGACGCTCGACGAGTTTGCGGTCTTCTGGCCGCGACGGGAGCGTCCATCGCTTTCCGAGCGGGAATACGACGCTTGGGATCATGCCAGTCTGAATCCCGAGACAGGTCTTGTATCGGTCTCAACTAACACAAGCGTCCCTCCAGGGCATATTGGTGGATATCTCTATCACCAAACCGAAACGGCTGTTAAAGGGCGTAACGTCCCCCGGATGGCGCAGCCTTTTTGCTGTCCAAAATGTGGCACTGATTACTCGAATCGGCCATTATGGAGCCGCTCGCGCTCGCCGATTCGCGCCTTCCGCACTGGTGTTACCAAAACCTCGCAGCTGGTGGCGACGGAACTGTTCGAGTTGCTGCATGCGATTGGTGCTGAGCCCAAAGGCATCACCTTCTCAGACAGCCGACAGGATGCCGCCAACCAAGCACTGGAGATCGAAACCCTACATCTGCGGGATTTACGACGGGAAATCCTGGCGACCGTCGCACGCGCGCTGGTCAAGAAGGCAGCGGAAGACTGGATTGATCCGGCGCAATTCGCGCAGCTGATAATGGCAGCTGCAGGCAGCCCTGAGGAAATGACTCGGCTTGCAGACAGTTATAGCAAGCAAATGGCTTCTGGCCTGCAGAAGAATAGCGGTAAAATCCCGCTTGGCAAACTACTGCAATGTGGTGCTAATACGGACATCGGCGCACTCACATCCGAATTTGTTTCGTTGGGAATCCATCCATTCGATCGTGTTGGCAAGAAAAATTACGAAGGGAAGCATTGGCAAGATCTGTTCATCAAGAACGGGGATGAGTTCATTTACTCCCCCAAGCTAAATGATGTACAGAAAGCGGACCTCAACAAAAGAATCCTTCAAGTTCAGTACGAACTGATCGATGACGTCATTTTTGCCAACACGTTTTTCGCGCTGGAAGAGACCGGTCTGGCCTATCCGTCCATTATGGATGGAGATGAGGCAAAAGCTGACCGCCTGGATGCCTGGCTACGCGTATTCTCCGGCGCGTATCGCGTATTGGACAACAAGTACGTCGATGGAGACCGCATGATTGAATGGGTGTCGGGATCAGACGTCAAGAACAAGCGTGTGCAGCGCTTTGCACACGCAGTGTTCGGTGCTGGTGCCGCCACCGATGGTCTGAGCGGCATTCTGGACGAGTTCTCGTCGCTTCAGCATCCGAGCGGCATGATTCACATCGGAAAGCTGTATCTCAAGGTCGCAAAGGAGAACGATCCTTACTGGAGGTGCGGCAACTGCGAAAGGGTGCATCTTCACCGAGGACCGGGCAAGTGCACACGCTGCGGGGAGATCCTGGACGAACAACCGACGGGGCAGGCAGCTGAATTATGGCGCAGCAATTTCCTGGGCAGCCGAATTGTTCGCGGACTAGAGGAAGGCGTCGACCGCTTCCGGTTACGCGTCGAGGAGCTGACCGGGCAGACGGATGACTTCTCGGATCGGTTGCGCAAGTTCAAGGGGATCTTCGTCGACGGCGAGAGCGATATTCAGAAGCGCGCCCAGGAAATCGACATGCTGTCGGTCACCACCACCATGGAGGTAGGCATCGACATAGGGGCCTTGCAGACCGTGTACCAGGCCAACATGCCACCCCAGCGCTTCAACTACCAACAGCGGGTCGGCCGGGCCGGTCGTCGCGGTCAGGCATTCTCGCTAGTCATCACTTTCTGCCGCGGCCGTAGTCACGACGCCTACTACTTCGCACATCCGCACGCGATCACCGGCGACCCGCCGCCCCCGCCTTTCCTAGCGATCAGCCATGATCCTATTCCGCTGCGGCTGGTACGCAAGAATTGGCTGCGCGCCGCGTTCAAACGTCTGCGCGACCAGTGCGCCAAGTCCGGGGAGGAATATCCTGGCGACCTGCTTATGCCGCCTGACGTGCATGGGGAGTATGTCTCGACTCATGATTACTACCATGACGTTGAAGCAGATTGGCCAAAGCGTTTGCGCGAGGCCCTAAACGACACCATCTCTGAACGCGATGACTTTATTGCTATTGCTACAGCTGCTTCAGTCTCCTTTGATCCGGATCAGCGTGAACGGCTTGCTGTGCAAGCCGATATCCATTGTTTGATGAAGGGAATCGAGGATCTCAGGCCCTATGCAGCTGATTCTGAGATGGGGCTCGCCCGCTTCCTAGCCGAATGGGGTTTGCTACCGATGTACGGTATGCCCACCCGCGTCCGCAATCTGTACCTCGGTCTGCGCACCGTGAAGAGGGGGCAAGAGGAGGACTACGAATGGTCGACCATGGACCGCGACCTTGACCTTGCGGTTTTCGAATACGCACCCGGCGCGGTACTGGTTAAGGACAAACAGAAGCATCGTGTTGTCGGCTTTACCGGCAGTCTGTCGACGCCACAGAGCTTCAGAAAGGGCGATCTGTCGATAAAGGCATTGTCCCACTGGTATGAAACCGAAACGCATGTGGCGATCTGCCCGACCTGCGGTTCAGCGAAACGCAGCGACGCCTTGCCGCAAGCGGCCCTGTCGTGCGACGACTGCCATGAAGAGATCCCTCTGAATGAATTCAAGCGCTACATCACACCCTCGGGGTTCCGTACGGACTTCAGTCCGAAGGATGATGAGGAGGAGGTCGGGCGCATGTCCGTGCGCAGCATGGCGACCTTGGTGGATCCTGGTAAGAGCCTGAAGCATGGAAATATCACTGTGCTCCACGGTGCCAATGTCACCATCATGCAGATGAACGATGGTGTCTCCAATATCGAGGGCGAAGGCGAAGGCTTCCTCATCGAAGAGGCACTCGATCTGAAGGTCCCCATACCGTCCGGTCTCAAGAAGCATCCGCAAATCGAGGGTATGCCGCAAGCATTCGAAGCCCGCTGGCTCAAGCGCGCGCGCAGCGACAGCTGGGGGCAGGCGCGGTGGGGAAAATTCGGTGATCCGCTGCCTCCGGTCGGCCTGATTTCCTGCAAGAAGACGGACTCAGTTCATCTGGAGATTCACCGGTTTGATTCTAGGCTAGACCTAGCTCGCGTGGCTCGGCGAGGCGACTACGCTCGTCTGCCGATACGCGCAGCCGCGCTCAGCGCGACGCAAATTCTCGTGCAAAGGGCGGCTCTCGAGCTGGATGTATCTGCCGATGAGTTCGAGGCACTTGAGCCGCGGGTGCGCTCCGGCAAGCCGATGCTGCAGATCGCTGATGCCCTGATCAATGGGTCCGGCCTTTGTCGCCGCCTGGGTGAAACAGTTCCAGGGGGCTCACGGCCGAAAATCCTCGATATCCTGCACGACATCCTAGCAAATCACGATCAGTGGCCACTGGTGGATTTTCTCAAGGTATCTGCGGAGGGCGAGCACACGGCTCAATGCCGCACTTCTTGCTATCGCTGTATTCAACGTTATAACAACCGTCGCTACCATGGCCTCCTTGATTGGCGCCTGGGCTTAGCCTACCTGCGATCAATGACCACGCCGGACTATGCATGCGGCCTGGAAGCGCAGGACAAAAGTTATCCAGAAATCAGAGACTGGCATACGCAGGCTGAACGGCTGGCGGAAGACGTCTCGCAGATGCGTCCTGGCACCTTGACCCCTGGCCGCTTACAGCATTCAGGGCTGTCATTCTTGGATGAAAGGGTAGGTGGGCGCGAAACACGATATGTGGTAATTCACCCACTCTGGAGTCTCGATTCGAGTGTTTTGTCCGACATACTGGGGGCTGACTGGTCGTCGGAACTGCGCTTCGTGGATACCTTCAACCTAGCACGTCGGCCGCTCAAAGCGATGACCATGGCATTGCCAGCTCGCTAAGCGCGCCCTGGACCCCTGGCTGGATAAGCCGGGGGGTGCTGCAACTTGCGCGTCCACCCTCTGCTGCCAGCTGAGGCCTCCGAGGCCCGGAAGAGTGCTTAAGCCTGTGTTCACGACTGCTTGGCAAGGTCACTACTGCTCGCTGCTGCGCGTATTTAGCGAAAACGAAAACGGAGCGGCATAAGCCAGCAGGGGCAGCTCAGGGCTGCCCCTGCTGGCTTATACCGCTCCGTCAGTCCGGTGGTTTGTCTGAAGTCTGCCACAACCGGCTGAAGATCCAGCACGTCAGCAGTACTGCGATCAGCAGCAGCGGAAAGCGCAGCAGAACGACGATTAGCAACGAGGCGGCTGCACATCCGACCAGGATGCCGACGAAGATGAATAGCGACGCCAGAAGACGCAGTATTGCCATAGCGCAGTCCTCGCAGTCGTACCGTGGCTACATGTGGCCCAGTTCCACCATCGAAAGGCAGCCCTCGTTACCGACCACGATGTGATCCAGGGTGCGCACATCGACCAGGTTCAGTGCATCCATCAGCTTGTGGGTCAGGTGGCGGTCGGCATTGCTCGGCTCTGGATCACCCGAGGGGTGGTTGTGGACCAGGATCACTGCTGCCGCGTTGTGCTCCAGGGCCAGCTTGACCACTTCCCGCGGGTAGACGCTGGCTCCATCCAAGGGTGCCGCGGAACACAAGGAAAGTGCATTGCCACTTACGGCCCAGCGAGGTTTTGTGCGCGCGGTCGAAGGGCTACGCGCGATCACTGAACCGGTCACGGACGTCGAAGCATGGATGCGTCTGAGCGAGGCGGCCGTTGCTCCGGATTGGTACGGCTTCTTCATGACTGCATCGACCAGCTTACTGCTGAGTTCGGGCAATGCCCGCTCGCCGCTCATACCTTAATCGACTGGCTATACGACTACGCGCGCGAGCTGCGCCAACAACCAAAACAGGGGCTGTACCTGGGCACGGTGCACTCGGCCAAGGGGCTGGAGCTTCGGCACGTGGTTGTGCTGGACGGTGGCTGGTCCACGCAGCCCGACACCCTGAGCGACGAGCGCCGACTTTATTACGTGGGCATAACCCGCGCCGAGCAAACGCTGACGCTGTGTGAATTTCCGGGCGGCAACCCCTTCGCACGCAACTTGACCGAAGAGGGGATGGGGCGGACCTTTCCCGGCGAGTTCATGCCAGAACTTGAGAAGCGCTACCTGCAGCTCTCGCTCAAGGAAATCGACCTGGATTTTGCTGGGCGTCAGCCACCGAGCTCAGCGGTCCACAAAGCACTTGCAAGCCTTGAGCCGGGCGATCCCCTCACAATCCAGCCACAGGACGACCGCTACCTGATTCTGGACGCCCACGATCGAATTGTCGGACGTACCGCCAAGTCCTTCGAGCTCGACCTCTGTGTCGAGCACTGCGAAGTGGCAGCGATCCTGGTACGCCACACCGATCGGTGTGATGAGCAGTACCGGGCGTGGCACAAGTGCGAGCAGTGGGAGTTAGTGGTGCCGAGGGTGGTGGGCTGGGACCAACCCTTAGGAAAATTTACTAAATAGAAAAGGCCGACCGAATGCGGGTTTTCCATCTGGGATTCAGAGAATTCTCAGCTTGGCGCGACCTAAAATAAGGGGCTACCTGGAGCGGTAGTTGTGAAACCCAGCGTTGAAAAACTCAAGTTGACGCACCTCAAGATGCTTCTCTTCGAAAAGAAAGCGCTTCGCCTCCACAGCTGACTTCCAACGACCGGAAACGCTATAAGCGTATAGCTCGGTTTGTTTATTCTGGATGTGGTGGAGTGTCTTCGCGTCTAGGTGATCGTCTATAAAGCGCTTTAATTTTCACCGCGTCAGCCAACCGCAGGGAGGGGCACGATGGAAGCTCGAAGGGGCGAGACGGTCTCCGGCTCGCTCCACGACAGCGCGGCCCGGCAGCGCCGGGCGACGCCCAGGCCTCACACCGTGCCTAGGGGCCCAGTTGCCACCCCAGACCCGAAGTACTCGGCCGTCTCCGCATCCGTGCAATACACATAACACCCCTTCATGCCGCGGGTCATGAGCGTGCGATAGGTGTTCTTGATGATCAGGTCCGTTTCCTGCCTCGCCAGGTCCGGATGTGTCTTCATGAGCTTCTTGTACCCGCGGATGGAACGGTCCTGCTTGTCGCGCTGGTCGGGCGAGGTCACGACACGGCCGTTACGCACAGTCAGGTCCGGCCCGATGATCACGCCGATGTAGTCGACCTCAAGGCCCTGGCAGGTGTGGATGCACCCGACCTGCTCGATGGATTCCTTGGCAATGATCCAGAGGCTGCCGTCCTGGCTGAGGTTCCATTGCCGGCGGTAGTCACCGATCACGATGTCGTCGGCCAGCGGATCCTTCTTGCTGCGCCAGGGCCAGCAATAGCCGGCCACGACACGCGCCTTGTTCTGGTGGTTGCGTGCCTCGATCGCCGCATGCAGCGCCTCGGGCGTATCGAATACCTGGAAATCATACTCGCCGGCATCGAGCCGATCATTGGCGGTCGGCCGGATGTCGAGCACGTTGTCGAGCCACGCGAGATAGCCATCCGACCCGCTGCAACGGAACTGGGAGGCCAGGTCGTATTCCTCGACGAGGGCGCCCTTGGCCTCGGCGAACTGCCGGATCGCCTGCTTGCTGCCCACGTCACTGAGGGTGACGCGCTGGTCCTCGTCGATGAAGAAGACCGTGCACTTCGAGGCCCCGATCAGCTCCTTGACCTGGTGCTCGCCGAGGTTGGCATACAAACCGCTCTTCTCGTTGAGGCGGTGGGCCTCATCGACGAGGAGCACGTCGAAGACATCGGGCTCGGCATCAACGAAGGAGCCGGACCCGGTGAACATGTGCGAGAACCTTGAGCGGGTGATGGCCCCGACGAGCTTGGTCTCGTAGACCTTTCGCGGCGCGGCGTTCTTCGACACGTACTTGCCCACCAACCCCTGCGAGGTGAGCTGCACCATCAGGTTGATGGCCAGCACCGTCTTGCCGGTACCGGGGCCACCCTCGACGATGACGACCCGGGGCTGATCTGACGAAGCAGCCTTAGCCGCTGCAAGCGCGGCCTCGTAGACCTCCTTCTGGTCGTCGATCAGGACGAACTCAGGGTTGCCTTTCAGCAGGCCCGACAACGAATCGGCGAGCGCCTTGGACGGACGGATCCGACCGTTGGCCAGCTCGTACAGGACGGCCATGTCGTCACCGGACTTGATGTATTTCCGGATAAAGGCCCGAAGCTGCTCGAGTTCGTCCTTGCCCTTGAGAAAGAGCGGGGCCTTCTCGATGTAGGGCTGGTAATGCGAGGCGTCGATCACGCCGTCGCGGACGTAGTTGTGAAGGTAGGCGCAGGGCCGGACGGCAATGCTCTGGTCGTACACCGCCTCGTTGAAGCTTTCCAGCAGGGAAGCGTAGGACCAAGCCTGGTACGAGGGATGCACCGTCTCGCGAAGTCCCTTGCCAAGGGCGGTCACCACGATCGCATCCTTGGTCGTGGCCTTCGCCGTGCTCCACTGCTTGAGCTCGACGAGCACGGCGTTCTTGCCGCCCAGCTCGTCATGGCCGGTGAGCGTGAAGTCGATGCGCTTGGACGACTGCGGGATATGGAGCTCGATGGCGAGCCCAGTGTCAGCCGGCAACGCGTCATCGCGTAGCACCTTGGCCATGTAGCCGAGCGACCCTTTCCACGACTCGATCTCTGATCGTCCGACTCGCTTGCCGGTGCGGGCGGTGAAGTGGGCGAGGATCACGTCCTCGATGTCGTCGTTGTCGGTGTCCTTGAGGAACTGCTGCTTGGTAGCTTCGTAGACGATCACGCGGTCTTCCTTAGCCGGCTTTTAAAGTTGGTCGTACTTTTTGCTCGTGTTGCGCGCCTTGTCGACGGGATACTTCTGCTCATTGAGCCGAAGCTTGTGTTGCACGGCCTCGTCGAGGTCCACGCCAAGGACATTGGCCAGCCGCACCAGGTACATCATCACGTCGGCCAGCTCGTCGCGCACTGCCTGGGATGTCTCGGGGCGCTGCGCCGCGGTGATGGATTGTTCCTCGGTCATCCATTGGAAGATCTCGAGGAGTTCGCCCGTCTCGCCCGCGAGGGCCATGGCCAGGTTCTTCGGCGAGTGGAATTGCGCCCAGTTGCGCGCCTCGGCGAACTGTTCGAGCGCTTCGGCCAGTGGCGTTACATGAACGAGCGAGGAGGGCAGCGAGGCATCGATCGGCACGAGGTTGTCCTTGGTGGCGGCAGGGTTTGCCGATCATACTTGAGCGCAGGGCCGATGTAAGCGCGGCACCGGCCCGCAACCATCGAGCCAGGGCCTGCGAAGCAATTGATGCGATAGCTGCGGCTTGGAGGTTCCCGGCATTACCCAACATAAGGACGTGGTCGTTTATGTCCCAGCTTTCCCAGCTCCGCAGCCCCGCCGCCGTGCAGGCTGCCATCGACGAGTTCGTGCAGATCGGCCGTGCCAAGTTCCTAGCGCGCTATGGCTTCGGGAAGTCGCGCGACTTTCTCGTGCGCGACCCGAAGACCGGTACCGACTGCGATTCGAAGGCCATCGCCGGCGTCGCCTATGGCAAGCAGTTCCCTGGGCTAGGCCCGCTGACGGCCGACAGCTTCTCGGGCGGTGAGGCGACCGTGGTCCCCGCACTGACGAGCCTCGGGTTCGCGATCATTCGTATCGGCGAGGATTGGTCGGAAGCCGAAGTCGAGGCCACGGTACGCGACTACTTCGAGATGCTGCGTGCCGAGGCGGCTGGCGCGGCCTACAACAAGTCCGAGCACAACCAGGCCCTGCGGCGCGTGCTCAAGGGCCGTAGCAAGTCCTCGGTCGAGCTCAAGCACCAGAACATCAGCGCCGTGCTCGACGCGCTGGGGCTGCCCTACATCAACGGCTACAAGCCCCGGGGCAACAGCCAACTGCTGCTACGTAAATCCGTACAAGCGTATGTCCTGAGGCACCAGCAGGCGGTCGGCACCATCGTCGATGCCCTGGAGGAAGTAAGGCTCCCGATCGAAAAGACCTACCTGGCAGCCCTCGTCGAAGCACCCAAGCGCGAGGCGCTTGTCCCAAGCCTCGCCAGAGTGCGAGAGCGCATGCCGCGCAAGTTCGACTTTGCCGCGCGGGACGAGGCCAATCGCAAGCTGGGCCGGGCAGGGGAGCAGTGGGTGGTCGAGTTCGAGCAACAGCGCTTGACCGCCGCAGGCCATCCGGAGCTCTTCCAACGTCTGGACTGGGTATCGGACACCCAGGGCGACGGTGCAGGCTTCGACATCCTGTCGTTCGAGGACGAAGCGCAGCACCGCTTCATCGAGGTGAAGACCACCAACGGTGGAGTGGGCTCATCCTTTCTCGTCAGTCACAACGAGCTCGAGTTTTCAAAGGAAGTTGGCGAGCAGTTCTACCTGTACCGGGTCTTCCAGTTCAGGCAGGGGCCGCGCCTATTCACCCTCACGGGGGACCTGGCCGAGCATGTCCACCTCAGGCCCATCGACTACCGGGCGAGTTTCAGGGGTATGGTGGGGTAACGTTATGGCTGCTGTCGGCCAAAAGCTGCCTTGGTTCCCAATTCGTTTATTTGAACGGTCGGCGCACATTGACAACCTCCATGTGCGCCATCAGCCCTCATTGCCTTGCCTGTTCCAAAAGTAATGGCCAATGTGGACGTCTGCGGCCGCCACCACTACCACACCCCTCTACGTGTTCGCACGTTGGGGGATCAATTCTGACCTCATTCCTCACAGCTTGTGGGCTTTGCGGCCCTAAGTAAGCACCGACCCACAACGCAAATCCGGCGTTATCACGCTGATCAACTGCTCCCGAATCTCGCCACTGCTCGCTGCCAGATCAACCGTCGCAAACCGGATGTAGTGCCCCTGTATCACCACACTCTCATCCACCCTTTCGCCAACCGCCGGATGCAACAGCAAACCGCTGGCGGTCTGCGTGAGGGGGTTCGACTCGGCCACCTGCGAGCGAAGGTATGCGTATATCTGATAAAGATAAGCGCTGTGCAACGTCTGCGTGCGATAAACGCTGCGCTTGTAGATTGCCGTGAACTTGGTATCAATCACCATCCGCTGCGCCAGCGTTGCATTCTCAAGCATCATATCAACCGTCATCTGCGGGAAGACCGCATCCAACCCTGGGGTACGGTCGCTGCTATTCCATCTCAGTTTCACCCCCGCACGAACAGTCCAGTCGCCCTTCAGTGCCACGCGGTAAAATCCTGCTACGGCTTTCTCGAACAACCGGCGCACCCAAACTTCGTCGCGATTGGGTTGGTGCATGTACTGCTTGCCTGCGGACTCACTGGGGATAGCCATGTCATAGGCGAGTTTGGCGGCGGAAACCATCAGACGATCCGCCGTGTCGTGCCCCCCGAATCGCTCCAAGTCGATCTGCGAACGAACCACACCCAGATTGGAGACCCCCAGTTCTGTGAGGCGCTGCGCAAGTTGTCGGCAGCGTCTGCCGACCGAGTGCCGACGCAGCAATCCAGCCAATCTTTCCAAGGCCATTCGAACAAAGCGATTTCGAACGGTGTCCAGGGTCAGTTCGTCGAATCGGCAAGCTATCTGCCCACGCATCAATAGCTGTTTGCGCTCGGTAGCGAGGACATCAATCCGGCCGCGCACGCGGTTGACGATCTGCTCGCGATGCTGATAACCCAGCCCCAAATGGCGGCGCAACCGTGCTTCAACGGCATCGGCCAGGATTTCTCCTACCATGCGCGGCAAATCGTCGGGCATGGCTTCGATAGCGGTCCTGGCATTGCCCAGGGCCCGATAGAGATCCGAAGCATAGAGCATCAGCAGCCAAAGATTTCTGACCGGAATACGACCCACCGCTCGCTCGGAGCTATGAATGAATGCCTCTTCTGCAAGGTTTGCCATATCACCAGCCTGCTAGAAGATTGGCTGCTGCCTCTTGCGCATTGGCGGGTGTGTCCACCCAATATTCGTCCAGCAAGGGCAGGATCTCGGTTTCTACCACTCGAACGAACCAGTCCCGCGTGGTGCCCTCTTTAAGCATCTCGCTTGGCGTCACGTAGCTATGCCCAATCTGGAATTGCTTACCCAGTCGCTCATCATCGGCAATCACGGTATTGAGTTCAGCCATCCGCGTTTCGATGTGGTGTGCCAAGTCGGCGTCTACAGCACATTGCGTGGTGACCCATTTGCGCCAACGGTCTCCCAACCTTGGGGTCAGGCTGATAAACGCAAATCTGCGCCGCAGCGCCAGATCAACCAAAGCCAGAGACCGATCGGCCACGTTCATGGTCCCGACCACGTAAAGATTTTCCGGGATATGGACGGCCGTACGATTGCCGTCTGCGTCGGGATAGCTCAACTCCAGCGCTTCGCTTGGCGTGCGCTTGCCTGCTTCCAGCAAGGTCAGCATCTCGCCAAATATCTGTGAGGGATTGCCGCGATTGATCTCCTCGATCACAACCACAAACGTTGAATCTGGATTGTTGAGCGCTGCTTTTACCACCTCCATGAAAACACCTTCGGCCAGGGCGAGACCTCCTCGACCGTCTGGGCGCCAACCTCTAACAAAATCCTCATAAGACAAGTTGGGGTGGAACTGAACAGATCGAACCTTTTTGACGTCCCGAGTGCCGATCAATGCGAACGCAAGGCGCTTGGCGAGCCAGGTCTTGCCAGTACCCGGCGGCCCCTGAAGGATCAGGTTCTTCTTCTCGCGCAAACGAACGAGCACGCTTTCCAACTCGGCCTGCTCCAGAAAACAACCTTCTGCGAGGATGTCTTCCAATGTGTAGGAGGGTAAGGCAGGATGGTTCACGATGGCTGGCTCGGCTTCTGTCACCTCCGGTTCCTCGTCCATATCGTCTGGGGACAGTTCATCGCTATCAAGAGAGGAATCAGACTCCAAACCCCAAGCTAACAACGATAACTCCGGGAACGAATGCGCAGGGTAGCCACTTTCCTGAAACCGCGGCTCGAGTATATCCACCACTTGCAAGTAGTCTACTGCGGCGCATCGCCTGTTTGGGCCGTTACGGTTGATCGTTATCGCTAGAGTGTCCTTAATGTACGTTCTGGATAGCCCGTCAAGGCTGAGCAATGCCCAAGGCCGGGCCCAATACAGCCCCATGGTCAGGTTCCATGCGACGCCCAGGCGGCCATTACTGTCATCGAACGCCTTGGCAAATGCAGTTTTGGCGACTTCCTCCTGGCCCTCTTCGCTATCGGCATAGGCGATGGCTGTCGCGAAGGTTTCCCACAGCGAGTCAATGTGATCACGGCTACGGTTCTTTTCGCGTGGGAAATACCAAGACTTCAAATTGTGCAGTACGGGCACACCTTCAAACGACTGTGGCACCGGCTCTTCAACGCCCAGGAAAATCGCGATCTCGGTGGCAATCGCTTTCCGGTTTACTTCTTTGGTTTGGCGGTTGAAGGTGCCCATGACAGTGAACGGGCAAATGTCCCGTACAAAGCCACGCTTGCCGTTTGGATAAATGTCCGCTTCCAGATAACCCAGCGCCGGTACCTGAGTGGATATCTCTTTCAGCCCTGCCACCAAGGCTTTCCGATCGTGCCGATGCTGGAGCAGCTTGTCGGCGATCGCCATGTAGAAGCGCGTCCAGCCAAACTTTTCCGAAACCGCAGATTGGCGACCAAAGCGCGCTTTCCAATAAGGGGCATCGCAAAAGCGTTGAATATCCTGAGCGTTGCCTTCAAACGCAAAGTCAATCAGTCCATCATTTTTCCAATCACCCGGCAGCACGCGCCAGATCGTGCCGCGGTGAGTGTAGAAGTACCATTTATGTCCCGGCTTGACGGGTTCCCAGTCGACCTTGACTTGCCGGCCGTCATTGCGATTCTCAGTGATAATACCGGTCGCCTTGATGGTCATGACCGAAACTCGATTCCCACGGTTATCGAACGGTAGGTCATGCAATTGGGTGTAGGCCGACTTGATCGCAATGCGCTCGCCCACTTTCATGCTGCGCACGAGATCAAGGTGTTTGTCGTCGTAGCCATTTTCCCAGATGCCCTCGCGAAGGAAGCGCGCAGTCTGATCATCTTTCCTTCCGTAAGCGGCGCCGACGAACCACACGGGCTGGGTGGAGATTCCTTTAGGTGCGGTAGTCATGTCATTCCCTTAAATAGCAGTGTGTGGAGGTGGGCGAATCAGTTGCAATTGATTGCGTGACACATTCGGTGGGCTTCGATCGCATACTGGCTATAGCGCGCCCAAATCTTGCAAGGCGATAGTACTTTTCGTGACCACGACTCAAACGAGCCAGATCTGGCTTACCGTTCTTCCCAGCAAGCCCCCCCGCGAAAAACGAAGAGGCAATATGCCAGCAGCGGAGCTGCTCTGCATAGTAGGCAACGTTTCAATAAAATCCGCGAAACTTTCATCAACCGGTAGCCCGATGCGTGCTTTGTACGCCGCTTCAGGCCGAGCTGTGCCTGGCGGGAATGACTGCTATGGGTCGAGAGCTGTCGTTCCCGAGACGTTGCTCTCGACCGATAACCGTCTCTTCCGAACATTTTGATAACTAGCGTGCGTCCAGCGTGACAAGCGGCGTATGGTCAGTTAGCCATAGAAAAACGGTCAGGGCGAAGTCCAAATGTAGGCCTGATAGCTTTGACTAC
>JAAIGE0100231244.1_pt1 | contig 24401 bp, 23 predicted proteins | sample 6487951 | NCBI WGS metagenome assembly JAAIGE01 (sample SAMN13974128, study PRJNA590717) | phyllosphere metagenome | biome: tomato field; feature: multiple bacterial spot infested tomato fields; material: tomato leaves; isolation source: leaves from tomato fields | host: Solanum lycopersicum ...
CGCGGCACATGGTCGCCCCAAGCGCATTCGTCTGGATAATGGCCCGGAATTCATCTCGAAGGATCTCGACCTGTGGGCGTATCAGCATGATGTGGTGTTGGACTTCAGCAGGCCTGGAAAGCCAACCGACAATGCGTTCGCGGAGGCGTTCAACGGCCGGGTGCGGGCCGAATGCCTCAACGCATACTGGTTCTTGAGCCTGGACGACGCACGGGTAAAATGTGAGGCGTGGCGGCGCGATTACAACGAGCACCGTCCGCATAGCTCCCTCGGCAACCAGACCCCGATGGAGCGCGCTTTTTCGTCAGGGCAGGCATGCCTGCCCTGACGAAAAGAGAGCCGGTTTTCTCATAAAGACCGGACCAGAGACGGGGTGAGGCTCATGAACGCCGGATACTCACCCTCAACCTGGATGAGAAACCGGGGGACCCTCAAATACCGGTCAGTCTCTGGTTGACGCTGGATGAAAGGCGCGGATCACGTCAGAAGGTAATGATGGTTCTCTTAAAGGGTGGAGGTACGCTGACTGTGCGAGCTATTGGTTCACGATCGAACTATGTTTCGGTGACGGAGGTTAAGAACAATATAGCGGTGATCAAGATTAGGTTTATCCACTACCATATGCGTCCGCTATGGGACAGGAATGGTAGGTGGCATGGCACGAGTATGCGTAAAGCCATGAAATGGATCAACAACAGCAAAATTGGGTTGGAACTCCGATACGGTCTGTGACAGGACGGAGCGTACCGGGCCAGGATCGCGCGTAGCTATCGCAATGCGCAGTTCCTTTAATCGGCTATCAAGAACTTGCTCGGGAAGAAAACTTTCAATTGCTTTGCGGATACGAGGATGGGCCGTTTCCAGTGGGGCATCTTCGATTAGAAGCTCCTCATAAAGCTTCTCACCCGGACGAAGTCCAATGACATGCAATTCAATGTCGCCATAAGGATTGCCCTGATCGCGAATAGTCAATCCGGACAGTTCTACCATATTACGGGCTAGGTCAACAATGCGTACAGGCTCACCCATATCGAGAACGAACACCTCGCCTCCCGTGGCCATAGCGCCGGCCTGAATGACAAGCTGAGCAGCCTCCGGAATGGTCATGAAGAAACGGGTGATTCGCTCATCGGTGATCGTAATCGGCCCCCCCTTCATGATCTGCTGGCGGAATAGAGGAACCACCGAACCCGATGAGCCAAGGACGTTGCCGAACCGTACCATTGAAAGGCATGTACGGCCTTGGTTTTGAGCCAATACCTGTAGCGCCATCTCCGCCAAGCGTTTGGTGGCACCCATAACATTGGTCGGGCGGACCGCCTTATCGGTACTGATCAGCACAAAATGCGGTACGCCGTGCAACACGCACTGGCGTGCAACGTTGATTGTGCCGAAAACGTTATTCTCGACACCTTGGATGAGATTATGCTCGACCAAAGGTACATGCTTGTAAGCAGCAGCATGGTAAACGCGTTCAGGCCGCCACAGCGCAAGAATGTCCGCAATACGATGCTCGTCCTGAACGGAGCCCAATAACGCAACCACTTGCGTGAGGGCAGCGGTTTCAGGTGTCTGCGCCGCCTGCAAGAGCTCCAGCTCCCGGTGGATGGTATAAAGCGCATACTCATTGCTATCGAACAGCAGCAGCGTCCGTGGACGCGAGGTGATCAGCTGCCGGCTTAGTTCGGAACCGATTGACCCGCCCGCACCTGTCACAAGAATGATGCGGTCCTTGATGTGAGCATCCATCACCGATCGATCAGGAAGAACTGGATCACGGCCGAGAAGATCCTTGATCGCCAGATCCTTCGCATAACCGGTCTTAGCTTCGTCGAGCGCGAGTTCCATGAGGTCGGGCAAAGTACGAACATTGACGCGTAAAGGACGAAGCTTTGCAAGAATCTCGTTGCGACGATGCTGGGTGGCAGAAGGGATGGCGAGCAAAATCTCGTCGATCGCTAGGCGGTGGACGAGTTTTTCTAAATTATGCGCGGCATAAACCCGAACACCATCAATTGAGGCACCCTGAATTTGTCGGCTGTCGTCGATGAAGCCGACGACGATCATCTCACGGCGATTTCTGATCGCGGCGGCGAACTGTCGGCCGGATACACCTGCCCCGTAGATGAGGATGCGAGGAAGCAAATCTATCTTGTTGCCGTGCTCGAGGCTATGCCGCAGCAGCAGCCGTGCCCCAGTTCGGGCCATGGTCATAAAGACGAACAAGAGAAATGGCTGAATTACTCCCACCGTCCGCGGAACGCCAGGAACGCTCCATGCGGTAAAGACGACGACGTAAAGCAACGCGTAAACGATCGCAGCCAGAAGCAGGTGATTGGGCGTAGTACCTTCCGAATATCGGAACACGGGACGGTACACACCCATGATCCCGAACAGCGGCAGCGCGATTAGCAGGGAGCCGATCACGGCGATGCCAGGAGCGCCGTATAACGGAACCCATTCGCTTATTCGCAGAAAATACGCGATCCAGACTGTAAGCACGCAAAGGCTGGCATCGCTAAGTACGACGATGATGCGCTTAGTCCATCGTGGTAAGCCGATGATACTGTTTGCAACGTTGGACAACCGCATGAATGATGAATGCCCTTTTACACGTCACGCGCCAAAACAATCTTTGGGCTTGCTAGTGGATCTCGCTCAGGTCGCCTCGTAGACAATCTGCCCCAGCTTGACCAGTCGAAGGCGCCGCTTCTATCGGCAGGCGCATATGCCACACGCGAAAGCCACACCCGCCGCCAAGCGTATGTTCGACATCGGATTGGCAATGACACTCCTTCCCGTGACGGTGCTGGTATGCGCTGTCGCAGCCCTGCTGATCTGGCGTGAGGACAAGGCCAATCCCCTGTTCGTACAGCGCCGTCTTGGACAAAACGGCCGTGAGTTTCATCTGATCAAGTTGCGGACGATGCGGATAGATACTGAGGATCGGCCATCGCATGAGACGATGGCCGGCAGTATTACTCGAATCGGGGCCTTGTTACGCCGAACGAAGCTCGACGAGCTTCCGCAAATCTGGAATATTATACGCGGCGAGATGAGTTTTGTGGGCCCGCGTCCAGGGTTGCCGAGTCAACTGGAACTCGCTGATAGTCGACGTTGCTATGGCGTTGATCGCCTGCTTCCTGGCATTACCGGGGTCGCGCAAGTCGCTGGACTTGATATGTCGACACCACACCATCTGGCCGAAATCGATGCTTCTTATATTGGGGAATGGTCGTTGCGACGTGATTTAGTGCTGCTGTGGAGGACGGCGATGGGCGGCGGTCGGGGCGACGCAGCGGCACGATAGGGATCGCCTCGCTTTCGCTTCCGAGCAAGAGATAGCTAAGACCCGATGCGCCAGCCACTCACCTGAGCGATTCGCTCCTGCTCGGCAACGATTCGCGCGCGGGTGGTTCGACCGGGGATCAGCCGGTCGATACCAGGAACAGGTATTAGCCGTGCATGTCCAAGCGACTTAGCCAGAGACTTGAGGCTGACGACCCGCGGATCAGCCGGACCCCAGACCTGACCAGTCATCAGGCTAAATACTGCCGCATCCACCTCGGCAAGATGCGCGCATAGGGAGGCGAGCGCGTCGAACGACAGGAAGCGGCGCCCTGCCGTCGCCATGCCGAAGGGCAGGGGCCACCCGCGTGTGACGGCCCGATTGATATGGGCCATCATTCCGCCAGCACCCGGGCCGTAGAGCGGCGGCAACCGTAATACGATCGCGGACGATCCCGAAGATCCGGCAACCGCCACCGCCTCCATCGCAAGCTTTGACCGTCCGTAGCGGTTTGCAGGCAGATCAGGCCGTTCGGCATAAATCGAGCTGGCGGCCACTATACGCGTGAGTCCCAGCATGGCAGCCGCGCCGCGGATGGCTGCCATGGTTCGTGCGGCATCGCCGACATTGTCTTCGGTATAATTGCGCCGATCGGCACGATCCGCGAAATGAAACACGATGTCGCAACCAGCAAGTGCCGTCATCCAAGCTTCGACGTCTTGAACATCTGCTACCTGACGCATCGGCATCGCGGTGTCTGCCGTAGAAGGACGCCGGCTGATTCCCACAACTTCATGATCGCAGGCGATCATGTGACGCCCGATGTAACCGCCGGCGAGCCCAGACATGCCCGTGATCGCTATTCGTGCCATAGCCTAGCGCCTAGACGAGCGATAAGGCTGCGGCAACATCATCGCGAGGCGGAGCGGCCTTGCAATTGCGCGACTTCGGCGAAGCATGAGAACTTGTTGGGATTAGCCTTTTTCCCGTACGTCGATGATGGCGCGGTGGATCTTCCTTTCGTCTCGCACCCTTGGCTTGAATCAGTTCCAGACATGCCGATCTGCTCCAAAAGCGTTGATGAGCCGGAATCCGGCTAGGTGTTTAGTCCCGGCATCTGGTGGATCGGGTCGACGATGAACCGGTCTGGCTCTGACGTCCAAATTTTGGCGATGTACTTGTAGGGTATGAGGCCGCTGAGCGTCTTCAGCCGGCGGGCGAAGTTGTAGGCGGACATGAAGTCGACGAGGTGCGTCCGCAGCTGGTCATGGCTGTCGTAGTGAAAGCGTTTGACGGTCGCCTCCTTAATGGTGCGGTTCATCCGCTCGACTTGGCCGTCCGTCTAGGGATGGTTCGGCTTGGTGAGCCGGTGCTCGATGCCGTTCGCCTCTCAAATCATGTCGAAGCGCATCTGGCGCGACCAAGCGGTGTTGCGGCTGCTCGGCGAACTGGATGCCATTATCGGTCAGGATCGTGTGAATGCGGTAGGGCACGGCTTTCAGTAGGTGTTCGAGGAACTCCCAAGCCGTGCGCCTATCGGCCTTGTCGACCAGTTGGGTGACCGCGAACTTGCTCGTGCGGTCTGTGCCAACGAACAGATAGAGCTTGCCTTCGGCGGTCTGCACCTCGGCGATATCGATGTGGAAGAAACCAATCGGATAACGCTTGAAGCGCTGACGCTTGGGCTTGTCGCCCTCGACATCTGGTAGCCGTGAGATGCCGTGCCGTTGGAGGCACGGTGCAGCGCTGACCGGGTCAGGTGCGGGATCGACGGCTGCAATGCGTAGAGGCAGTCGTCGAGAGGTAGCAGAGTGCGCTGTCGGAACGCCACCACCATCGCCTCTTCGGCCTCGGACAGGGTCGTTAAATGAGGGGCTTCGGCCCGGTCTTCAGATCCTCAACGCTTGCCCGCTTTCGCCACTTGGCGACCGTCTTCGGATTGATCCCCAGCTCACGGCTCAGCGTCGCGAGCGAAGCTTGCGATCGCTGTATTGCTGCTCGGACAGCGTGCGTGGTCGTGGCGCACCCATGACGAACCTGTCCCATACGGCTTCCTTCCATTCCAACGAAAGGATCACACCATCAAACCGTGGGATCAAACACCTAACCAATTACCGCTTCTCGATATTCACCATCAAGGAATGCCTTGTAACTCCGTGCAATGCCGTCTTCTAATGACACTTTAGGCTGCCAGCCGAGCGACTTTAGCTTGGCGCCATCCATCAGCTTGCGGGGCGTGCCATCGGGCTTCGAACGATCGTGAACGATTGTGCCATCGTAGCCGAGTACCTTCATAACGGTTTTGGTGAGGTCTAGGATGGTAATGTCGTCGCCCGATCCAACATTTACATGCATTTCTCCCGAATAATGTTCCATCAGGTGGACGCAGGCATCTGCGCAGTCCTCAACGTAGAGAAATTCGCGCCGGGGCGTGCCAGTTCCCCACACTACGACATCAGCACCCGTCTGCTTAGCTTCGTGTACCTTGCGAATAAGCGCTGGCATCACATGGCTGGAGGCGAGATCGAAATTGTCACCAGGGCCGTAAAGGTTGGTCGGCATGGCCGAAATGTAGTCGCGGCCATGCTGGCGGCGGAACGCTTGGACGAGCTTGATACCGGCAATTTTAGCGATCGCGTACCATTCGTTCGTCGGCTCAAGCGAGCCCGTCAGCAGCGCCTCCTCAGGAATTGGCTGCGGCGCAAGCTTGGGATAGATACAACTCGAACCCAGGAACAACATCTTCTCGACATCGCTGGCGTGTGCGGCTGCGGTAACGGCCGTCTCGATCAGGAGGTTATCGAGCAGAAAATCGGCCGGATAACTGTCGTTAGCAAGGATCCCGCCGACCTTGGCAGCGGCCATGAACACCGCTTGCGGGCGGCGATCAATCATCCACGCCCGCACACCCGCTTGGTCGCGAAGATCGACTTCGCGACGATCAAGCGTCAGGATCTCGCAATTTGCCGCCGCCAGCCGGCGCACGATCGCGGCGCCAACCATTCCCTTGTGGCCCGCCACGAAGACGCGCTTGCCAGCGAGCGAGAACATCACGCGCCCTTGCCGATCGGCGCATCGCGCATGACGAGAAGGTCGGCCTCGACCATCTCGCGCGCTAATGCCCGCGGCGATGTATCGTGCTTCCAGCCAAGCTTCTCCTGTGCCTTGGACGGGTCGCCGATCAGCAGCTCGACTTCGGTAGGACGAAAATAACGCGGATCCACCTCAACCAGGCAGCGGCCGGTTTCGGTGCAATATCCCTTTTCCTCGACCCCTTGGCCGCGCCATTCCAAGGTAATGCCGGCATCCGCGAAGGCCCATTCGACAAACGTGCGCACCGGCGTCGTCTCGCCGGTCGCAAGCACGAAATCGTCGGGCTCGTCAGCCTGCAGGATCATCCACATGCCGCGCACATATTCACGGGCATGGCCCCAGTCGCGTCGCGCATCGAGATTGCCGAGAAAGAGCTTGTCTTGGCGACCAAGTTTGATGGCCGCCGCGGCGCGCGTGATTTTACGAGTAACGAACGTCTCGCCGCGTAGCGGGCTTTCATGGTTGAACAGGATGCCGTTGGTCGCGAACATGCCGTAGGCTTCGCGATAATTCACGGTGATCCAATAGGCATATAGCTTCGCGGCGGCATACGGGCTGCGAGGATAGAAGGGCGTGGTCTCGCGCTGCGGCACTTCCTGAACGAGACCATAGAGCTCGGACGTCGATGCCTGGTAGAAGCGTGTCTTCTTCTCCATCCCCAGAATGCGAATCGATTCCAATAAACGCAGCGTGCCGATCCCATCGGCGTTGGCGGTATATTCGGGCGTCTCGAAGCTCACCGCAACGTGGCTCTGAGCAGCGAGATTGTAGATCTCATCAGGCTGCGTTTCCTGCACTAGGCGGATAAGCGCGGTGGAGTCAGTCATGTCGCCGTAGTGCAGATGAAACGTCGGATTGGGAGCGTGCGGATCCTGGTATATATTTTCAATTCGACCCGTGTTGAACGAAGACGACCGGCGCTTTAATCCATGGACGGTATAGCCTTTGTCGAGCAGCAACTGTGCCAGATAAGCGCCGTCTTGGCCGGTAATGCCGGTAATGAGTGCGGTCTTACTCGTCGTCACATGTCCCTCGTCTTGCTGCATATGCCGGTTCGCTTGTGGCGATCGATCAAACGGTCGAACGATCCGCGAGCATTAGGCTAGCGTCCGCCGTATCCGACGCACAAGGGACGGTCTAGAGCTTGACCGCCAATTGCGTGGGTCAATCGCAAGAATATGCGCTGATTGCGTGTTCACTGCACATCCCGTTGCCGCTTCGTCGGCTGGGCATTAGACGATCTTCCGCCATCCCATGCACGTGATGAAAAAACTTGCAGCGAAACGACAGCGGCGTAGTGCGCCACATAATGCGGTGCTGTTATTGTTCTTGATTCGCGTAGATGGTGGATGACGAGCCAGCCAGCAGGTGGCGAGGTGCGCTGGCACCTGCTGCGTGTGCCTTGTATCAGCATTGCTTATGTCGGTTCGACGGTCTGATCATGGCCTGCACGGTTCGTTCATGCTGAACAGGTTCGGATCCGAAGTAAGTGCGCCTGTCTACCCGCACCTAGGCAGTGGGGGGCGGCCATGATGCCGATCGATGTAGAAGAATCGTCGTTGCCCCCATCTTTGCCGCTACTCCCAGAATCTTCCCCGGCAGCATCGTGGTGGCGCCGCAGATTGCCGGCGCGGCTGGCCGCGCAGGTGGATAAGCGCGCGCTACTGATGCGGCTGTTCGTCAATGCCGGCTGGCTGGTGGCGGACAAGTTAGTTCGCCTAGGCGTCGGACTGTTCGTGACAGTGTGGATCGCACGCTACCTTGGGCCAGAAAATTTTGGCTTGTATACTTATGGCCAAAGTCTGATGCTGCTATTCACTGGCGTCGCCTCGCTGGGGCTACCAGATCTTTTGCTGCGCGATCTAGTCGCCCGGCCACAAGACGCTCGACAAATTCAGGCCAGTGCCTTTCTGCTACGGCTGATTGGCGCGATCATAGCGATCATAGCGATCACGGCAACGGTACTCGCTGTACGCGGAGCCGAGGGTAACGTACTGGCGGTGTGCATCATCTTTGCCTTTTCGTTGCTGCCACAGGTCGCCGACGTGATCGATCAAGGCTTTCAATCCCAAGAAAAGGTGCACGCCATCATCATCCTACGCAACGTAACCTTTCTCGTCATGGCGGCGGTAAAGGCGGCTTTGCTGTGGATCGGTGTAAGTATTGCAACGCTCGCGGCCACCTTTACCATCGAATATCTCATTGTGGCGGTCGGCATGTGGGTTCTAGCCCGGCGCGGCGGCGAGATGTTTGGCTGGCGCGACGTGCGTGCGACAGAGTGCGCGCGGCTGGCACACAGCTGCCTGCCGCTGGCGGCGCGGCTTATGGCGGTCGGCATCTATATGAAAATCGACCAGTTGGTGATCGAACGCACGCTGGGAGATCTTGCGGTCGGGCTATATGGCGCAGCCACGCGGATATCAGAAATCTGGTACTTCATACCCACCGCCATTATGACCGCACTGACGCCACGGCTAGCGCTGCTGCGGGAAAACGGCGTTGAACGATTTGAGCAGCGGCTGGTGCTAACGATGCGGGCCTTGTTCTGGTTCGCCGTGGCTGTGTGCGCCAGCTTGTCAATCCTAGCACCGTTCGTGATCGGTTTTCTGTTCGGCGGGGCTTTCGCTCCGGCGGCAGCCGTCTTGTCGGTATACGCCTGGACTGGCGTATTTGTGGCGATAGGTGTCGCCGGAAACATCTGGTTCATCGTCGAAAACCGGTTACGCTATGGTCTAGCCCAAGCGATGATCGGTGCGCTGGTGAGCTTTTTGGCCAATATAGTGTTGGTACCGCGCTTCGGGATCATGGGCGCGGCTTACGCCGCCGTGGTTAGCTATGCGGTGTCGGCCGTGTTGTTGAACGCGGCCTTCGCTGGTACGAGACCGCTTCTCCGTCTCCAGATTCGCGCTGTGACCTTCCGATGAAAAGATTTGTCAAAAATATTGCCAAAAAAATTGTTGATCCGCGTGTAGTGGCGCGGGCACGATCCAAGTACGGCGAAAGATCTTATTCCCAAGAAGGCGAAGACAGGATCTTGCACCGGATGCTGGAGAATGACGGCAAAGCCGGATTCTATATCGATGTTGGAGCGCATCATCCGTATCGCTTTTCTAACACATGCTTGTTGTACAAAGCAGGATGGCGCGGCATCAATATCGATGCGCTTCCCGGCTCGATGGCCGCGTTTCGTAAGGCCCGGCCAGACGATATTAATTTGGAAATGGGCATCTCCAACGATCCTGGTGAATTACCGTTCTATGTCTTTCCCGAAGGCGCGCTGAACAGTTTCGATCTTGAAACTGCCAAGCAGCACGCTGCTAAATACATGCCGTGGAGCAAGGTGATCAACGTGCCGCTGCGCCCGTTGAGTGAGGTGATCGAGCAATATGCGAATGGACGCATGATCGATCTGCTGACAGTGGATGTCGAAGGGCACGATCTATCGGTGCTCCAATCGAATGACTGGTCCCGGTTCCGCCCGCGCATCGTTCTCGCCGAAGCACTCGGCAGCACGGTGGCAAGCGCCCTGGACGATGCGCGCGCAGTGTTCATGCGTAACCAGGGATATTCGTTTGTCGCTAAGACGGTGAACACCTGCTTCTTCGCTGATTCGCGCTGAACCTCAACGCTATCATGCCATGCCGCCAGCCGGGCGGTAGCAGGCATCTGTTTATATAAAGGGTCGTGCCGACATGAACAAACGAGTGCTGGTGACTGGGGGCGCGGGTTTTCTGGGCAGCCATCTGTGCGATCGCCTAATCGGAGCCGGACACGACGTACTGTGCGTCGACAATTACTACACCGGCAACAAGCGTAACGTTGCCCATTTGATAGGTCAGCCACAATTTGAAATAATGCGGCATGACGTCACATTTCCGCTATATGTAGAAAGTGACGAGATATACAATCTCGCCTGCCCCGCAAGTCCGATACATTACCAGTATGATCCGGTGCAGACAACAAAGACGAGCGTTCATGGCGCGATTAACATGTTGGGATTGGCTAAGCGGGTAAAGGCTAAAATCCTCCAGGCCTCCACCAGCGAAGTTTATGGTGATCCCGAAGTACATCCACAGCCTGAACATTATTGGGGACGTGTAAATCCAATAGGTATCCGCTCGTGCTATGATGAGGGGAAGCGCTGCGCCGAGACGCTGTTTTTCGACTACTGGCGTCAGCATCAGCTTCTTGTTAAGGTTGTGCGCATATTCAACACTTATGGCCCGCGCATGAACCCTGATGACGGGCGCGTCGTCAGCAATTTCATCGTTCAGGCGCTGCGTGGCGAGGATATCACCATATACGGCGATGGATCGCAGACTCGCAGCTTCTGCTATGTCGACGATCTGGTGGAGGCGATGATCCGCACGATGAACACTGCGGACGATTTCACCGGGCCTGTTAACATCGGTAATCCAGGCGAGTTTACGATGATCGAGTTAGCCGAAAAGGTGCTGTCGATCGTCGGCGGGCGTTCTAAGCTGGTCTATCAGCCGTTGCCACAGGACGACCCGCGACAGCGCAAACCGGATATCACGCTGGCCCGCGATATGCTGAGTTGGGAGCCGAAGGTTGCGCTCGACGATGGTCTACGTCGCACGATTGACTACTTCCGCAGCGTCGTTGCTGATCGTTAAACCCATGCGCAGCCCCGTCCTGTTCGTTATCTTCAATCGGCCCGATCTGACGCGCCGATCGTTCGAGGCAATCCGGCGCGCTGCCCCGCCGCGGCTATATGTTGCTGCTGACGGGCCACGCGATGGCCGTGCGCAAGAAGCCGAGCGTACGCGCGAGGTGCGCGCGATTGCCACTGCGGTCGATTGGCCGTGCGAGGTCTTCACGCTGTTTCGTGATCGCAATCTGGGTTGTAAGCTGGGTGTCGCCGGCGCGATCGACTGGTTCTTCGAGCACGAAGAGGAGGGCATTATCCTTGAGGACGATTGCGTTCCGTCCCCATCCTTCTTTGAATGGTGCGACGCCATGCTCGAGCGATATCGCGATGACGAACGCATTGCCTCGGTTTCTGGCAGCAGCTTTATTGGTCCGGACGCGCCACTGGCGGAAAGTTATTTCGTGTCACGCTATGCCGATATCTGGGGCTGGGCGACGTGGCGGCGGTCGTGGCGGCACTACGATATTGCCATGTCGCGCTGGCCTGAATGGCGCGCATCAGGTGGGTTGGAGCAATTATCCGACGGCAATCCGGTGTTCGTACGCACGTGGCGCGCCCTGTTTGACGACGTGGCCGAAGGACGTATCGATACGTGGGATTATCAATGGCAGTTCGCCTGCTGGCAGCGGGGCGCGCTGGGCCTCATGCCAAGCGTAAACCAAATAGAAAATTTGGGCTTTGGTGGCAACGCTACGCACACCCACCACGCAGCACCCGCCTATCTTGATTTTGCGCATGATCTGCCCATGCCGTTGAGGCATCCCGTGCCAGCTAAGCGCCGTGCCGATCTCGACGCGATCATTGATCAGCGTCGTTATTATCTCAATCGACGTCACGAAGCTAAGACGCGGCTACGCGCGCTACCGATCATCGGCCCAGCGTTGGGTGCGCTGGCGCTCGCGCGCAAGCGGCTTGCCGGCTAGCAGGATTGACCGCACACCATGCTGTTGCCCGTCCTTTGCTTTTTGCTGATAATGATGTTCCTGTTTCGGGGCGAACGGATGCCCGCGTGGACGGCTGCGATTGCCTGGATCGTGGCCATGCTACCGATCAACCTCAACCTTATTCAATATCGTACTCTGGTCGATTACAACTATGGTTTCTCGCTCGCACTGATTGGCTATATTGGCTGTTTTTACGCGGGGTTGGCGGCGTACCGTTTGATTGCTGGGCCTGTGCAGTCGACGACTGACGTTTTCGCCGATGAGCGTGCGTGGATCGATCTGGAGCGGGTTCGCCCTTATGCACGTTTTAGCTTGGTGCTGGGGCTGGTGGGTACGCTGGCAGTAATCGGCGATTTCCTGTCAAAAGGCGGGATCGGTGGCGATTTGGCAACGTTGCGCGACACCATCGTTTACCAGTCGCAGGCGAGCCTGCTTTCGCGCGTTGCATCAGTAATGACTTGGGCGTGCCTATACAGCTTCTGCTTCGCCCTAGTCTTCCGTCGGCTGCTTGCTCGCCAGGAATTCCTTATCTACCTAGCACCAGTCGCGGGTTTTTTCATGACCTCTGTGGCGAGCGCAGGGCGGCAGGCTGCGTTCCAGCTGTTTGTGATCGTCATTCTAACCCAGATCGTCAACCGTGTGCGTAGTGCCGGCAGTGATCGATCAGGTCGAGCGTTGATGCTGGGTATGGGCGGGGCGATGGCGTTCTACATGGGCTATATCGCTGTTGCCCGGAACGATCGCACCATCTCCGACGTGAAGGCTGAGGCGCTATTTCGTCTGTTCGATGCCTATATGTTGCCTGGAGTGGAAGCCGTACTTGACTGGATTGGCATCAGCTTCAAAAGTGCAGTGGTCGAAGGGCTGATCTACTTTTCCAGTTCGATCTCACTGTTCGAGCGTTTCCTTACGCTAAGTTGGCCGAGTCCTTTCTTTGGCGCAGCGACCCTTCCGTTTGTCGCACGCCAGCTACAGGGGATTACCGGCATCGATCCGCTCGATGTGCTGGAGGCCAAATTTTACGGTATGTCCTCCACCGGCGTGATCCCAGTTGGCTGGACCGGTACCGTGTCCAGCTACATCATGGATTTCGGCATCATTGGTGCGCATGTGGTGATGGTGATCCAGGGTTTTACGACGGCGCTTGCTTGGCGTCGGGTGCGCGAAGGCGGTGGCTTCCACATCACTGCGATTGCGATCTTGGCTTTGTTGTCAGCAGTATATCTGCCGCTGCTGCCTGCTGTTACCGATACCAACATCCTGCTGATGCTAATTTTTTGCTCAATCGCACAGGCGATCATCCGGCAATCGCGCATGCCCGCACGGCTTACGCATCTATCGACCACAGCCTTGCGAGATCAGAGATGACGGGGCGTCGCATCGTAATTTTATGCAATGCTGTCAGCGACACGTTACGCGCCGAACGCGGGATCTGGACCGATAGCCCAGCCGGAACGCGCAAGATCCTGATGATGGCGCGCGCGATGCAAGAGGCGGGTGCGCGTCCGCTGGTGTTAAGCCTTGGGCGCGGCGCACAGCCGCGCCGGCAAGGCTGGTGGGGATGGAAGACAGCACAGGCGGGCGGTGTTCCAATCGTCTATTGTCCCTTCACGCATGTGCGCTGGCGATCACTATTCCAGTCAATGTTCGCGCCGTTAGCGATCTTATGGCGGCTACGCCACGAGCGCGGACAGACCACGATCCTGTTCTACAACCGCTATCCCAGCCACGCTGTCATGCTGGTGGCGGCTTGGATATTCGGTTTTGATCGTGCGCTGCAACTGGAGGACGGCTATGTTCCCGTGCCTGGCCGGCACTGGCAGAATGTATTAATGCAGGGCTACGAACGCTTGTTCGATCGGCTGGCCGGCCCCCGTGTTCTGCTGGCCTGTCGTGCGCTTGGAGAGCGCGCGCGGATGTCGCGACAGATGCTGTTTTACGGCATCGCGCCCCCGCTGCCTGATGGCCCAGACTGGTCGATGCGGCCACTAGTGTTCTTAATTGGCGGTACTGTAGATGGTGATACCGGATCACCGATGTTGGTTGATGCGATTCGCCATCTTCGTGTGCGTAGCTCCACCATCGAGACGGCGTCGTTGCCCGTACGCTTTGTAGTAACGGGTAAGGGCGACGGTATTGCCGCGTTTGAGGCCTTGGCACGCGAGCCGGGCGCCCCTTTGGTCACGGTGCACGGACGATTGAGCGACACAGACTATGCTTCTGTTGTACGTGAGGCGCACGTCGGCCTCTCGCTAAAGCCTAATGGCGGGATTTTTGCTGATACCACCTTTCCGTCTAAGGTGATTGAGATGGCAACTGCGCATACGCTGGTGATCTCCACCGACATAAGCGACGTGCGCGCCGTTATGGGCAACGGCGCATTGTACCTGACATGCAACGACTCGGTTGAACTGGCCAGCCTGATTGCTTGGGTGGCGACCCATGTCGACGAAGCCGAAGCCACTGCGCGACGCGGATCGAGCGCGGTGTTCGACCTGTGTGCACCGGCTGCGGTTGGACGGCGGCTGGTCGATTTCCTTGCACCGACTGCTTAACCATAGGACCTTCAGCCGCTCGCTCTGACACTGCAAACAAGTCGCTCAAACACACAATCTGTCGTAAATTTCGCTGTATCTGCGGGCACTGTCTGCCCAGTCGAACATGGCGGCCCGGCGATAGCCGCGTGCGATCAGATCGGCACGTATGTCACTATTTTGCGCCAGTTGCACCAACCCCGCGATCCAGCCATCTAAATCGTCCGGACCGGCGTACAATGCGGCATCGCCCCCTACCTCGGGCAACACACTGGCATTAGACGCGATTACCGGACAACCATGGGCCATGGCCTCGAGCAGCGGCAGACCAAATCCTTCGTAGCGCGACGGATAGAGAAGTCCGAGCGCGGCCTCATATAGCCCGGCTAATTCTGCATCCGTGCTGCTGTGCACGACCACCCGATCAAACAGTCCGGCAGCAGTAATCCGCTCCTGCTCCTCCAGCGTGAATGGCGAGCCAACGCAGCGTAGCATCACATCGCGCAATGGGGCCGCAGCCAGTGCGGCAAGCGCACGGTCAAAATTTTTATAATAGCCGCGACGCCCGACGAACAGAAAAAACGGGCGGTCGGATACGTAGGGGACAATTCCGCCTGTGAGGCGCGTAGCGCCATGATAGATGACCGAGCTCTTCGCTTCGGTCCAAGGCCACCGCTGGACTAACGCGTCTCGCGTGGCATGCGAGACGCAAACGATGTGATCGGCCCGGCGCAGCGCGCGCCGTTTGATCAACGATCGCAGTCGCGCGACGCGGTCTTGTCGCGGATCGACGATCTCGTCCCATAGGTCGTGCACGGTTTCTACTACCGGCACGTGGCGATCGAGCGCATCCCATACCGGATGATAGCTGCGCTGTACTACTGCACCTGCCGTTGCTCGCACGCTGGCGGCAAAGGGCCTCTCGTTGCGCCAGGCGCCATATATGCGACCGGTGACAGGCGACGCCTGCGTAACCTGCGCGATCCGCCCTGCCGCGAGCGTTTCAGTCAAGTGCAAATTATGATGTCCGCCAGCCCAAATCGCTACGTCGTTGCGCTGTGCTTCGAGCGCGGCGAACAATTCTAGAAAGCAGCGTGAAATACCGCCGGTGCGCTGAGCGGCGAAGATGTCATGCGACAGCAGAATCATGCCATATGACTCGGTTGATTGGAGTGGTCGGGCATCCAGCCGTGTTCGCTAGCAGGATAATCAATCGGCCGGCGCAGCATTTGCAGCGACTTTACCGCATAGCGACTCCACATCAGCAGTTGATGGCTGCGCAGGCCGTGGCGTCGAGCAGATTGCGCCGCTTCGCGGTTGATGATGCGCATGCTGGCGAGTCCCCGGGTGCTGACACCGCCTGCGCGTAGGCCGACCACAGTGGTAGTGATAGCGCACCAGCGAAGCTTGGGCTGGCCGAACACACGCAGCATCCATTCAAAATCGGCGCCGATCCGTAGTTCGCGATCGAAGCCACCAACGCGGTCAAGCAGTGCACGGCGGACGTAGAAGCCCGGGTGCGGTGGCATATGACCGAAGCGCAGCATCCAAGGCCGAAAACTTGTCGAACCATAGCCTCGGATGACGCGGTTGACTACCACAGGGTCAACGATGGCGATACTCGCGGCCACGGCCTCAACGCCCGCCGCCGCGGTCGTGAGGCACGCCACGGCATCGGTACGGCAGAAGAAATCATCGGCATTGAGAAAGCCGATTAATTCCCCCGTGGCCATCGCGATACCCTTGTTCATCGCGTCGTATAACCCACGATCGGGTTCGCTCACCACGCGCAGCCGATCGTGGCGCAAGCGATCAATAACCTCCATCGTCCCATCGGTCGATGCTCCATCGACGATGATATGTTCATATTCGCAGTCGAGTTGAGCGGCGACAGAACGGATCGTGTCACCGATCGTGGAGACTGCGTTATAGGCGACCGTAACTATCGAAACCTTCATCGCCACAACCACTGAAGCCGAGCGCCGTAATGTCAAGTTTTCTGGTTTTAGCCATCCGACTGTGCCGCCGATGACCGACCGGCGTGGTGCCCTTCTTAATCTGCTGGCGACAGGCATCGCTGCTGGCGCGTCAAACGCCGTTACACCGGCGAACCAAGCGTCAGAGGAGCTTAGCAGAGCGATTCCTACGACAGGTGCGGTTGCTTGCAGCGGACAGATATTTTCGGTTCGCACCTATGGCGCACGCGGCGACGGCGTGGCGGATGACGGGCCGGCGGTACAGCGGACGATTGTGGCGGCGCTGGCGGCTGGTGGCGGGATCGTGTTCTTTCCGGCCGGCGATTATCGCGTGACGGGGATCGACGCCACCAATGCCGATCCCGACCAGTTCGACGTCGCGCTGCGCATGATCGGCGAAGGGCGCCACCTCAGCCGCATTGTGGCGGGTGCGCCGGGAACCGCGCTGCTCGACATTAGTGGCCGCAACAACCTGTATGTGGAAGGACTGCAATTCTTAGCGCACGCGCATGTCGCGCGTTGCGCTGTGCTGCTCGCGCGCACGCCGCGCAGCCAAAATTGCAACAACAACCAATTTGTCGATTGCCTGTTTATAGGCAACTACGGCGAAGCGACGATCTTGTCCTATGCTGCGGAAAGCACGTCGTGGGATCGCTGCCGCTTCCTCAACAGCAATGCGCAAGCGCGGTATTGCTGCTTCGTCACCGGCCCTGGCCATCGAGTATCTGCTGCAAGTCGTGCCGCGACGCATGTCGGTCCCAACACGGACAATGTGATGGTCGATTGCGAATTCTACGCTCCGTTCGAAGGCGCACGCCCAGTACGATTTGAAGGTGGGGGTGGTTATACCTTCGTCGCGTGCGCAGTGCTATGCGGCAGCGCATCGAACGTACGACTGGTCAGTTATGGTGCGCCGATCGATGGTGTGTTCAATGGTCCTATTACATGGACTGCGTGCCATTTCGAGGTATTTGGACGTGCCAACGTGGCTCATTGGCTGGATGGGGCGGGGCTAAGCTATTTCCGAGGTATCGCCATTGATGGCGGCGCTATGATGGTTGCAGCGGACACGCCGTTGCTGGACTTTGATCGACGCACGGCAAATGTTCGTCCGGTGCTACAATCTGCTCGCATTGCTGCGCCGTTGTTGCCACCTGGGGTTGTAGCGGGTGCGGTGCGCGTTCATGCGGCTACATCCAGCCGTATAGACTTGCGATACTCGCCTGAAATTGGCGCGCTGACGATATTTGATTTCGCCCGTGATTGCACTCTCGAAGCAGCACGGTCGAGCATCGGGCAGGTGATCGGTTCACCCGTCACGTTGGCGAGTGCAGGCTTGCCAACACGCGGCAGCGTGGCGGCGGGTATGCGGATTTACAATCTTGATGCGCGCACCGGACAGCCGTCGGGATGGCAGGTGGCGGCAGGCGGCGCTGGAACGTTCGCGGGGGGCACGGAGGGTGAAGAGGGTTCCGGTCCGATTGGACCTATTAAGGCGGTTGGCACAGTCGGTAACGGCACGCAGTTGGCTGGTGCGGGCGCGGGGCGGCTGGCAATTGGTGACCGGGTGCTGCTGGGCACGGCGCGCCGCCCGGCTTACGTACGCGATCTCGACGGAGAGATTGCTTGGTTTGATCCACCGATGAGTGAAAAAGGCCCAGTGACGTTGCGCACGCCAGAGCTAGTCGCGCTTGCGCCGTTCGGTGGAGCGTGACGGACGTAGGGTGTTTCGCGAAGGCTTCCAACCTTGTACGGACTTCCGCCATGCGTCCTTTATCCCGTTCCACTGGCCAGATCGTTCCCGGACTCCCCATCCCCAGCCTCGCATTTTCCTTGTTATGCATGCTGTTCGCAGTGTTGTGGCTTGCTGGCGGTGCGTCGCGTGGTGATGTGTTGGGTCAGGTGGTGGTGCGAGTTGCGGCCTTTGCCGCATTGGTGGTCTTGGCATTATTTGGCCGACGTCCTGTGATCGGATCTGCCCGACCCGTAGCATGGCTGATCGGAGCGGCCTTAGCACTGCCCCTACTCCAACTCATTCCGCTGCCGCCGGGATGGTGGGTGATGCTGCCGGGGCGCGATGCCTTTACCGCCGCTGATGTGATCGCTGGCGGTGCGATGCCATGGCGCCCGCTAGCGATCGTGCCCGGCCTTGCTCGCAATGCCGCCTTTTCTCTGGTCGTGCCGATCGCCACCTTTGTATTGGTCATCGCCTGTACATCGGCGGAACGAGCGCGTTTGCTAGGTTTGCTGCTGGTGGTTATCACAACGGCGGTCTTGCTGGGTCTGCTGCAATTCTCTGGCGCGGTGTTCAACAACCCGTTTATTAACGAAACTACCGGCACCGTCAGCGCGATTTTTGCTAATCGCAATCACTTTGCGTTGCTGCTCGCAATCGGCTGCGTACTCGCCCCGGTATGGGCGTTCGGGAAAGGCAGTAACGCTGTCCGGAGCGGCCAACGAAACGCTAGACGTGGTACCGGAATAAACTGGCGTGTGCCCCTTGCAGGCGGACTTCTGCTTCTGCTTCTGCTTCTTCTGGTGGCAACTGGATCGCGTGCCGGACTTCTGGCCGGCGCCATGGCAGCGGGGCTTGCGACGCTGATCGTGTGGCATGATGCACGGGCTGTACTTGCTCGGGGGCCCCGCTGGCTTCGTCTGGCGTTCGTCATCGGCGTGATTGTGATCGTCGTTTTTTTAGTGCTGGTCAGCGTCATGGCTGATCGGGCGGCGGCGATTGATCGGATCTTCGCGCTGGATCCCGGCACCGACATGCGCCATCGTGGCTTGCCAACGGTATTGACGATGACCGCAGCTTACTTTCCTGCGGGTACGGGCTTGGGTAGTTTCGATCCGCTGTTCCGGATGCACGAACCCTTCGGGTTGCTGAAGCCGACCTTTTTCAACCACGCCCATAACGATTGGCTGGAGATCGTTATGGATGGGGGGCTTGCCGGCGTGGCCTTACTGGCTGCGGCTGTTTTTTGGTGGGGTAGGGTCAGTCTTCACGCTTGGCGTCACGCGGACGATGCGATGCCTCGGCTCGGCTCGGCAGTGCTGCTGCTGGTGATGGTGGCCAGTGCGTTTGATTATCCTGCACGCACACCTACCATGATGGCGGTGATCGTAATCGCTGCATTGTGGCTGTCAGACGCCGACAGACGCGATGCTCCGCGTGATCCGTCCGCTTTGACCAGCTAGGGTGCAGCATCTATAGCGGTGCGCCTTCGCGGGAATAATTCAATCTATGCTTAAATTTGTGTTGTCCCTTATTTTGGTGGGAATGCTTGCTGCATGTGGGGGGCGTGTGCCGCTGGAATCTACTTCCCGGCTAACGGTGGCGCCGCAGGAGTCGTCGTTGCCCGCACCTGGCCGTGCAGATCTCACCGCGGGCGATCGGCCGGCGCTGATTGGGCCGCTCGATACAATCCAGGTCGATGTGTTCAACGTGCCGGACCTCAGCCGTGAAATCCAGGTAGACGCCAGCGGACGGATTGCGATGCCTTTAATCGGCACGCTCGATGCGCGCGGCAAGACCGCTGCAGAACTAGCCGCTGCTGTCGAAGGTGCGCTACGTGGCCGCTACGTGCGCAACCCCGAAGTTACAGTGAACCTGAAAAGTTCGGTCAGTCAGGTCGTCACCATCGACGGCCAAGTGATAGAACCAGGGCTTTATCCCGTCACTAATCAGATGACTTTGCTGCGTGCGATCGCATCGGCCAAGGGCTTGTCGGAATTTGCGCGGGAGGACGATGTCGTGATTTTGCGCACGGTAAACGGGCAAAAGATGGCGGGCCTCTACAATGTCGGTGCTATCCGCCGTGGGGCTTATGATGATCCGGCGATCTACGCCAATGACGTCGTGATAGTCGGCGATTCGCCGGCGCGTCGCCGCTTCCGCGACCTCGTGTCGCTAGCGCCGCTCCTTGCGGCGCCGCTCATCGCGATCGTGCAGTAGGGCTTGCCATTATGAACCGAATGACGCCAATTCCGGCAGGCAACGTGCCAGCCTACGGCGAAATGCGACCGATGAGTCAGGGCGAACAGATGCCCCTTATCCGTCAATACATGCGCATTGCGATCCGCTGGCGCTATGTAATTCTAGGAGTGCTGGCGGCGTGTACAGTGCTAGGACTAATTGCAACCTTGCTGATCACGCCAAAATATACGGCCAGCGCCACCATCGAGATCTTGCGCGAATCTGATCGGGTAACTGATTTTCAGGGGGTGGAACGTGAAGCTGGCATCGCCGATCAGGAATTCTATCAAACGCAATACGGTTTACTGAAGGCGCGCTCCTTGTCGGAGCGCGTCGCCAATCAGCTTCGCCTAGTCGACGATCCCAAGTTCTTCGATATGTTTGGGGCTGCCCGCAGCACCTCTGCCTTCGAAAAGGCGAACGGCCGCTACGCCTCAAAAGGACGGGCCGAACGGCAGCGCATAGCCGGCGAGGTACTGCTCGATCATTTGGATGTAGACCCTACCCGTCTTTCGCGCCTAGTTGAGATCGGTTTTACCAGCCCCGACGCCGCTTTCTCAGCTAAGGTCGTGAATAGTTGGGCAGAAAACTTCATTCAGAGCAATCTGGAACGGAAGCTCCAGTCCACTGCCTACGGTCGCAACTTGCTCCAGCGTCAGCTCGCTGACTACAAGGCACGGCTTGACGAATCGCAGCGGCAGCTGGTCGGCTATGCCTCGTCCGAGCAGATCATCAATCTGCCTGCACAATCTGGTGGCGACGGGCGCACCACCAGTGAACGCTCGATTGTCGCGGATGAGCTTGCTGCGTTCAACGCCTCGCTCAGCCAAGCCACGACCGACCGCATTCAGGCCGAGGCACGATCGCGTCAGACCAGTAGTGGCGGCGCTTCGACTGAAGCGTTGCGCAACGATGCAATCAACAACTTGCGCCAACGTCGCGCGGAACTCGCTGCCGACTATCAGCGCCTGATGGTACAGTTTGAACCAGGCTATCCTGCTGCTCAGGCGATCAAGTCGCAGATCGACCAACTCGATCGCTCAATCGGACGCGAAGAGAGTCGCGTATCCGGATCGCTGCAAGCCGATTATCGCGAAGCTGTGGCACGTGAGCAGGCGCTGCAGGCACGAGTCAATCAGCTAAAGACAAACTATCTCGATCTTCGCCGTCGCAGCATCCAGTATAACATCTTCCAGCAGGAGGTAGATACCAACCGCGCGCTCTATGACGGTCTGCTCCAGCGCTTCAAGGAAATTGGCGTTGCGGGCGGGGTGGGTGTAAACAACGTTTCCATCGTGGATCCGGCCGACACCCCGCAGAAGCCGTCCAGCCCGCGTCTACTCATCAACTTGTTGTTATCGATGATCGTCGGACTAGCGCTCGGTGCGGTGGCTGCGCTCGGGCTCGAGCAGATCGACGAGGCGATCGCCGATCCAGCGGAGGTGGAGCGCCGACTGGGGCTGCCGCTGCTCGGCTCTGTACCAAAGCTAGAATCTGGTACGCCGAAGGATGCGCTGCTGGATCGCAAGTCCGAGCTGGTTGATGCTTATCTGGCGGTGCAGACAAACCTGTCCTTCACTACCGATCATGGCGTGCCACGGTCGATTGCGGTAACCTCAACCCGGCCGGCTGAGGGCAAGTCCACTACGGCACTGGCATTGGCGACCACTCTGGCACGGGCGAAATACCGAGTGATCTTGGTTGATGGTGACATGCGGTCGCCCTCAGTTCACCACCTTGGAAACGTAGATCACCATTATGGCCTCAGCAACTTCCTGTCGGGCCAGGAGGATATTGGCGCCATGACGTTCGCCATGGCGGACTTAAGCTTCGATGCGATGTCTGCCGGGCCGATCCCGCCCAATGCGGCCGAACTGCTGACCGGCAATCGATTGAAGATCCTGATCCAGCGGTTGCTCGAAACCTATGACCATGTGGTGATCGATTCGCCCCCAGTTATGGGATTGGCTGACGCACCGCTGATCGCCAGCGTGGTGGAAGGCGTGATATATGCGGTAGAGTCGCATGGCATCCGTTCCAGCATGGTGCGAATGGCACTGAACCGGCTGAAGAGCGCCAATGCGCGTGTGATTGGCGGCGTATTGACTAAGTTCGAGGCGCGGAAGGCACATGGCGGCTATGGTTATGAATATGGCTATGGTTATGGCCGGCCGGAGGAGGGTCGCGGTTGATGGCGGCACGGGTATACCGCCGTCGATCACTGCGGGAATGGGCAGTGCGTGGAGGCATCGCTTTTGCGATTGTTGTGCTCGGCTATGGCGGCATTACTCACACGCTGGCGGCGAATGTCCGCTCGTTTGATGCGAAGCGAGCCGAGGCACTGGCGCCGCGCGATGGTCGCAATGGGGCGGCCTATGCTTTGGCGATTGCCACAAGCGATGTGGACGGTGCCGAGCGGGACCGAGCCGACCATATGGCGCTGGTGGCCTTGCGACATGATCCGACAGCAGTGGAAGCAGTATCCGCACTAGGGCTCAATGCGCAGGTTCGTGGTAACACGACAGTGGCACGTCGATATTTCGCCTATGGTATGCGGCTGTCTCGACGCGAACTGCAGGCGCAGTTGTGGGCGATCGAAGATGCGGTTGCACGCGGCGATGTGCCAGCCGCATTGCTGCAGTACGATATTGCATTACGTACATCGCGTATCGCTCCCGATCTGCTGCATCCGGTACTCGCCGGAGCGATTGCCGATCCGTTGATTCGTACCGCGCTGGTGCGGAGATTGGCACATCGACCGCCATGGGGATCTGCGTTTCTAGATTTCGTGGGCGAGAATGCGCCCGATGTCGTTGCAACAGCGCAACTCTTTTTACAACTTGGCCATAACGGGTTGCCGGTGCCGCAGATGGCTCAAGCAAGTGTCGTCTCGCGACTGATATCGACAGGCGAAGCGGCAAAGGCTTGGGCCTATTACGTGAGCGTTCACAGCGGCGCGGACCGGCGGCGCTCCCGCGACCCTGCCTTTACTGCGAGGTACGATTACCCCACACTGTTTGATTGGCGTAGCGTCGACACCATTGGGCTGACGGCAAGCATTCAGGTGGAAGCAACAGGCGGCGCGATCGATTTTGCCGCACCAGCCGGTGTAGGTGGAATAGCCGCACAACAACTGCAGTTTCTTCCACCCGGCAGCTATCGATTGACTGGGATCAGCGCTGACATTGACCAGCCAGTACGCTCACGCCCCTATTGGGCTCTCGTCTGCACCAATGGAACCGAGTTAGGCCGGGTGGATTTGGCTTCCTCAAGCGTGGGGGGGGGGCGGTTCGATGGCCGCTTCGTGGTGCCAGCCGGTTGTCCACTACAAATGCTTGCTTTTGGCGTCCGTCCCTCGGACGCCGTGTCTGGTATCGCAGGACAGATCCGTCATGTCGCCTTGGTCCCGGCATCATGAATAGTCGGGCCGCAGCGATGGTGATCTTCATGGCCCTTGTCCTTGCCTCTCTCCTTTCAGGCTCAGCTACAGCGCAAGCTAACGAGCGTGGCCGCGTTGCCCGATCAGCAAACGGACAGGTAGGCGAGCGCCTGCGCGGAGATCAAGGATTGACCGGGATCAAGCCAATGGCGCGAGTCGAAAGCCGAATCCGTAATCGTGTGCAATCCCGGCTACGTAACCGGATAGATCGCTACTATGATCCGCAGGCCAACATTGCAGCGGCGTTTGAGAGCGCCGACGAGCAGGCGCGCACCGCAGGTCAACTGCGCTGACGATCCAATAAGCACCGTATCTAGAGCATCTAGCGTTTAATCGAACGCATGTCCGGCAGCGGCAAAGTAGTTGCGACAATCTGAGCAGCCCCCACCGGTCCAGCGAACTTCCTGGGTGAGCTGCATCGCGATCAGCGGCGTGATCATCGCAAGATCCTCCAGGTGACGGAGCAAGGTATCGGAAC
>JAAIGE0101186479.1_pt1 | contig 24398 bp, 10 predicted proteins | sample 6487951 | NCBI WGS metagenome assembly JAAIGE01 (sample SAMN13974128, study PRJNA590717) | phyllosphere metagenome | biome: tomato field; feature: multiple bacterial spot infested tomato fields; material: tomato leaves; isolation source: leaves from tomato fields | host: Solanum lycopersicum ...
ACACCGAGCCTAAGCGAGGTGCCGAGTGGTGGGGCAAGAGCGCTTTGCTTACTTTCGCGCTTTTCGAAAGTGAGCCGCCGTCAGGGCGGAACCCTAAGCGGCCGTTACCGCAGCAATGGATATGTACACAATTCAACTGTGTTGACTGTCAGGCCGTCTTCGCGAGCAAGCCCGCTCCCACAGTTTGATTGCAGGGTGTCAGAGAGATAGGTGTCGGCTGTCAGGCCGACACAGGGGCAAGCCCTCCCCCACATCGGGCCCCACATTTGAACAGTACTCGGCATCAAATCCCACGGTACTTTTCGTTCAGTGCATACAAGATCGCGCAAGTCTCTGCATCCAGAAACCCACAATAATCCCGTGGCCGAAAGTGCATCTGAAACGCTCGGGTACGCTGCTCAAAGGCCCGACGATTCTGCGCGGGCTTGTAGCCATACCGCTGAAACGCCCGCTCCACCTCCACCTCCGGCGGCAAGCCAACACAAAAGCGGCGCTGGTACATTGCCCGGGTCGACTCATCAAACCAGGCCCCGATGCCGGCTTCATGCAGCACCCGCCAGGGCAGCCGAGGCCCTGGGTCGCTCTTGCGCCAGTAGGCCACGTCCGAATGCCCGAGCCAGTCCGTAGGGCCGACCTGCGGATAGCGTTCCAGCAGGTCGCGAAGCAATTCAATCAATACATCAACCTGCGCCGGTGCATATTCAGGAAAGGTAAAGACGCCCGCGTCATCGCGCGCCAGGTTGACGATTTCAATGCCCATAGAGCGGCTGTTGAGATCGGCCTTCCCCGCCCAATAGCTCACGCCTGCGTGCCAGGCGCGCTGCCCCTCGTCCACCAGGCGAAACACACGCAGCTCTTCATAACCGGCAGCGCGGTAACTGGATTCATCGGGGTCGGGCAGCAGATAGTGGGCGCTGACGCCATCTTGGGTGAGGGTGCGCAGCGAGCAAGCAAAGGGCGAAGCGGTGTAGTGCACAACCACCTGTTGCACGGTTTCGCCGCGGCGGTCGTTGAAATCCCTGGCGGGGAAACTGGTGTCGATCACCAACATAAGAACGGTCCTTTTCAATTCAGGCCGACTCATTCGGCCCGTTCAAACGCAAAAAAATTACCGCCATCCTGAAGGCTTGAGCCTCAGGCGGGCGGTAATTATTTGCCACGTGAAAAGTCAGTTCAGCGCCGCAATGGCATACCCAGGTCGACCCGCATACCATCGGGCTGGCTGTCAAAATGCAACGAGCAAGAACAGCGCTGCACGATCGCCTGGACAATCGCCAAGCCTAAGCCACAGCCTTCGCTGCTGCCATTGCGCCAGAAACGTTGGGTGAGGTATTGCAGGTCTTCGCTGGAGATCTGCTGGCCATGGTCACGCACGCGGAACACCACGTTATCCGGGGTGGAAAACACCTGCAGTTCCACGCGGGTATCGGCCGGGGTATGGCGCAAGGCGTTGTCCAGCAGGTTACGCAAGGCCGCGACGGCCAAGCCCACGGGCATTGCCACTGGCACAGGGGAAAGATCCGGCGCCAGGATCAAATCGATGCGTGAATTGTCACCGGCGTTGGCATCCTGGATCGCCAACCGGGCGACTTCCTCTGCACTCGATTGCAGGCCATCATCAAACGACAGGCTGCCCTCCACCCGCGCCAGCAACAGCAGTTGCTCCAGGGTGCGATGCAAGCGGTCGGCGCCCTCCTCGGCGTGCGCCAGGGACTGGTCGCGGGCCGCCCCCTCGGTCATGCGTGCGACTTGCAGGTGGGTCTTGATCGCGGTCAACGGGCTGCGCAGTTCATGGGCGGCGTCACCGGTCAGGCGACGTTCGCGCTCGATGGTCTTGGCGATGCGTTGCAGCAATTGGTTCTGGGTGTCGAGCAACGGTTTGAGTTCGCTGGGCAGCGGATGAATCTGCAAGGGTTCGAGGGAATCGGCACTGCGCCGCATCAGCGCGTCACGCATACGGTTGAGCGGCACCAGGCTCTGGCCGATGCCCAGCCAAAGCAGGCACAGGCAACCCAGCAACGCCACGCCGACTGGCACCGAAGCCGCCAGCAGGATCGACAGGTTGAGAGCCTCGCGCTCCACCTGGCGGTCGGCGGTGGTGATCAGCAAGTCGCCACGGGACAGGGTAAAACTGCGCCAGCCCACACCGTCGATGATCTGGTCGCGAAAGCCGCTGCGGCGCGACTCCAGCCCTTCCTCAGGCGTGGTATGGCTGCGCGCCAGGATCTCGCCGCGCAACGAACTGACCTGGCAGGCCATGCCGCCCGGCACATTCAGTTGTTCGGTGCGCAAATGCGCGCCACCGCTGACACTGGCCAGGCCCGGCATCTGCTCGGTGAGCCCGGCCACCATGCGCGCCGAAGCCACCAGGCGCTGGTCGAGGGAAAACATCATCTGGTTGCGCAAATCGTTGAGCATCCAGGCAGCCGCCAGCACCCAGATCAGTACAAAAGCGGCGCCCAGCTTGAACGTCAGGCGCAGACGCAAGCTCATCACGGGGTGTTTTCTCCCCCATCAGCCGTGCCCAGGCGATAGCCCAGCCCCCTGACGGTTTCGACGATGCCATTGCCCAACTTGCGCCGCAGGTGGTGGATATGCACGTTGAGGGCGTTGCTTTCCAGTTCGTCGCTGAAGCCGTAGACGCTGTCCTTGAGCTGTTCGCTGGACAGTACGCGGCCCTTGTTGTGCAACAGCGCCTGCAACAACGCCTGTTCACGCCGGGACAGGTCCACCGGCTGGCCGCCGAGGAAGGTCTCGCGGCTGCTGGGGTCGTAGGCCAGGTGGCCATGTTCGATCAGGTTGACGCTGCGCCCCGCCACCCGGCGCAGCAGGGTTTGCAGGCGCGCGGCGAGTTCGCGCAGGTCGAAGGGCTTGAGCAGGTAGTCGTCGGCGCCAGCTTGCAGGCCATCGACGCGGTTGGTCACCGAGTCCCGCGCGGTGAGGATCAGCACCGGAATCTCCAGCCCCTGGCTGCGCTGTTGTTGCAGCAGCTTGAGGCCGTCCTCGTCGGGCAAGCCAAGGTCGAGCACCATGATGTCGAAGGCGGCGGCCTTGAGCATCGCCCGCGCAGCCGAGGCCGTGGCCACGCGTTCCACGGTAAAGCCCTGGGCGGTCAGGCCGGCCACGATGCCACTGGCGATCAGTTCGTCGTCTTCACAGACCAGTACGTGCATGGTTAACCCTTCATGAATGATGGCGCGATTAGAAAAGCCACGGATTAAGCGCGCATTATGCCGTTAAAGTTGGCAACACCGGATAATCCCTACACTCTAGAATAGCGGCGGTTAATCATCGGTTAATCAACGCCACACATTGTGTGCCTCACTTGCATCGAACTAAGGCTTGACCATGCGGCATCTGTTTACCTTTCTGCTGGTGTTGTTCGCGGGATTCGCCCAGGCAGCGCCGGGCAGCCCCTTCGAAACCAAACCCGATTTCCTCCCGGTGGGCAAAGCCTTCGCCTTTACCTCCGAACGTCTTGAAAGCGGCGAAACCCAGCTGTTCTGGCAGATTGCCGACGGTTATTACCTGTACCAGCAGCGCATGAAGTTCGACGGCCTGGCCGAAAAACCCGTGCTGCCCGAGGGTGAAGCCCATAGCGACGAGTTCTTTGGCGAGCAGCAAGTGTATCGCCAGGGCCTGGAAGTGAAGATCCCCGCCGGCACCACCGGCCAGGTCAAGCTCGGCTGGCAGGGCTGCGCCGATGCGGGCCTGTGCTATCCGCCGCAGTCGATCACCGTGGACCTGGGCGGCAACCCGGCCGTCGCCGTCACCGCACAAGCCCAGGATCAAAGCCTGGCCAGCGGCCTGCAGCAGCGCAGCCTGGGGTGGAGCCTGCTGGTCTTCTTCGGCCTGGGCCTGCTCTTGGCGTTTGCGCCCTGCTCGTTGCCGATGCTGCCGATCCTCGCCGGCCTGGTGGTGGGCAGTGGCGCCAGCCCGCGCCGTGGCTTTGCCCTGGCCGGCAGCTACGTGGTGTGCATGGCGCTGGTGTATGCCGCCCTGGGGGTGATGGCCGCGTTGCTCGGCGCCAACCTCGCCGCGCTTTTGCAAACGCCGTGGATCCTCGGCAGCTTTGCGGCGTTGTTCGTGCTGCTCGCCCTGCCGATGTTCGGCTTCTTTGAACTGCAACTGCCCGCCTTCCTGCGCGACCGCCTCGATAACGTCAGCCGCCAGCAAAGCGGTGGCAGCCTGGTGGGTGCCGGTGTGCTCGGCGCGTTGTCCGGCCTGCTGGTGGGCCCGTGCATGACCGCGCCCCTGGCTGGCGCCCTGCTGTACATCGCCCAGAGCGGCAATGCGCTGCACGGTGGGCTGATCCTGTTCGCCATGGGCATCGGTATCGGCATTCCGCTGTTGCTGCTGGTGACCGTGGGCAATCGCTTCCTGCCCAAGCCGGGCACCTGGATGAACGTGCTCAAGGGCATCTTCGGTTTCCTGTTCCTGGGCACCGCGGTGCTGATGATTCGCCCGGTGGTCGGCGACAGCCTGTGGATCGGCCTGTGGGGCGCCTTGGCGCTGGTGATGGCGTACTGTGGCTGGGCGCTGGCCCGTGAGTCCGGCCTGGCGGCCAAGGTATTCGGCGCCGGTTCCCTGGTGCTGGGCCTGTGGGGCGCGGTGCTGGTGGTGGGTGCGGCCGGTGGCAGCGATGAGCTGTGGCAGCCGTTGAAGGTCTACAGCGGCTCGCGGCTCGCCGCTGCACCCAGCGCTCACGATGCCTTCACCACCGTAAGCGACCCGGCGGTATTGCAAAGCCAGCTCGACAGCGCCAAGGCCCAGGGCCAATGGGTGCTGTTGGACTACTACGCCGACTGGTGCGTGTCATGCAAGATCATGGAAAAACAGGTGTTCGGCAAACCCGAGGTGATGGACGCGCTCAAAGACGTGCGCCTGTTACGCCTGGACGTCACCGCTGACAACGCCGCCAGCCGCGAGCTGCTGGGCCGCTACAAAGTGCCAGGGCCACCGAGCTTCGTGTGGATCGGCCCGGACGCTGAAGAACGCCGCGCCCAACGCATCACCGGCGAAGTAGACGCCGCCGCGTTCCTACAACGCTGGACCCAGACGCGGGACGCTCGCTGATGCTGACCCTCACCATCGGCACCTTCGCCATCGCCCTGAATCACCTGCTGCTGATCAGCGCGCTGATTCTCGCCACCCTGGTGGGCTGGCGCGTGGCCAAGCGCGGCGGAGAGAACCCGGAGTCGGTGCTGTTCAGCCTGTTCCTGCTGGGCCTGCTCGCCGCCCGCGTCAGCTTTGTGCTGATGTACTGGAGTTATTACAGCAACGACTGGGTGGAGATGGTCGACCTGCGTGACGGCGGCTTTCTCGCCTGGCCCGGGATCATCGCGCTGATCCTTGGCGCGCTGGCGTACGGCTGGCGTCGCCCAGCCCTGCGCAAGCCCCTCAGCGCCGGGGTGATCACCGGCCTGTTGTTCTGGGGCATGACCAGCCTGTCCCTGAGCCTGTATGAAAAAGGCACGCGCCTGCCGGACATCACCCTGCGCAATGCCAATGGCGACGTGGTGCAACTGGCGGATTATCAGGGCGGCCCGCTGGTGATCAACCTGTGGGCCACCTGGTGCCCGCCGTGCCGACGCGAAATGCCGGTGCTGGAAAACGCCCAGCGCATGCGCCCCGACGTGACCTTCCTGTTCGTCAACCAGGCCGAAAGCATGCAAAGCGTCAGCACCTACCTGGCCACCCAGGGCCTGAACCTGGACAACGTGCTGTTCGACGCCAGCGGCCGCCTCGGCCAGGCCGTGGGTTCCATGGCCCTGCCGACTACGCTGTTCTACCAAGCCGATGGGCGCCTGATCAACAGCCATCTGGGCGAACTCTCCGAAGCCAGCCTGGCCCGCGCCATGGAACCCTTCGACAACGCCACGATAAGGAAACCGACATGCCTCGCCTCCGCCACCTGCTGACCCTGCTGCCTTTGACGCTAGCCGCTGCGCTGGCCCAGGCCGAAGACCTGCCGGCCCCGATCAAACAGATCGAAGCCAAGGGCGCCAAGATCATCGGCAAATTCGATGCCCCCAGCGGCCTCACCGGCTACGCCGCCCAGTACCAGAACCGTGGCATGGCCCTGTACTTGACCGCCGACGGCAAAAACGTCATCGCCGGCAACCTGTACGACGCCCAGGGCAATGACCTGAGCACCGCGCCCCTGGAAAAACTGGTGTATGCGCCGATGGCCAAGGAAGTCTGGGCCAAGATGGAAAACAGCAGCTGGATCCAGGACGGCGATAAAAACGCCCCGCGCACCGTCTACCTGTTCAGCGACCCCAACTGCCCGTACTGCAACATGTTCTGGGAACAGGCCCGCCCATGGGTCAAGGCCGGCAAGGTGCAGTTGCGCCACATCATGGTCGGCATCATCCGCGAAGACAGCCCAGGCAAATCCGCCGCCCTGCTCGCCGCCAAAGACCCGCAAAAAGCCCTGCAAGAACACGAAGCGGCCGGCAAAGGCAGCAAGCTCAAGGCCTTGGAAAAGATCCCGGCCGAGGTCGAGGCCAAGCTTGATGCGAATATGAAGCTGATGGATGAACTGGAGTTGTCGGCGACGCCGGCGATTTTCTATCTGGATGACAAAGGGGGGTTGCAGCAGCAGCAAGGGGCGCCTTCGCCGGATAAGTTGGTGAAGATTTTGGGGCCGAAGTAAGTTTATAAACGAACGACTTGTGTGGAAAGGCGCCCTCGTTTCTTACGAGGGCGCCCCAGTGGCTAGAACAGCTCAGTTATAACCAGAATGTAAAGAAATCGAAATACATCCAATCTGAAGAGTGGATCTCCATATAGCCTATAACCGAACCTCCTGGCGCCGAGACATCGATCCAACCATTAAGAGGATTGCCGTTTAGACTCACCGTGCGTAAAAGTTCGCCTGACGGACTGTAGAAGTGAACCGTTGTAGGGTAATGGTTCCAAGTGTATGCACACCTCACGCGCTTACACGTAAAGGTCAGACCCAATCGTACTCGCTGCGCACTCGTTGCTGAATTTGAATCGGCAAGCACAAGTGCAGGCCCCTCCAACATTCCCGGCGTTGCGGAAAAGGTCGAAATACCCGCTCGTCCAGGGCCCGATATGAACGATATATTCATGGTCGGAACGCTAATACTTCCCCCCTCAGAAATGAGTCGAGTGGGCTGCCCTGTAAAGTTCTCATAACGAACCTTAGGTGGAACAAGCACGGTCAACACCCGCGGTGGGCATACCACGTTCTCCTTCGAACTGCCCTGCGTGGACACGCTGAAAGTAAGGGTCAAGTTGGTGTTGTCTTTTAGCTTATCCAGGTCGGCTCGCAGTACTGACTCCGCCACCCCTTTAGCTGCTTCCTCCTCCGTGATGACTCTGTTCGCATATACAACAAACGTGTGGGGATTGCCGTTTTCACCTGTACCCGTTGCACGCAGCCAGCATGTATGCCCTTTCCGCAAAAACCACATCGAATTTTCGAAGGAATTGGCATTCCCGTTAATGACTTTCAAGTCCACAATACCGTGGTCAACTCCAGGAGGCGTCGCCTCCAGCACGTTCGGAGCATTCAGCCGTGTGGGCAGATTGATCTTCAAATTCAGCGGCAATGAAATCTGGGCCTTCTCCCTACAGGTGGTGGTCACGGTGTAAATAATCTTCGGGGTTTCACCCATGCTCTCGATCACGGCTTCAGCAGGCAGGCGAAATTTGACAACGCCTTCACGACTGCCGTGTTGAGGCTCCAGTGTCCAGTAGAGTCCGTTGGGTCTCTCCCAACATAGAGCGATCTGATGTTTTTCACTCATACGCAGGTAACTGACAGTCACTTCCAGGCCAACCCGAGCGTTCCACGGCTCCAATTCATTGTCTTCCGCCTTGTCGACGGTGGGTGGGAGCAGCATCAGGTCTTCCTGGATGATATGGAACTTCGCAGCCGGAGCTTCAATAGCGTCTGATCGATCAGAGGCTTCGCAGAAGCCATAGGCAAAATGCAGTTCAAAGTCACTGCAATCGTCCATTTTTTGCAGCGTATCTCTGGGGATAAATGTTTCAACGCCTTTATTCATCCAGTCCTCGGTAACAGGCTCCTTGATCAGAGTATCGGACCGGTAGTCACTTCCGTGCTCATGCTTACCTGTGATCCACGCCCAGCAATAATTGGCGCAGGTGGCATAATCCCCTATCTGAACAAACGCCGTTGCGTCCTCAGAGAAAATATTGAGATTAACCTTACCGTGAGTCGCCTCTGCAATCTCCGACGGAGAAAGTCTAGGCGTCAGCACATTGACCACTCGGTCCGGTGACGGCTGTGCAGCATCTAAGTTAGGAAATTTGACGGTATAGCTCAGCGTCATCGACTTATTAAATAAACAGGCAATCACACAGCGTGGCAACTTGATGGAGGCCGGGTCGCCATCGTTTTGAATTTCTACGCAGCCAAGTGACTTCGATTCGTAGCCTGGGCCGCTCACGTAGAAGCAGACCTGATCACCTGCATAAGTGTCCAGCTGCGGCGCGTCCACATCGCCCCCGTTTTTGGTGAGTTCCGGGTTAAGGCACCACTTATCATCGAAAAACGCAGACTGCCGCAAATGGGGCGGCTGCAAATTCTCCAGGCCTTGATCCCCAATGAAAGCAGCGGTACGACGATGTTGGATTTGAAGAGCGTTCCTGGGAAGACGGGTCTCTTCATCAGGATTTTCAACTTCAGCCGGCGGTTGGGGCTCCTCGCCACTGGTGATCCAGGCAGCCTGACAAGTAATTGATTCGTAAAGTGGCTTTTGACGTGCCAGCCAACCACGAGGAATCTCAAATTCAAGTTTTTTTCCTGATGCTATATCTTTGAGCGTTAATGCATCCCCGTAAGCCACGATATAGAAAACGGGTTTTCCACTGAATTGCTCAATAACGACACTGCAATAAATTTTATCTCCAACCTGGGCGAGTGGAGGAATAGGTATTTCAACTATCTCATCGCCTTGGTGATCGTGCATGTCATAGGTTGGCGTATTTTGGTATATATGTTCATCTTTTAATCGAGGCGCTAGCGCTTTACTTTGTTCTGCCGAGTAAAAAGTCACCCCCACTTCCTTGGTCAGTGAAACAGCTGGTTTACCGCTCACTGTGCCCTCGTACCATACGACCAGCGTGTACCCCATGGACATGGTCAGGTATTTCTGCGGAATCAGGATTTCCCTGGCACCCGGCTGCCCGCTTGAGTCAACAACATCATTCAAGCGGATCTCTGGCGCCTCCTTTATGCTGAACTTTATGGTGATGTCCAACCTGTCCATGCGCGAGTCGACAGTCAGGTATGAGTCCTTCTCCATCGCTTCTGCCGTAATCGTCCCGTACAGCTCACTGGAGATGATGGGCGCGTCGACTTCCAGCGCCTGCGGCTGTGGCGTAATTGAAGGCGTTGGCGCATTGTCGGTATTTGAGGGGGTTTCACGCGTGGAGGTTTGCTTGGCCATTTTCAGAACTCCGTGTTCAAGAGAGGTAGGTATCCTCGACCAGCCCAATCCGGCCAAGGCACTCCCTTAAGTGAGTCCTATTTTTTCGCCCCCGCCTACTGTCAGAATTGACAGTTCGCGCTGAAAAAACGGCGCTGCCCGACCAACGGACAGCGCCCTTTGCGCCTTAGAACCCCTCCAGTTCAGCCATCAAATCACTCAACCGATCCACCTTCTCGGCACTGATTTCATTGGCGGCCAACCCCTCGATATACCCGGCCAACTCCGCAACCGTGCTGCACTCGAACATAGCCCGCAACGGCACATCCCGCTGCAACGTCTTCTGCACCCGCGAAGCAATCTGCGTAGCCAGCAGCGAGTGCCCGCCCAGTTCGAAGAAGTTGTCCTGCACCCCGACCCGCTCCACCTTCAGCACCTCGGCCCAGATAGCCGCCAAGGTGATTTCCAGTTCAGTGCGTGGCGCCACATAGTCCTGATTATGCAACTGGCCGATTTCCAGGGCCGGCAGGGCCTTGCGGTCGAGTTTGCCGTTGGCATTCAGGGGCAGGCGGTCAAGCCAGAGCCAATGCAGCGGCACCATGTATTCGGGCAGTTCGGCACGCAGGCGTTGCTTGATGCGCTCCAGGTGTTCGCTCGGGTCCAGCGTGGCGTCGGTAGCCACCAGGTAGCCGACCAGATGCTTGCCGTTAACACCCTCTTGCACACCCACCGCCGCGTCACGCACATGGGGTTGTTCATGCAGGCGCGCTTCGATTTCACCCAGTTCGATGCGGTAGCCGCGAATCTTCACCTGGTGGTCGATACGCCCGACATACTCCAGCACCCCATCGCTACGACGCCGTGCCAGGTCGCCGGTACGGTAGAGCCGCTCGCCAGGCGCGCCAAAGGGGTTGGGCACAAACACCTGGGCAGTGCGCAGCGGATCGCTGACATAGCCGCGACCAACACCGGTGCCGGCGACGCACAACTCACCCACCGCCCCTTGGGGCACCAACTCCAAGGCGCCATCGAGCAGGTACAAACGGTTATTGTCGGTCGGCGTACCAATTGGCAGGTAAGTGCCACGGGTGGAGGCCAGATCGACGCGGAAGAACGCCACATCATCGGAGCATTCCGCCGGGCCGTAGGCGTTCACCAGGCCGATCTGCGGATAACGCAGCAGCCACTGATGGGCTAACTCCGGCGGCATGGCCTCCCCGGTCGGCAACATCCAGCGCAGGCCGTCGAGGCTGATACGCTCCTGGGCCAGCATGCCCTGGATCAGCGATGGCACACTCTCCAGCACGGTGATGCCCTGTGTTTGAACGTGGGCCAAAAGCCCTTGCGGATCATGGGCAATGGCAGGCGGCACGATGTCCACCCGTGCGCCAAACAGCGGCGCGGCGAGGAACTGCCAGACGGAAATATCGAAGCTTTGCGATGCGGTCTGGGCGATCACATCGGCATCGCTCAGGTTCAGGTACGGCACCTTGCTCAACTGGTTGTTGAGCATGCCGCGCTGTTCGACCATCACGCCCTTGGGCAAGCCGGTGGAGCCTGAGGTGTAGATCACGTAGGCAAGGTTGTCCGGGGCACTGTAGACGCCTGGGTTTTCGCCACGGGCGGGGATTTCCTCCCACACCAGCAACTGGCAGTCGAAGCCTTCAAGCAGTTCGATCGCCTGTTCCCGGCATGCTTCGGTGCACACCAGCAACGGCGTGCGGCTCATGCCGATGATACGACTCAGGCGCGGGCCAGGCAGCCCTGGGTCCAGCGGCAGGTAACCGGCACCGGCCTTGAAGCTGCCAATGATCATGCCGAGCAAGTCCAACCCACGTTCAGCCAGCAACGCCACCGGTTGGTCTAGGCCCACACCAGCCGCAATTAACGCGTGGCCCAAGCCGTTACTGCGGCGGTTCAGCTCGTCGTAGTTCCATTGCTGGTCGAGGCAACTGGCGGCGATGCGCTGCGGATGCTGCGCGACCTGCTCCTCGAACAACTCGATGTAGCTGCGTTCCAGCGGGTAGGCATGTGCGCTCTGGTTACAGCCTTCCGCAAGGAATTCACGCTCCTGCTCGCCAATCAATGGCAGCTCGGCCATGTCGCCATGGAAGCCCTGCACCAGCGCCAGCAACAGGCGTTTGAACTCAGCGAGCATGCCTTGCACGGTGCTTTCGTCGAAATACCGCTGGTCGTAGGACAGGTGCAAACCGAGGTCATCGCCCGGATAACACACCGCCGTCAGCGGGAAGTTGGTGTGGGTGCGGCCAGAATCCGAGGTAGCGTTAAGGCTTTGCGCACGGTCCAGCACCGAGACTTCCACCGGCGCGTTCTCGAACACGAACAGGCTGTCGAACAGCGGCTGGCCCTTGGGCAATTCGCTGTGTTCCTGGATCGTCACCAGTGGCAGGTATTCGTACTCGCGCAGTTGCATATTGCTGTCGAGCAAGGCGCTCAACCACTCGCGCACGCTGCACGTCTGGCCGTCCTCGGGCAGTTTTACCCGCAACGCGATGCTGTTGATAAACAGGCCGACGGTGCGTTGCATCTCAGGCATGTCCACCGGGCGCCCGGCCACGGTGACGCCGAACAGCACGTCGCGATCGCCACTCAAACGCCGCAGCACCAGGGCCCACGCCGCTTGCGCGAAGGTGTTGACGGTGAGCTGATGCGCCTGGGCCAGTTCGCGCAGTTGCGCACCGTCGCGGGCATCCAGGCGGGTGTAGCAGTCGCCCACCACCATGCCGCCGCTGCCACCGGCGTGTTCGCGCAGGAAGGGGCGGTCGCTCGGGATCGGCGTGGCGCGCTCGAAGCCTTGCAAGTTTTGCTGCCACCACTGGCGCGCTTCGTTGAGGTCCTGGCGTTGCAGCCAGGCGATGTAGTCGCGGTAGCGCGGCGGCGTCGCCAGTTGCGCGTCGCGGCCTTCGCCCAGGGCTGTGTAGATATCGAAGAAATCATTCATCAGCAGCGAACGGCACCAGGCATCGATCAGGATGTGGTGGTTGCTCATCATGAACCAGTAGCGCGCCTCGCCCACGCGAATCAGGCGCAAGTGGAAAGGCGCCTGGTTGAGCAAGTCAAAACCGGCTTCGCGTTCGGCCTTGAGCAAGGCTTGCAGGCGCGGCTCCTGCTCATCCTGTGGGTCGGCGCTCCAGTCCAGGTAGTCAATCGGCGTGCTGCCGGGCTTGTGGATCACTTGCAGCATGTCTTCGCCGACGTTCCAGCAGAACGAGGCACGCAAGGCTTCGTGGCGGGCGATCACCGCTTGCCAGGCCTGGGCAAAACGCTCCAGGTCCAGGGCGCTGTTGATGCGGTAGCGGTCCTGCATGTAATACAGGCCGGTGCCGGGCTCCAGCAGGGTATGCAGCAGCAGGCCCTCCTGCATCGGGGTCAGCGGGTAGACGTCTTCGATGGCGCTGGCCGGAACCGGCAAGGCGTCCAGTTGCACCTGGGTCAGGTGCGCCAGGGGGAAGTCGGACGGTGTGAGTCCACCGGCATCGTCCTGTAGGCAATGGGCGATCAGGCTGTGCAATTCGCCCAGGTAAGCCTCGGCCAGATCGCGAATCACCTGTTGATCATGACGCTCGCGGCTGAAGGTCCAGCGCAGCACCAGCTCGCCGCCGTAGACCTGGCTGTCGATGCTCAGTTCATTGGGCAACGGCGCATCCGGGTCATGGGCCAAGCCGGCGGATTCCTCCAGTGGATGGAACAGCGCCTCAGTGCCAAAGCTCTGGTCGAACTGGCCCAGGTAGTTGAAGGTGATCTGCGCGCTCGGCAACGCGGCCATGCTCTGCTTGCACAGGTCATCGGCCAGGTAACGCAGCACGCCATAACCCAAGCCTTTATGGGGCACGCCACGCAGTTGTTCCTTGATCGCCTTGATCGAGTCGCCCTGCTCGGCCTGGGGCGTCAGGCGCAACGGGTAAGCACTGGTGAACCAGCCCACGCTGCGGGTCAGGTCGATGTCATCGAACAAGGTTTCGCGGCCATGGCCCTCCAGTTGAATCAGCGCCGAGGCCTGCCCGCTCCAGCGGCACAGCACGCGGGCCAGGGCGGTCAGCAACAGGTCGTTGACCTGGGTGCGATAGGCACTCGGCGCCTGTTGCAGCAACTGCCGGGTGCGCTCGGCATCCAGGCGCACGCTGACCGTCTCGGCATCACAGTTTCGCAATGTTCCTTGCGGGCGCTGCACCGGCAAGGCCACGGCCGGGCCAGCCAATTGCGCTTGCCACAGGCTCAGCTCTTCGCGCAGGGATTCACTGTGGGCATAGGTTTGCAAGCGCGCCGCCCAATCGCGCAGCGCGCTGGTTTTGGCCGGCAGGCTGACGGACTGGCCTTCACTCAGTTGGCGATAAACGTTTTGCAGGTCTTCCAGCAGGACGCGCCACGACACGCCGTCCACCACCAGGTGATGGATGGCGATCAGCAAGCGTTGCTGGCCTTGCGGCCCATCCACCAGCAAGGCGCGCAACAGCGGCCCCTGCGCCAGGTCAAGGCTGCGCTGGGTGTCGGTGAACAACGCCGTGCATGCCTGCATGTCGCGCACCTGCGCCTGCAGCAGCACGCCGCCTTCCGGCACGCCCAGGTGTTCGGCATGCCATTGCGCATCGCGCGGGGTAAAGCTCAAGCGCAGCGCGTCGTGGTGTTCCAGCACCGCCAGCAGCGCTTGCTCCAGGCGGTGGGCATCGAGCAGTTGCAGCGGCTTGAGCACCAATGCCTGGTTCCAGTGCTGGCGCGCCGGGATATCGGTGTCGAAAAACCAGTGCTGGATCGGCGTGAGGCCCGAGGGGCCGGTCAGCAATCCTTGCTCGGCGATGACGCGCTCCGAGCGGGTCGCCACGGCAGCCAGGCTCTGTACCGTCTGGTGCTGGAACAGGTCACGGGGGCTGAAATGAATCCCGGCCTGGCGCGCACGGCTGACCACCTGGATCGACAGGATCGAGTCGCCGCCCAGTTCAAAGAAGTTATCGTCGAGGCCGACTTGCTCCACGTTCAGCACCGCGCACCAGATGGCGGCCAGGCTGTGTTCCAACTCACTGCGGGGCGCCACGTAGGCTTGGCGATTGGCCTCTGGGTCCGGCTCCGGCAAGGCGCGGCGGTCGAGCTTGCCGTTGGCGGTCAGCGGCATGCTTTGCAGCACGATCAGATGCGCGGGCACCATGTAGTCCGGCAGCTGCGCCTTGAGGTGCGCCTTCAACGCGTCGCGCAAGGCGACGTGCTCGGCATCGCTGACCAGGTACGCCACCAGCTGTTTGCCGCTCGGCGCATCCAGAGCCAGCACCACCGCTTCACGCACAGCCTCATGTTCGAGCAAACGCGTTTCGATTTCGCCCAGTTCGATGCGGAAACCGCGGATCTTCACCTGATGGTCGATGCGCCCCAGGTACTCCACCAGGCCATCGGCGCGTTGGCGTACCAGGTCGCCGGTGCGGTACAGGCGCCCGCCCTTGGCGGCAAACGGGTCTGCGACAAAGCGCTCCGCCGTCATCCCCGGCCGCTGATGATAACCCTGGGCCAGGCCGGCGCCACCGATGTACAGCTCACCGCTGGCGCCCCGGGGCACCAGCGCCAAGTCGGCGTCTAGAATATAGGCCACGCGCTCGCCGACGATGCTGCCAATCGGCACGCTGCCGGCGCCCTCCTCTAACTGCTCGGGCGCCAGGCTGGCCAAGGGCATCACCACGGTTTCGGTGGGGCCGTAGGCGTTGAAGAACAGCTGGGGCGTAAACGCCGCACGGATGCGTTGCAGGTGTTCGCCGGTCAAGGCTTCGCCACCGGTGATGCACATACGCACCGGCAGCGTCTGTTGTTGGGTCGCCAGCCACTGCGCCAGCTGGCTGCCGTAGCTGGGGGTAAAACCGAGCACATTGATGCGATGGGTACGGATCAGCGCGCAGATTTCTTCGGCATCCCACTGGCCCTGGGCGCGCAATACCACCCGCGCCCCGCACAGTAGCGGCACCAGCAAACGCTCGGTGGCGGCGTCGAAGTTGATCGAATAAAAGTGCAGCTCGCAGTCATCCGGGCGCATGTCAAAGCGCTCGATAACCGCTTGGCAGTGCATGGCGATCTCACCGTGGGACACCACCACGCCTTTGGGCTTGCCCGTGGAACCCGAGGTGTAGATGAGGTACGCCTGGTGTTGGGCCAGACTCACGAACGGCAGCGCCTCGGCGGGGTAATTGGCCAGCACCGGCGAGTCATCCTCCAGGCACCAGCACGCCACCGTCGCCGGCAATTCACCCAGGGCTTCGAACAGGGCCGCATCACTGAGCAGCAGGCCTATGTCACTGTCTTCGATCATGTAATGCAAGCGGTCCAGCGGGTATTCCGGGTCCAGCGGCACGTAGGCGCCGCCGGCCTTGAGGATCGCCAGCAAACCGATGACCATTTCCAGCGAACGCGGCAGCGCCAGGCCGACGCGCACCTGCGGGCCCACGCCACGCTCGCGCAGCATCCAGGCCAGGCGGTTGGCGCGTTCATCCAGTTGCGCATACGTGAGAGTCACACCGGCAAAGGTCAGCGCCGGGGCATCCGGCCGCTGGCTCGCCTGCTGGCTGAACAGCTGATGGATGCACTGGTCGAGGCGATGCTCGCCCTTCTCCACCCCCATGCTGTCTTGCAAGGCGCGTTGCTCATCCGCGCTCAGCAACGGCAATTCGCTGAGGCGCTGGTGAGGATCGGCGATCAGCGCTTCGAGCAGGTTGCACCAATGCGCGGCCATGCGTGCAATGCGCGGCTCGTCGAACAGGTCGGTGCTGTAGGTCAGGCAGCAACCCAGGCGATGGTCGAGGTCGGTGACTTCCAGGTTGAGGTCGAACTTGGTCGCCCGCGCATCGTTGGCCAGGTACTCCACGGTCATGCCGGCCAGTTGGCGGCTTTGCTGGAATTCCCAGCGCTGCACGTTGCACATCACCTGGAACAACGGGTTGTACGCCGCGCTGCGCGGTGGTTGCAGAGCTTCCACCAGATGGTCGAACGGCAGGTCCTGATGGGACTGGCCCTCGATCACGGTGTGACGCACCTGCTCGAACAACTCGCTGACCTGCATCTGCCCAGTGAGCTGGCAACGCAGCACCTGGGTATTGAGGAACGCGCCAATCAAGCCTTCGCTTTCCGGGCGGATTCGGTTGGCCACTGGCGCGCCGATGCGCAGGTCGGTCTGGCCGCTGTAGCGGTAGAGCAACACCGCCAGGGTCGCGGTCATGGTCATGAACAGCGTGAGGCCGTGTTGCGCGTTGAAGGCACGCACGCGGGCGGCCAGTTCATCGCTTAAATCAAAACGGTACAGCTCGCCCCGGTGGCTTTGCACGGGTGGCCGTGGACGGTCGCCGGGCAGTTCCAGCAAAGGGTGTTCGTTGCCCAGTTGCGCGGTCCAGTAGTCCAGCTGGCGCTGGCGCTCACCGGCTTCCATCCACTGGCGTTGCCACACGCTGTAGTCCAGGTACTGCACCGGCAACGCTGGCAGCGGCGAGTCGCGCTCGTCGATAAAGGCTTCATACAGGGCGCTGAGTTCACGGGCAAAGATGTCCATGGCCCAGCCTTCGGTGACGATATGGTGCAGGGTCAGCACCAGGTAATGCTCTTGCTCGCCGGCCTTGACCAGGCAGGCCCGCAAAAGTGGCCCGGTTTCCAGGTTGAACGGCGTGTGCGCCTCGACATCGGCCAGTTGCTGCAAACGCTGCTGGCGCTGCGGCTCATTCAGCGCGGAGAAATCCTGCCAGCCCATGCGCACAGTGGTTTGCGCCGAGACCTTCTGGCAGGCCACGCCGTCAACACTGGGGAAGGTGGTGCGCAGGGTTTCGTGACGCATGATCAAGGCTTGCAAGGCCGCCTCGAAACGCCCCACATCCAGTACCCCGCGCAGGCGCGCCATGCCACCGACGTTGTAGGCCGGGCTGTCCGGTTCCATCTGCCAGAGGAACCACATGCGCTGCTGGGAATAGGACAAGGGGACCGGTAGGCTGCGGTCGACTTTGGCGATGGCAGTCTGTTGGTTGCGCTGGCCCGCCGCCTGGATCAGCCCGACCTGCTCGGCAAAATCGCCCAGCTCGCTGGCTTCGAACAGGGTGCGCAGCGGCAGTTCGACGTCACAGGCCTGGCGGGTGCGGGAGATGATTTGCGTGGCCAGCAACGAGTGCCCGCCCAGTGCGAAAAAGTCATCGCGCAGGCCGATGCGTGGCAGGCCCAGCACCTCGCGCCAGATCGCGGCGATTTGCAGCTGCAAGGGGGTGTGCGGTTCGACGTGTTCGCGGGTTTGCCATACTGGCTCCGGCAAGGCACGCCGATCGAGCTTACCGCTGGGGCTCAGGGGCATGGCGTCCAGGCGCATCAGCAGCGCGGGCACCATGTACTCCGGCAACTCGGCCGCCAGGGCGATTTTGACCGTTTGCTCATCCAGTTCGGCGTCGGCGGTGTAGTAGCCGATCAACTGGGCATCACGCACCAGCACCACGGCTTGGGCGATGCCTGCGAGGGCCAGCAGGCGCGCTTCGATTTCTTCCGGTTCCACACGGAAACCGCGCAGCTTGACCTGCTGATCGAGGCGCCCGAGGTATTCGAGTACGCCATCGGTGTTCCAGCGCGCACGGTCACCGGTGCGGTACAACCGAGTGCCCGCTGCGCCCAACGGGTCGGCGACAAAACGTTCGGCCGTCAGCCCGGCACGGCCCAGGTAACCCCGCGCAAGGCCGATGCCGCCGATGCACAGTTCGCCCTGCACACCGGCCGGCAGCGGGTTGAGCTGCTCGTCCAGCACGCGACAGATCACATTGCCCAGTGGCCGGCCAATCGGCGAGCGCTCGCCATCCGAGGCGGCGCATTGCCAGTGGGTGACGTTGATCGCGGTCTCGGTCGGGCCATAGCGGTTATGCAATTGCACCGCTGGCAAGCGCGCTAATACGCGGTTACGCAACTCGGCGGGCAAGGCTTCGCCACCGGAGAACAGGCGACGCAGACTGGTGCATTCGGCCACCAGCGGCTCGTCGATAAACAGCTGCAACAGCGGCGGTACGAAGTGCAGCGTGGTCACCCCATGTTCCTGCACAAGCTGCGCGATACGGTGCGGGTCGCGATGTTCGCCCGGCCCGGCCAGTACCAGGCGGCAGCCGGTAATCAATGGCCAGAAGCACTCCCACACCGACACGTCGAAACTGATCGGCGCCTTTTGCATCAGCACATCGGTGTCGTTCAGTTGATAGGTGGCCTGCATCCACTGCAACCGCTCGGCCAGGGCGCCGTGGGTGTTGCCCACGCCTTTGGGTTGGCCGGTGGAACCGGAGGTGTAGATCACGTAGGCGAGGTTATCGCCGTGCAGGTGCAAGCCTGGCGCCTGGGTCGGCCAGCTGTCGAGGTGCAGGCTGTCCATGGCGATCACGCACACGCCTTCGGCGCTGGGCAATTGGGGGAGCAAGGCGGTCTGGGTGAGCAGCATTTGCACGCCGCTGTCCTTGAGCATGTAGGCCAGGCGCTCGGCGGGGTAATCCGGGTCCAGCGGCACGTAGGCGCCACCGGCCTTGATGATGGCGAGCAGGCCGATCAGCAGTTGCGGCGAACGCTCGGCGGCGATGGCCACGCACACGTCCGGGCCCACGCCCTTGTCGCGCAGGTAATGGGCCAGGCGGTTGGCCTGGGTGTGCAGTTGGGCGAAGGTCAGGCTGCCGTCCTGCCAGACCAGCGCGGTGGCGTCCGACGTCTGTTGGCTGAGCAGCTCGGGCAGCCAGTGCCGGGCCGGCTCGCAAGAGGCTTCGCTCCAGGCCTGCTGTTCGTCGGCCTGCATCAATGGCAGGTCGCCGATGGCGTGTTGCGGTTGCGCGCACACAGCGTGAAGAAGATGAATGAACTGCTCGGCCAGGCGCTGGATAGACGCGCAATCGAACAGCTCGTCGGCGTAGTCGAACGACAGGCTCAAGCGCCCATTACGGTCTTCTTCGCTGTGCAGTTGCAGGTCAAACTTGGCTTCGCGGCTGTGCCAGGGCAACTCATCGGCCAGCAGGCCCGGCAAGCGGCGCAAGGCACTGAGGTCACGTTGCTGGTGGTTGAACATCACTTGGAACAGGCCCTGTTCGCGGGCCTGGGGGAAGGCTTCCAGCAGTTGCTCAAAGGGCAGGTCCTGATGGGCCTGAGCGGCCAATGTGGTCTCGCGAGTGGCGGCTAACAGTTGATTGAACGGCAGGCGCCCGTCCAGATCGGCGCGCAGCACCAAGGTGTTGATAAAGAAGCCGATCAGGCCCTGGGTTTCCTGGCGCGGACGGTTGGCATTGGGCACGCCGATACGGATATCGCGCTGGCCACTGTAGCGATAGAGCAAGGTCTGGAACGTCGCCAGCAGCAGCATGAACGGCGTCGAGTCATGGGCCTGGGCGGTCTGGCGTATCGCCGCACTGAGGCGCGCATCCAGGCGCACGCTATGGCGCGCGGCGCTGTGCCGGTGCTGGCCGGCACGCGGGTGATCGGTGGCCAGGTTCAGGGCCGGATGCTCGTCACCCAACTGCGCTTTCCAGTACGCCAGCTGTCGTTGGCCCTCGCCTTCGGCCAGCCATTGGCGCTGCCAGCTGCCGTAGTCGGCGTATTGCAAGGCCAACGGCGGCAGCTCCAGGGGTTGGCCCTGGGCGGCAGCGGCGTACAGGCGCGAGAACTCGTCGATCAGGATATTCAGCGACCAACCGTCGGCAATGATGTGGTGCAAGGTCACCAGCAATTGGTGCTCTTCATCGTCCAGGCGCACCAGGGTCACCCGCAGCAATGGGCCTTTTTCCAGGTCGAACGGGCTGCGCGCCTGGTCTTCGCGGACCTTTTGCGCACGTGCTTCGCGCTCGGCGTGGGACAGGCCGCTAAGGTCGATGATCGGCAGTTCGAAATCCGCCGAAGCCTCGACACGCTGGAACGCCTGGCCGTCGCGCTCGTAGAAACGCGTGCGCAGGGCTTCGTGGCGCTGGATCAGTTGCTGGAAGCTGTGGCGCAGCGCGTCTTCATCCAGCTCGCCGCGCAGCTGCAAGGCGCCGGGAATGGTGTAGGCGCTGCTGTTGGGGTCCAGTTGCCAGGTGATCCACAGGCGGTTCTGTGCCAGGGATTGGGGCAGGTCTTCTTGACGCGACAGCGCGTGGATTGCGCCTTGGGCCACGCCGCCGTCCTGTTGCAGTTGCGCCACAGCCGCAGCAAAGGCCGCGAGGGTCGGCGCTTCAAACAGCAGGCGCAGGTTCAACTCCAGCCCGAGGCTTTCGCGCAGGCGGGCGACCACTTGGGTCGCGGTGATGGAGTTGCCACCCAGCAAGAAAAAGTGATCGTCGCCCGCCACATGAGCCAGTTGCAGTTGTTCGCACCAGATCGCCGCGATCTGCTGTTGCAGGTCCGATTCCAGCGCCACTTCGCTCGCCGGCCCCGGCTGCCCGGGGAATTGCGCGTAGCTGTCGAGGCTGCCATCGGCATACCGAAGCGCACAGGCTGCACGCTGCACTTTGCCGCTGGAGGTCTTCGGCAAGGCACCGGGGTTGAGCAGCACCACCACGCTCGGGGCTTGCTGGTAGGCCTCGGCCACGGCTTGGCGAATCGCCTTGATCAGCGCTTCGGGCGGCAGGATTTTCTGCACGCTGCGGCTGATTTCCGCAGCGATGCCGATGCCTTCCACGCCCTGGTCATCGACCGCAAACGCGGCGACCCGGCCCTTGCGCACCACTTCCACTTCGCGCTCGATGGTCTGTTCGATGTCCTGGGGGTAGAGGTTGTGGCCGCGCACGATCAGCAGGTCTTTCAGGCGCCCGGTGATATACACCTCGCCGTCGCGGATAAAGCCCAGGTCACCGGTGCGCAACCAGGTGCGGCCGGCGTGCTGGACGAAGGTCTTGGCACTGGCTTGCGGGTTGCGCCAGTAGCCGTGGGCGATGCTCGGGCCGGCGGCCCAGAGTTCGCCGACGCACTGGTCGGGCAGCTCGGTGAGGGTGTGCGGGTCGGCGATCAGCACGGCGTGGTCCGGCTGGCTAGTGCCGCAACTCATGATCGCAGGGCCCTGCCCCGGTTCGGCACGGTTGGCGGCCAGCGCCTGTTCGTCCACGCGCAGAGCGGGAATACCACGGCCACGGCTGCCGCCAGCGACAAACAGGGTGGCTTCGGCCAGGCCGTAGGAGGCGAAGAAATTATTCGGCGTGAAACCACAGGCGGCGAATTTTTCCGCGAAGCGTTCCAGGGTGTCGAGACGGATCGGTTCGGAACCCGAATAAGCCACGCGCCAGCGGCTCAAGTCGAGGCGCTCCAGGGCCGACTCACTGACCCGTTCGCTGCACAGACGGTAGGCGAAGTCCGGGCCACCACTGATGGTGCCGCCGTATTCGCTGATCGCCTCCAGCCAGCGCAAGGGCCGGCCGAGGAAGTAGGCCGGCGACATCAACACGCAGGGCACGCCGCTGAAAATCGGTTGCAGCAGGCCGCCGATCAGGCCCATGTCGTGGTAAAGCGGCAACCAGCTGACGATCACGTCATCAGGGTTGAGGTCGATCCCGAAGCCGCGACGAATCAGCAGCTCGTTGGCGACCAGGTTGCCGTGGCTGACTTGCACGCCCTTGGGCAAGGCGGTGGAGCCGGAGGTGTATTGCAGAAACGCGATGTCGTTGGCCTTGAGGTCGGGCTCGACCCACTGGTCGGCCTGCTGCGCCTCCAGGATGTCGACGCTCAACACCGTGGGCGCATTTTCAATCTGCGCCAGGCCTTCGCTGAGGCTGGCAATAGTCAACAGCAGCCGCGGCTCGGCATCGCTGATGATCGACAGCAGACGCTCCTGGTGATGACGGCGCGTGGATTCGGGCGGATACGCCGGCACCGCGATCACCCCGGCGTACAGGCAACCAAAGAACGCCGCCACATAGTCCGGGCCACTGGGGAACAGCAACACCGCGCGCTCGCCCAAGCCAGCATTGGCTTGCAAGGCAGCGGCGATGGTGCGGGCGCGTTGGTCGAGGTCGCGATAACTGAGCACCACACTGTGCTCGGCGCTCTCGGCGAGGAAGCGCAACGCCACCTGGTCCGGCGTCTGCGCAGCACGCTGTTGAAGGGACTGGACCAGGGTGCGGGGGAGTTCGAAGGCGTCCATCATGGGGTTCCTGCCTGAAATCGGCTTACGGGAAATTCGGGAAACGGTGGAGTTCAGCCGGCGGCGAGCTGTCGCGCCGCGCCAATGCGCCAGCGCGTCAGGTGCTCGTCGGCATAGCGACGTACACAGCGCAGCACCGCGCTTTCGTGCTGCACGAGGAAGAAGTGGTGGCCGTCAAACATGTCCAGGGAAAATCCACTGGCGGCATCGAGTTGCCAGTCGAGCAACTGGTCGGCACGTACGCTGTCCTGCTTGCCACCGAACACGTGGATCGGCAGCGCCAGGGGCTGGCGCTCGCCATAGGTGAAACTGCCGCACAGCAGGAAATCGGCGCGCAGGATCGGCAACATCAGTTGCATCAACTCAGGGTTGGCCAGGGCTTCTTCGGCGGTGCCCTGCAATTCGCGCAGGCGGGCTACAAGTTGGGCATCGGTCTTTTCGACGGCGTACTCGCTCACATCACGACGCGCCGGGCCCGCCGTGCCAGACGCGAACAACGCCAGCGGCGCAGGCAGACTGCGTGCGTTTAAAGCGTGGGCCAATTCAAACGCCAACAGCCCGCCAAGGCTGTGGCCGAACAAGGCATAAGGGCCATCCAGATCAAGGCTGATTTCATCCGCAAGCTGCGCGGCCAAGGCCTTGATATCGCGCTGCAACGGCTCGTCCATGCGCATGCCGCGCCCCGGCAATTCCAGCGGGCACACCTGCAGCCAGTCCGGCAGCACCCGGCGCCAGCGCGCATAAACCGAGGCGCTGGCGCCTGAGTGGGGCAGGCAAAACAGGCGTAGCCGCAGGGGCGTACTCATCCGGCGAGTACTCCAAACTGAAACACGCTGAATGCACGATAAAAACCCATCTGGTCCTCCTGCGGGTGCTGATCCTTGGCCGTTGTACTAACGAACCTGTCACCCATGAGAACGGACGGAGCCTTCAAATAATTAGTCGCCGGGGGCGAGCGAGACGTGGTTCACACCTTTGCCCAAGGCATAAGATTAGTTCGTCTTCTCATTTGACAATCATTATCATTCAGCATAATTTGTTGCCCGATGTGTAGGAGGCCTCAGCAGGGAAGCCCTCCCCTAACCTATTAGCAACAAGGTGATTTCCATGACGGAACAAGTATCCACAGGCAGGTGCGATTCACCCCTTCTTCAGGCGTTCGTCGACAATCGGCTGATCCTGGTGAAGATCGCGGCCCGCATCACCGGGTGCCGCTCCCGCGCCGAAGACGTGGTGCAAGACGCCTATTTTCGGCTGCAGTCGGCACCGACCATCACCTCATCGTTCAAGGCCCAGCTGAGTTATCTGTTCCAGATCGTGCGCAACCTGGCGATCGATCACTACCGCAAGCAGGCCCTGGAGCTCAAATACTCCGGGACCGAAGAGGAAGGCTTGAATGTGGTTATTCACGGCGCTTCACCGGAAACCTCGCACATCAATTTCAACACCCTGGAAAACATCGCCGACGCCCTGACGGAGTTGCCACAGCGCACCCGCTACGCGTTCGAGATGTACCGCCTGCATGGCGTGCCGCAAAAAGACATCGCCAAGGAGCTTGGAGTGTCGCCGACGCTGGTGAACTTCATGATTCGCGATGCGCTGGTGCATTGCCGCAAGGTGTCGGGCAGTCATAGCGATACGTTTGCGCGGCGGGTTTGAGAGAAGCGCAGAATGTATGGGCGGCAGCTTCCAACGGTAACCACGATGCGAAGCGAGCCGCTTTTGATCTGCTTTTGATCTGCTTTTGATCTTGATCTTAGGCGCCCCGTTAAACCACGCTGGCCGAACGCAGGCTTGAATTCGTGGGTAACCCGGCAGGACGCCGGGTTAGCCGCCCCGCGCCATGGATGGCGCGTGGCGGCGGCCCACGGATTCAAGCCTGCGTTCGG
>JAAIGE0100238430.1_pt1 | contig 24375 bp, 18 predicted proteins | sample 6487951 | NCBI WGS metagenome assembly JAAIGE01 (sample SAMN13974128, study PRJNA590717) | phyllosphere metagenome | biome: tomato field; feature: multiple bacterial spot infested tomato fields; material: tomato leaves; isolation source: leaves from tomato fields | host: Solanum lycopersicum ...
AGCTTGGTTGAGCCATCGATACGCTGGATCGCGTTGTCGATCTTGATGTTGAAGTAGTCCACCGTCAGCGTCAGTCCCGGCAGGAAGCTCGGCGTCCAGACCGCACCCACGGTCAGGGACTTGGCATCTTCCGGCTCCAGGTCAGGATTGCCACCCGACGTGGTGAGGATCGTGTTGCCCGGCTGCACGTAGCCTGCCGGTACGCCGTACGCCTGGCAGTTCTGACGCACTACCGAATCAGCCGGCAAGCTGCTCCAGCCGCTACAGGGATCGGTCGTGGTCAGGTTGCCCTCGGCCACGCCACCAAACAACTCGGGGATGTTGGGGATGCGGAAAGCCGTGGCGTAGTTGGCGCGCACCTTCAAGGACGGCACGATCTGCCAATCCAGCCCCACTTTGTAGTTCACGTCTTCGCCGAACAGATCGTAGTCGGAGTAGCGCACGGCGGCATTGAGCGTCAGGCTCTCGGCGATCACACTGTCCTGCAGCAGCGGCACGGCAAATTCGGCGAAGGCTTCCTTGGCCGTGTACTCACCGGCGATCGGATCCTGTTGGTTCGTGTTGGCAATGCCCAGCACCGTCAGCGGATCGGGATCGCGCCAGCCACGCTCCTTGCGGACCTCGATGCCCGAGGCAAAGCCCACCCAGCCGGCCGGCATTTCAAAGAGCTGGCCGCTGATGTTGGCGGTGAAGCTTTTTTGGTCGTTGCCGCCGTTATCGCGCGTCCTGAACAGGATGTAGTTGAGCACCTCGGGCGTCAGGTCGCCGTAGCCCAGATAGTCACCGCACGGAATCGCGGCACCGGGGGTGTTGCTGCACAGCGCCGTGTTGAGCGTGTCATCCACTCGGTCCAGATTGGCCACATTGGTCGAGCCATCCACACCGGTGTTGCGGCCCCAGTTCAGCGCGGCCGACCAATCCCAGTTCATGCCCAACTGGCCTTCGATGCCGGCGACCACGCGGAAGGTATTGGTTTCCTGGAAGAACTCGCGCGGGCCGGCCTCTTCCAGCCGGCGGCGCTGCAGCAGCAAGTCTTGGCCGGTCGGGTTGGTCGGGTGGCTGGCTGCAATGTTGATCGGGCGATAGACACCCAGGCTGCCTGGCGTGGCCAACTGGTCGGACTGGCGGTTGGTGAACATCAACTCGGTGAACACGCGCGTGGTTTCATTCACAGTGCTGTCGCCGAACAGGCTGAAGCTCAAGCGCTTGATCGGGTTGACAGCATTGAGATAGGGATTGCCGTTGTAGTTGTGCTTGGCAGCCGAATACGGTTCATAGAAATCCCCGTCACCATTGGGATCCTGGTTGAAGTTCACGCGCGAGCCGTCGGCCAGCAATGCGCGCCCACCGATGGTGGCCGAGCTACCCACACATTCGAGTTGCCCGTCGACCTCACCCAAGCCGCACGGTGCGCGTGAGGCCATGTTGACCGTGCCGGTCTCCGAGTAGTTGATACCGGCCATCAACGAACCGCGGTCTGACGTAATACCCCAAGCGAAATCGAACGACTTCTCTTCGCCATCACTTTCGAAGGTCTGTCCGTACCGCACCGCCGCCTCGGCACCGTCATAGTTCTTCTTGGTGATGATGTTCACCACGCCCGCCACGGCATCGGCACCGTAGATGGCTGAGGCGCCGTCCTTGAGGACCTCGATCCGCTCGATCAGCGCTACCGGGATAATGTTCAGGTCGACCGAGCTGTTGGCGCCGGTGCCACCATTGACCACACGACGGCCATTGAGCAGAACCAGCGTGCGGTTGATGCCCAGGCCGCGCAGATTGACCTGGGTAGTGCCGTAGCCGTTCTCGGCCCAGTAGGCATTGGATTGGCTGCCGGCGAAACCGGCCGAGGCCGGCAGGCGCTGCAGCAGCGTCTCCACCGACGTGGCGCCGGAGCGCTCGATGGCTTCGGCATCAACCACGCTGACCGGACCAACACCGGAGAGCTGCAGTCGCTTGATATGGCTGCCGGTGACCTGGACGGTGTCCAGCGTCTTGGCCGACTCGCTCGTGGCGCCCTGTTCAGCCTGCTGAGCCAGGGCCACCGTGGAAAAACCGGCGCACAGAAGGGCACCGACGGATACCGCCAAAGGATTGCGCTTGAAGTACATGGGTTCTCTCTCCCCCGAAGGGCAATGCATGCGTATGACCCTGGTGCCCCAGACGTGGGGGCCTATGCGACATCAGGGCGTGCGTAGACGTCGCCAATCAATGGCGACCAAGCAGCATTAGCCGATGGGAGGTCGGAACAGCCGGGATACCTGTCGTCGCAGCGGCGGCAACTCAGGCGTAGGTAGGTAGGTGCTCGTCAGGGCGTGCTGGGCGGCAAAGATGACCGGCACACGCCCGGCGAAGAAGGTGAGCACACAGCTGCAGTCGCAGGAGGTGGTGCTGCAGTCGCACTGATGATCGTTCTGATCACCCTGCCCGGCTTGCTTGCCACCGGGAAGAATTTTGTTGCAATCGTTACTAATTTTGGCGCGTTCATTAACACGCGCACCGCCATGCACCGAGTGAGTGCCGTTCACTGCACCTGGCGGAGGAATGTGCCGCACGGCCATCCGCGTAGTGGCCTGCGCGCTCAGGATCCCATCCGCGCAGAGCACGAGGATCAGGAACATACGCAGTAGCACGCGAAGCGACGGCATGACCGTGTGGCGAACCCGCAGGTTGTCTATACCACAGCAATAGCACGAGGAAATTCTTAGTGTCAACTGCTTGTGCAGCACAGCATCGAAAGTGGTTGGACTGGTTGTATAGACATGTAATGCTTGGGCCATGGACGAACCCAAGCCGCACTACCAGAAGCTCAAGCACTTCATCCTGCGTCACATCACCAACGGCGACTGGCCCGCGCGCAGTCGCGTCCCCAGCGAGAACGAACTGACCGCCAAGTTCGGCTTGTCTCGCATGACAGTGAATCGAGCGCTGCGCGAGTTGACCGATGCCGGCGTGCTGACCCGGGTTCAAGGTGTCGGCACGTTCGTCGCCGGCCCCAAGGCCGAATCGGCGATGTTCGAGGTGCGCAACATCCGCGAAGAGATTCAGTCCCGTGGCCAGACACACTCGGTCCAGGTACTGATCTGCGAAACGGTCGAGGCGCGCTCCAGTGTGACGACCAACTTCGGCCTGACACCCGGCACGGAGCTGTTCCACAGCCGCCTACTCCACCACAGCGATGACAAGCCCGTGCAGTTGGAGGATCGCTTTGTGCAACCCAGCGTGGCACCGGACTACCTGGACATCGATTTCCACACCGAGATTCCGCACCAGTACCTGATGCGCGTTGCGCCGCTGGAACGCGCCGAACATGTGATCGAAGCCGAGACGGCCAGCAAGCGTCTGGCCGCGCAACTGAAGATCAACGAAGGCGATCCGTTGCTGGTGCTGACCCGACGTACGTGGTCGCGCGGACAGGTGGCCAGCTTTGTGCGGTTGATTCACCCGGCATCTCGTTACCGCTTTGTGGGCACCTTCCAGGTTGGCGCCCCCCTGACTCCCTGAGGATTTGATGGATACCTTGGAACGCTCCGCTTCCCCTGCGCGTACCGTGCGCGCTCCGATCGGCACCCAGCTGCACTGCAAGAGCTGGCTGACCGAAGCGGCCTACCGCATGATCCAGAACAATCTGGACCCCGATGTCGCCGAGCGCCCGGAAGACCTGGTGGTCTACGGCGGCATCGGTCGTGCTGCGCGCGACTGGAAAAGCTTTGATCGCATTTTGGAAACGTTGCGATCGCTTGAGGACGACGAATCGCTGTTGGTCCAGTCGGGCAAGCCCGTCGGCGTGTTCCGCACGCACCCCGATGCACCTCGCGTGCTGATCGCCAACTCCAACCTCGTACCCCACTGGGCGACCTGGGAGCACTTCAACGAGCTCGATAAGAAGGGCTTGATGATGTACGGCCAGATGACGGCCGGCAGTTGGATCTACATCGGCAGCCAAGGCATCGTCCAGGGGACGTACGAAACCTTCGTGGAGTTGGGGCGCCAGCATTACGCTGGCAATTGGACGAACAAATGGATCCTCACCGCGGGGTTGGGCGGCATGGGCGGCGCGCAGGCGCTGGCGGCGACCTTGGCCGGGGCCAGCAGCATCGTGATCGAGTGTCAGGAGTCTCGGATCGATTTTCGTATCCGCACGCGCTATGTCGACCACAAGGCCTACTCCATCGATGAAGCCTTGCAGATCATCGAACACAGCCCGACGCCGGTATCGGTGGGCTTGCTGGGCAATGCCGCTGAACTGCTGCCGCAGTTCGTCGCGCGTGCGCGCAATGGAGGTCCCCGCCCTCACGCCGTGACCGATCAAACCTCGGCGCACGATCTGATCAATGGCTATCTGCCCGCCGGATGGACCCTCTCACAGTGGGAACAGGCCCGCAGCGGTGACGATGGTCAGCGACGCGAGCTGGCGCAAGCTGCCGCGGCCTCGTGTGCCACGCATGTGCGCGCGATGCTCGATTTCCACGCCATGGGCGTGCCGACGATCGATTACGGCAATAACATCCGCCAGGTGGCGCTGGATCAGGGCGTGGACAATGCCTTTGCCTTCCCCGGCTTCGTGCCTGCATGTATCCGTCCGCTGTTCTGCCGCGGCATGGGCCCGTTCCGATGGGTGGCTTTGAGCGGGGATCCCGAAGACATCTACAAGACCGATGCCAAGGTTAAGGAACTGTTTCCCGACAACACGCATCTTCACCACTGGCTCGACCAGGCCCGCGAGCGCATTGCCTTCCAGGGCTTGCCCGCGCGAATCTGCTGGCTCGGCTTGGGCGAGCGCCACAAGGCCGCGCTGGCCTTCAACGAAATGGTGCGCAATGGCGAGCTCAAGGCACCGATCGTCATCGGACGCGATCACCTGGACTGCGGTTCAGTCGCCAGCCCCAACCGTGAAACCGAAGGCATGCGCGATGGTTCCGATGCGGTCTCGGACTGGCCGCTGCTCAACGCGCTGCTGGCCACCAGTGGCGGTGCCACCTGGGTGAGCCTGCATCATGGCGGCGGCGTCGGGATGGGCTTCTCGCAACACTCAGGCGTGGTCATCGTGTGCGATGGCACCGAGCAAGCCGACCGCCGGTTGGCGCGTGTGCTGTGGAACGACCCGGCCACGGGTGTGATGCGCCACGCCGATGCGGGCTACGAGCAGGCACTGGCCTGTGCCCGAGAGCATGGCCTGACCCTGCCGGCCATTCTGGAGTGAATCGCATGCTCACCCTGACACCGGGCCAGCTGACGTTGGCCCAGCTGCGGCAGATCGCGCAAGGGGCTGATCCCATCGCCCTGGACGCAGATTGCTGGGACAACGTCCGCGCCTCTTCGCAGGCCGTGCAGGCCATCGTGGCCGCTGGCGAGCCGGCCTATGGCATCAACACCGGCTTCGGCAAACTGGCCAAAGTCCATATCCCACGCGAGCAACTGGAACAGCTGCAAACCAACCTGGTGCGCTCGCACGCCGTGGGCATGGGGCCATTGCTCGACGATGCCTGCGTGCGCCTGATCTTCGCCACCAAGATCGCTTCCCTGGCGCGGGGCTACTCGGGTGTGCGCGAGCACACGCTGACCACCCTGATCGCGATCTACAACGCCCGGATCTGGCCCTGTATTCCCGCCCAGGGTTCGGTCGGTGCATCCGGTGATCTGGCCCCCCTGGCGCATCTGACCTTGGCGGCCATGGGCGAAGGCCAGGTACGCATCGACGGGCAGATCCTGTCGGCCAGCCAGGCCCTGCAAAACGCCGGGATCGCTCCCATCCGACTGGCCGCCAAGGAAGGGCTGGCATTGCTCAACGGCACCCAAGTATCCACGGGCATTGCGCTGATGGCGCTGTTTGCCGCCGAACAAGTCTATGCGGCTGCCGTGCTAACGGGCGCGATGAGCGTGGATGCGGCGTGCGGCTCCGATGCGCCCTTCGATGCCCGCATCCACGCCGTGCGTGGTCAGCCCGGCCAAATGGCCGTGGCCGCGCACTACCAGCGACTGCTGGCCGGCAGTGCCATTCGCCAATCGCACCTTCACAACGACACCCGCGTGCAAGACCCTTACAGTCTTCGGTGTCAGCCTCAGGTCATGGGCGCGGTGCGCGATGTCATGCAGCACGCCGCCCACGTGCTGCTGATCGAAGCCAACGCAGTCTCCGACAATCCGCTGGTATTCACCGACACCGGCGAGGTGATCTCCGGCGGCAACTTCCACGCCGAACCGGTGGCCTTTGCCGCGGACCAGCTGACGATGGCGGTGTCCGAGATTGGAGCGCTGTCGGAACGGCGCATTGCCTTGCTCATCGATGCCACGATCTCCGGCTTGCCCGCTTTCCTGGTCGCCAATCCGGGCGTGAACTCCGGCTTCATGATCGCGCACGTGACCGCAGCCGCCTTGGCCAGCGAGAACAAGACCCTCTCCCACCCGGCCAGCGTGGACTCCCTGCCGACCTCGGCCAACCAGGAGGACCATGTCAGCATGGCGACCTTCGCCGCGCGCAAGTCGCGCGAGGTGGCCGACAACGTGCGCCGGATCGTGGCCATCGAGCTGCTCGCCGCCTGCCAAGGCATCGAGTTCAGGCGGCCACTGGCGTCTTCGCCGGCATTGGAAGCGGTGCATGCACAGGTGCGTAGCGTGGTCCCCCGCTACGATGAAGATCGCTATCTGGCCCCGGAAATGCAGGCGATGGAAGCCTTGATCGAGCGCGGCGGTCTGCGCCCGTTCCTGGACTGGCCGCTGCAGGATCTGCGCGCGTGAATCTGGCGTGGCACGGACGCGTGGACCTGCCGGCGAGCGCCGATACGCGACGCTGGCACCAGGGCGTGGCCTTGGACCCGCGTCCTGGCGTGCCCGGCATTGCCCTGCTGGGCTTTGCCAGCGATGAAGGGGTTCGTCGCAACGCCGGCCGACCAGGCGCCGCACAAGGGCCCGGTGCCCTTCGCAAGGCCTTGGCCAACCTGCCCGTGCTCCACTGCGCTCCGCTCTACGATGCGGGCGACATCACTTGCATGGATCAGGCATTGGAACTGGCGCAGGCCCGCTACTCCCATCGAGCGCAGCAACTGCTGGATCAGGGACATTGGGTGATTGGTCTGGGCGGCGGGCACGAGATCGGCTATGCCAGCTACGCCGCACTGCGTGGTCACCTAGGCGCATCCAAGGCTCGCATCGGCATTTTCAACTTCGATGCACACTTTGATCTGCGTGAGCAAGGCAGTGCGAGCTCGGGCACGCCCTTCCTGCAGGCGCTGGAGCATGCCCGCAGCAGTGGCTCCCCGCTGCAGTATCACTGCATTGGTGTAAGTCGATCCGGCAACACACCGCGTCTATTCGCCACGGCCGAGCGCGAAGGCGCCCATTACCTCACCGATGACGTGCTCTGCACCTGGAACTGGCAGGCACAGGCTGAGGTGCTGCGTGCGTGGTGTGAGGCGGTTGACGTGATCTACCTGACGCTGTGCCTGGACGTGCTGCCGCAGGCGGTGGCCCCGGGCGTGAGTGCCCCCAACCCACGCGGAGTGAGTCTGGAGGTCCTGGAAGCCCTGCTGGATCTGGTCATGGCCTCGGGTAAGGTACGTGTGGTCGACGTGGCGGAACTGTGTCCGCCCCTGGATCCGGATCAAGCTACCGCACGTGTGGCCGCGCGCTTGATCCACCGCATGGTCAGCGCGCAGGCGCAGTGGGGTGATACCGGCTGGCAAAAGGCAGTGAGCTAGCGGGAGCGCTCAGCCAACAGTTGCTTCATCTGCGCGATCTCCTGTGTCTGCGAGGTGATGATGTCCTGGCAGAGCTTCACCAACTCAGGGTCCTTCAGGCGATTCTCCTCGCACATCAGGATGGCGCCAGCGTGGTGGGGAATCATCGAACGGATGAACTGCTTGTCGGTGACCGCTGCTTGCGTGCGAATGCCCCACCAGCAGAACAGCATGAACGCGAGCGTCAGAGCAGCCAGAATCAGATTGCGTCGACGATCGGGGTACATGCTGGACATGAGCCACAGCTCGATCAGCAGCATGGGAGCGGCCATCAGGCCCGCCATGTAGAACTGGTTGACGTTGTTATAGACGTTGGCCCATTGATCGACCATGGCGTACATCAAGGCGTACATGGCCACGAAAGACAGGCCCATCATCAACAACAGGCGGCCGTAGTGGCCTTGATGCCCTTGCTGGGCCTGGTGGGCAGGTGGGTGTGAGGTGTGCGGTTTTGCGTGCTGGGATTGCGGGTCGTGCGCGTTTTCGTGCGTACCGTGCGAAGAGGACATAACAATCTCCGTGGGAATGGCAGAACGGCAGAAGAACCTGGGAGCCGCTGATGCGGCTCCCAAGCCGACAACACTTACATGCCCTTGCCGGCAGCGAATTCCTGCGGGCTCAGCTTGCCGTCCTTGTTGCTATCGAGCATGCCGAAGTGCGGCGCCAGCTTGTGCTTTGCCAGCTCTTCCTTGGACAGCGAGCCGTCCTTGTTGGTATCGAGCTTGGTGAAATCGGCATCGGCCGCGGCCGGCTTGTGCTGACCATGCTCCTGCTTCTTGTGATCCATCGGCTTGTGCTGGCCGTGGTCGGTGGTGGGCGTGGTGGTCTGGCCGCCGGCCAAAGCCGCGCCCGCCATCAGGAACAGGGCCATCATCGAGAGGGAGGCATAACGCTTCATTGCAGTACTCCTTGTGGGATATGAGCCATCAGTGACAGGAATGGCCGCGCGCAGGCTCATCGGCGCGGTCAGGGTGGGAGTTGGCAACAACGGTGGAGCCAGACAAACGCAAGGCATTGGTGACCACGGAAACCGAGCTCAGGCTCATGGCCAGGGCCGCCATCATCGGACTGAGCAAAAGACCGAAGCTGGGGTACAGCAGGCCGGCGGCGATAGGCACGCCGATGGCGTTGTAGACGAAGGCGAAGCCCAGGTTCTGCTTCATGTTGGCCACTGTCGAAGACGAGATGGCACGGGCTTGCACGATGCGCCTCAAATCACCCTTGACCAGGGTGAGCTGGGCGCTTGACATGGCCACATCCGTGCCCGTCCCCATCGCGATGCCCACATCGGCTGCCGCCAGGGCTGGCGCATCGTTGATGCCATCGCCGGCCATGGCCACACGACGTCCTTGGGCTTTGAGTTGCTGGACCAGTTCGGCCTTGTCCTGAGGTTTGACGCCGCCACGCACATCGTCGATGCCCAGCGTGCGCCCCACGGCCTCGGCCGTGGCCTGTGCGTCACCGGAGGCCATCACCACGTGCAGCCCATCGGCACGTAGCAGGTTCAAGGCAGGCAAGGTCGTGGCTTTGATGGGATCAGCCACCGCAATGGCGCCGGCCAACCGCCTATTGACTGCCAGGAACATCACGCTGGCGCCTTCTTTACGAAGACGCTCGGCGCTGCTCTGCAAAGGCGCTATGTCGGCGCCAACCGACGCCATCAGGCTTTGGTTGCCGAGCACGACATCCTGATCGGCCACGCGCCCGCGGACGCCTTGGCCGGTGAGCGAATCAAAATCCTGGGCGGCCACCAGGTCCAAGCCACGTCGTTGGGCTTCAGCCACGATGGCCTCGGCCAGGGGGTGCTCACTGCCCTGCTCCAGGCTGCCGGCCAAACGAAGGATCTGATCGGCGTCGAAACCGGCGTAGGAGAGCGTGTCGCGAAAGGCTGGACGTCCCTCGGTCAACGTACCGGTCTTATCCACGATCAAGGTGTCGATCAGACGTAGCTGTTCGATCGCCTGAGCGTCGCGGAACAGGACTCCGACCTGCGCGGCGCGGCCGGTGGCGACCATGATCGACATGGGGGTAGCCAAACCCAGGGCACACGGGCACGCAATGATCAGAACCGATACGGCATTGAGGACGGCAAAGGTCCATGACGGTTCGGGCCCAAACAGGCCCCATCCGAAGAACGTGAGCACCGCCGTGGCCAGCACGGCCAGGACGAACCAGTACGCCACCTTGTCCGCCATACGCTGCATCGGCGCGCGAGAGCGCTGAGCTTGGGCCACCAACTGCACAATCTGCGCCAATACCGTCCCGGATCCGACTTTGTCCGCCCGGATGACCAAGGCGCCCGTCCCGTTGAGCGTGGCGCCTATGACGTGGTCACCGACAGTTTTCTCCACCGGAATGGGTTCACCGGTCAGCATCGACTCATCGACACTGGTGCGACCTTCGATGACTTCCCCATCGACCGGCACCTTCTCGCCCGGTCGTACGCGAAGCAGATCACCCACATGCACGTGATCCAGCGCAACGTCCTCTTCGCCCCCATCGGGTTTGACGCGGCGAGCCGTCTTGGGCGCCAACCCCAGCAGGGACTTGATGGCTGCCGAGGTTTTGGAGCGCGCCCGCAGTTCCAGCAGCTGGCCGAGCAGCGTGAGCGAGACGATGACCGCCGCTGCTTCGAAGTAGACCCCCACCCGTCCATGCTCGCGGAAAGAGTCCGGAAACAGGCCCGGCGCCACGGTGGCCACCACGCTGTAGCCAAAAGCGGCGGCCACGCCGATGCCGATCAGAGTCCACATGTTGGGGCTGCGATTGCCGATGGACTGTAGGCAGCGCACAAAGAAGGGCCACCCCGCCCAGAGCACCACCGGGGCGCTCAGCACGAGCTCAATCCAGGTGCGCGCCTGCGTGGACAAGCCGGGCAGACGATGTCCCAGCATGGCCAGGACCAGGACGATCAACGTCAAAGGCAACGTCCACCAGAAGCGTCGGGTGAAATCACGTAACTCCGGATTGTCGTCCTCCTCCAGCGAGGGCATCTCCGGCTCCAGCGCCATGCCGCAGATCGGACAGGTGCCGGGACCTGGCTGACGAATCTGCGGATGCATCGGACAGGTATAGACCGTGGCATGGGTATCGCTGGGTGGAGCCACCGCTGCTGGGGCGGTCATTTCAACTTGCTGGGGAGTACCGTCCGTATAACGGTCGGGATTTGCTATGAACCGCTCTCGGCATTTGGCTGAGCAGAAGTGATACTTCGTTCCGCCATGCAGAGCGTGGTACGGCGTTCTAGCCGCGGAGACCTGCATACCGCATACCGGATCACGCACCGAGTCTGGACCATCGCTGGCACCCTGCGGCATCGCGGCGCCGGCTTCATCGTGGGAATGAGGGGACATGGATCACTCTGGGCTGGAAGAAGGGATCGCGAGCAAATTGTCAGCTGCGTTGACCGTGCAGGACGTAAGGCTGCGTGGTGCCATCAGGCAGTACAAATTCCACCGTATAGGGTTGAACACGTCCGTCGGGCATCTCCATGCCAGGAGAACCGGCAGGCATCCCCGGTAGCACTAATCCACGGCCTACCGGGCGCTCACGCAGCAGGCGCAGGATGTCCTGCACCGGCACATGACCTTCGACGATGTAGCCATCGACCTCGGCGGTATGGCACGAGCCGCGTCCATAGGGAACGCCCAAGCGCGCCTTGATCGGGTTGAGGTCTTCGCTGTTGTGCACCTCAACCGTAAAACCTGCTTTCTCCAGATGCTCCACCCACAGTTGGCAGCAACCGCAGGTCGCACTCTTATGTACTTTGACCAACGGCAACGGACGCTGCGGTTGAGCGACCTGCTGTGCAGCCGCCGATGTCGGAGATTGGGCGGCCGACGCCGCCTCTGAACTGACAGCCGATTCCGGGCGCGCGCATGCGGTCAGCGACAATGCCGTGGTCAGCAGAAAGAGACAGCTGCGTGAAGTGTTCATCATGCTTCCTTAAGAGATGCCCGAGCGCCGAGGCGCTCGGGCGTGGAGCCGGGGCAGCTCCATGAAGGGATCAATGCTGGTGATCGTGGCCGTCATCGGCCTTGGGAGCTGGCTCGACTGGTTTGGCTGGCATGGAGCCGTGCTGATCGTGCTCGCCCTCGGATTTGGCCTGCGCCGGTTGCTTGGCCGGCTCGGCCGCATGCACGTGCGTCTTGCCGTCGGCATGCACATGCGTGGTGCCTTCCTTAGGCTTGCTCATGTCCATGCCCATTCCACCTGCTTCATGACCCTGGCCATGGTCATCACCCATCTCTTCGCCATCACCGCTGCCATGGTGATCCGCACCCGCTTCCTCGCCATGCGAGTGCCCGCCGGTCTCACCGCCACCGTGCGAGTGGCCATCACTGCTGGCCACCAACGCCTGGTAGCCGGCCTTGTCCAGCGTGGGCAGCTTCTGCAAGAAGGCCGACATGTTCCAGATGAACTCATCGTCCATGCTGCCGCCCCACGCGGGCATGCCGCTGGCTTTGATGCCGTGCTTGATCACCCAGAACGCCTCAGCTGGACCCACCGGGTGCTTGCTTAGGTTCGGTGGCGCGGGGTACAGGCCCTTGCTCATCTCGGTGGCCGCCGCATCTGGCGAAAGATGACAGGTCACACACATAGCGTTGTAGTTGCCCGCACCCTGGCGGATACGCTCAGGATCATCCAGGTTCGTGGGTACCTGAAGCTTGGCGGCGCGCACCTCAATGGAACGCTCACGCGCCGTTTCAAGTAACGCATACACCGGGCGACTATGCGGATCATCAGCGGCCACGTTGTACACGCCCAGAGAGACCGTGGCGGTTGCGACCACCGCAACCAATGCCACGCCGGCGCCGAGCCATACCCACATCTTCTTGTTGGATTTCATTGTCAGTTCCCCTTAGAACCAGGTACGAAGGCCGACGACCAAGCGCGTGTCTTCAAAGGACTCGCCATGCTCGCGTCGCATGTCTGCGGTATTGCCAAACGCACGCTCGTACACCACGCCGATGTAGGGAGCGAACTTTCGGGTGAACTCATAACGAAGTCGCAGGCCCGCCTCAGCGGTACTCAGACCCGAACCTATTCCGCGCAGTGGATCGTTCTTGCCATACGCCGTGACCTCCACCAGCGGCTGTAGGATCAGCCGATTGGTCAGCAGCAGTTCGTACTCAGCCTCGACATTGGCGGCAGTCTGGCCGCCTTCGCCGAGATAGGCTGTGGCGGACACTTCGAACTTCATCGGTGCCAAGCCCTGTACGCCGATAGCGGCGAAGTTCTGCGAAGCCCCCGGCTTGAAGTCATGGCGCACACCGGCCACCACATCCCACCACGTGGAGATACTGCGGCCGTAGAGCACTTCCAGATCAGCCGATTCTGTCTGACCATCTGTGCGTTCGCCTTCACTGCGCAACCAGACGCGATTGAGGTCCGTACCGATCCAGCCCTGACCCTCCCAACCCAGCCCGGTTCCAGGATCGGCATCCCAGGCTTCCAGGCGATTGAGCAGTACATAGCTCTTGATCGAATTGTCATGCACCGGATGCGCGTGTGCGGGCGCGATGGCCGCCTGACGATCAGCCTCGGTCACCGCCGGAATCGGGGTGCGCGGCTGCGTTGGCGCTGCAGACCCGTGTCCCATCTGACTGTGGTCCATGCCTTCCATTGATTGCATACCCGCTTCTGGCGTAGCGGGTGCGGGCGAACCATGCCCCATCTGCGAATGGTCCATCCCCTGCATCGCAGGTGTGGTCATGGAGGTGTCGGCTGCAGCGGGCTGTGCCATCTGACTGTGATCCATGCCCTGCATCGACTGCGTCTGCGCTTTGGGCGCTACAGGCGTACTTGGAGGCGAGCCGTGCCCCATCTTGGAATGGTCCATCCCTTGCATCGCAGGCTCGGCTGCTTTAGCCGGTGGCGCGGGATGACCCATCGCCGCATGATCGATGGTCGCTTCGCTGGTCTTGGCCGGTGTTGCAGGCTTTTGGGTGGGCGCAGGTTTTGATGTCGGCGCCTGATGTGCAGAGTGATCCTGCGTCTGGGTCTGCGCGCTCTGCCCCATCGGCATGGAGCCGTGCTGCATGGATTGGGCGCTGGCCGCACTGGCCAGGGCCAGCGAGATAGCCAGCGTCAGCGCAGTCAGGGTGGTATCGCGTCTATTGATGTTCATTCGTCGACCCTCACCGTGCGCATCATTCCGGCTTCCATGTGATAAAGCAGGTGGCAATGGAACGCCCAGCTGCCCAACGCATCGGCACGCACGCGATACGTACGTCGGCTACCCGGCGGCATGTCCACCGTGTGCTTGCGCACCATGAAGTTGCCGTTATCGTCTTCCACATCGCTCCACATGCCATGCAAATGGATCGGATGGGTCATCATCGTGTCGTTGACCAACACGATGCGCATGCGCTCGCCGTAGTTCAGCCGCAGCGGCTCGACATCGGAAAACTTCTGACCATTGAAACCCCAGGAGAATTTCTCCATGTGTCCGGTCAGATGCAGCTCGATCTCGCGACCGGGGTCGCGTCCGTCAGGGTCTTCAAAGGTGCTCTTGAGCATGGAATACGTCAGTACATGACGGCCGTTATCGCGCAGGCCATTGCCCGGATCGTCCAAGCGCGAAGTCACGCTCATGGCTTGGTTGTCCAACAGGGGATTGTTGGTCTCGCTGGCAGGGTGTGATTGCATGCCCCCGTGCTGCATGCCGGCCATGGCACCATCGCCGGCGGCGGGCATCGCGTGGCCTGCATGGGCCGAGGTCTCGTTACCGCTGGCAGGTGGGGCCATGCCGGGCATACCCATGGCCGCACCACAGCCGCCTTCCATGCCCTTGCTGCCGCCAGACATATCCATCGATCCATGATCCATGCCCATGTCTGCCATCGTCAGCAGCGGCCGGGGATCCACAGGCGGAACAGGCGCGCGTAGTCCTTCGCGCACGGCGAGCGTGCCGCTGACGTAGCCGGTGCGACCGGAGTCCTGGGCAAAGATGGTGAATGCGTCCTGCCCGGAGGGCTCCACGATCACATCGAAGGTTTCAGCTACTGCAATGCGGAACTCGTCGACGGAAACCGGATGGACGTACAAGCCATCTGCCGCCACCACGGTCATCTTCAACCCCGGAATGCGCACATCGAAGTACGTCATGGCAGAGCCATTGATGAAACGCAGACGCACCTTTTCGCCACTGCGGAACAAACCTGTCCAGTTGCCCAGAGAGGTCGTGCCGTTCATCAGGTAGGTGTAGGTGTTGGCGTTGACGTCGGACAGATCCGTGGGCGTCATCCGCATCACGCCCCACATCTTGCGATCCTCCAACGTGGCCGACAGACCGTTGCGCTTCACATCGCGTGCAAAATCGCCGACCGTGCGCTTGTAGTAATTGTCATGGCCCGGCATCTTCTTCAAACGATCGAACAGGGCCGCCGGGTCCAGGTCTGTCCAATCGCTCAGCATCACGACGTAGTCGCGATCGAAGCTAAAAGGCTCTGGCTCCAGTGGATCGATCACGATCGGTCCATAAAGCCCTGCTTGTTCCTGGAAACCTGAGTGGCTGTGGTACCAGTAGGTGCCGCCCTGATGCAGGGTGAACCGGTAGTGGTAGGTCTCACCACGTCCGATGCCGTCAAAGCTCAGTCCCGGCACGCCGTCCATGTTGGCCGGCAGAATGATGCCGTGCCAATGGATGGAAGTGTCCGTGCCATGGAGGGAATTGGCCGGCAATGCATTGGAGACACGCAGGTTGACCGTGGTGCCTTCCCGCCATCGCAGCAACGGCGCCGGAACGGATCCGTTGACCGTGATCGCGGTGCGGGTCTTGCCGGTGAAGTTCATCGGCGTCTCGCCGATGGTCAGGTCGAACTCGGTGCCCGACAGTACGTTGGCTTGTCCCGGGCCCTTGAGCGCCCAACTGGCCTTGGGCCAGAACCCTAATCCTGCGACTGCGCCTCCCAAGGCCAAGCCCTGGACAAATCGCCGCCTCGAAGGCAGCAGCGGTCCACCGTGTGGACCACGAAAATCATCATGCGACATGAAAATGCTCCAAGCGTCGTGTTGCCACCGGCAGGCGGTGGTACAGAGCGGGTGGCTGGCCTAAACAGGCACGCAAACCACACCAACGGCGCCATTGCGGCGCCTAGGGACGCTTAGCCGATCGGTGGTCGGATCAGATGAGGCAAGGCAGGTGCCGGATGCCCCAACGGCAGCGGCATGACATCCAGGCCCAAGGCCAGTTGTACGGCAATATGCAGGCGCGCAGGCAATGCGCTCGCGCACGCGTGCACGCAGGCGCACCGGCACGCAGACGACTTGCAACAGTCGGGACCGGCATGATCGCCGTGCCCAGTGCCAGCCATTTCAATCGATGTGGCATCGGGATGATGCTCAGCACTGTGATGGGCGACGCAGTCCTCGTCGACTTGCACAGCGGCAGCCACTTCACTGGCCTGCTCTTCCATCACCGGATTCATACTGACCGACGCAAACGCCGACCACGCCCCGTTAAGCACGAGCATGGCGATCAGGAGCAGTCGCAGTAGAAGTGAGGAGGCTGACACGGGCGACATGGTAAATCACTTTAGACAAGGCGCGCGTGTATCGGTCGTGAACAAAATCTCAGGCAGGCCTGAGATGCCGCGCCCCGTTAGTCGCGCTCGCCGCGCCTACTGATGTTCCATCCGGGAGCGCTCCCAAGGACCGGGTTGAAGCGAAGTGCTGCCCATAAAGCGAGCGACCGCACGGCCTACTTCTCGGATGTGCTCTCGATCAGCTTCACCAGTTCGCGCTTCTGTTGCTTGCTGAGCGAGCCCCAGCGCAGGAGCAACTTGGCCAGCAGATCATCATCGGTGTACAGGAACGCGGCGGGGATCCCCAAGGCTTGAGCCAACCGCTCAGCGGTCTCCAGCTTCGGCTCGTGCTTGCCACGCTCGTACTGGTTGATTCGGGGGCTGGCCACGTGAGGATCCAGACCGGCCCGGATGCCCAACTCCTTCTGCGACAAGCCCGTGTGTAGGCGGGCTTGTTTGAGGCGTCGAGCGAAGGTCGGTGTTGAGTCGACGGACAAAGTCACGCGCACACCCCATGGAGACCCCATAAGGATGGCGGATGTACCCTGCCTTGCATACTAAGATATTCTTAGCTTTGAGGCAACCGGCGACCCCGGTAGCGCTGCCATCGCCAGGAGCCACGCCGCTCCCTCACCCCCGGAACCCGCATGCCCGGAACCTCGTCAATGACGCCATCTGGGGTCGCAAGCATCGAGGAGTTGGGGCTTCGTGGCACCCTTTTCCTGGCCGCGCTGCTGACCGCGCAGCTACGACGCATACCGGTGGCGCCCACACGCCGCTCCACCTTGCTGGTGCTGGACGCCTTGCGAGACTTGGCCCTGATCCAAGTTCCCTGGCCAGCGGATCGATGGCAGATCCGACCCGATGCCGAGGTCACGCCCATCGAAGATCTGCAATGGGCTTTCGCCTGGTCTACCCATGAGCGCAGGCACCTGCTCCCGGTGCTGGAAGACCAACTCGGCGATATGGCACGCGATGTAGAACTGGCGGATGCGAAACTGGAGCTGTGGGATGAACTTGCACTCTGGGAGACCGAGCAGTTTCTAGAGCAGCAATTGCTCAAACATCACTTCGATCCAGGTTGGGCACGTGATGTGGGGTTCGTATTTCAATCCGGACCGCGGGGTCTGCCGATCGCGCAGTGGCGTTACTGTTGCTGGGCGGCGGTACGCCAAGGCGCGTCGGTGGCAATGCGTCTTGGCGTGCACGACAGCGCCCATGTGCGCGAGGCCATCTTTCAGGAGGTCAAGAAGCGCTTGCGCTACCTGATGACCAGTTCGCCCCAGCAAGGCATGTTCAAGCCCTACCATCTGGCGCCGGAGTCCTCAGTAGCAAAGCTGTTCGTAGACTGGGTGGTTCCTATGGAATGGGCGTACTGGACGGGGGAGCGCAACGCCGGCTGCTAGCAGGCAAACGAGTAGCCTCGCTAGTCCGCCCCCCCATCCTGCCTACTGCTTCGCCGGGGTTTCTTCACCGTGTTTTGTGCCGGCGTCAGTTGATTCAGCAGGGGCTCCAGCGCTTCAAGACGCGCGTTGGCACGCAACGCATCGGCTTCAGCGCTCTGGCGGCGCTCACGCTCCCGCGCAAGGGTGTCTTGGACTTGAGCTAGCTCGCTGCGCATGGCATCCAAGGCCTTGGCGTCAGTCTTCCAGCGCTCCTGCAGTGCCAAATGGTCCGTCGCGGTCTGGCGCAACGCCACGATCTCGCTGTGTTGGCCTTCGTGGACCTGTCGTAACTGGGCAAGCTCACGCTCAATCCGCCCGTGGCGCTCCAGCCATTGGCCATTGTCGCGGTTAAGCACCAACAGCTCCTGATTCTTCGCGCCCAAGGCTTCATTGGCCTGACGTAAGGCTACTTGCAGCTCTTGGATCTGATGCTCGTGACGGCGAAGCTCTTGCTCGCGCTGCTCTTTGGTTGAAGTGCGGTAGTGCTCGAGCGCTTCCCGGGCGTGGGCATGCTTGTCCTCCAGAGAGCGCGTATGCGCCTCGTGATCAGCCAGCCGCACCGTCATGCCGGCGATGCGCTCATTCAACTGGGCGATTTCCGCGACCTTTTCGCCCAGATTCTGCTGAATTAGGGCGTGAGCGGCTTGCTCTTGCGTCAAGCTGGTCTCAGTGCGCTGCAGCTGACTGCCCAGGGCAGCGGCTTCCTGTTGGGCGGTGGAAAGCGCTTGTTGCTGACGCTGGAGTTCGGCCCCATGGCGTTCTCGCTCCCTGGTGAGGATCGTCTCCGCTTCTTCTTGAAGTCGCGTAGCCAGGCGTGCGACCAAGTCTTGCAGGGCCTCACTCACGGCCACCGAACGTGCCGGACCGCCACCCTCCTCCTCTTCCAGTTCACGCAAGTAGCGATGGATCGTGGTCTTGGAGCCCGTGTTGCCCAGAGCCACCCGAACCGCGTCCACGGAAGGCTTCTTGCCCTGGGCCAGCAGCGCGTCACGCGCTTTCTGGACATTCCCCTTATAAAGTCCTGCGCGCGCCATGGTACCGCCCTCTAACTATTTCGTAATGTATTACATACCATGTAATTACATACTATTGAAGCGGACAGATGACCGTTCGTCGGCTGAATATTTAATACGGGATAATGTTGAATTATCCCGCGTGATCGGCCGCCAGCCGCCTCCGGGGTGTCTCACCCGTACGAAATCCGCCCCACTGGCCCGGTTTAGTATGAACGCCATGCCGGCGTGTCCGGATGGCTCCGGGCGCCGTGCTCGCGCTGCAGTCGTACAGGGATGAACCATGCCGATCGAACGAGTCGTCATCGAGAACTTCAAGGCGTTTGGCCACCTGGATTTGCCGCTCAACCCCCACATGAACCTGATCGTGGGCAACAACGAGGTCGGCAAGTCCACGCTATTGGAAGCTATTCATGCTGTCGTGACCGGCCAATTGCACGGACGAGGCATCGCCTACGAAATCACCCCCTACCTGTTCCACCAACCGGCTGTCGACGAGTATCTGGCACGTCTGCGGGATGGACAGCCTGGTTCGCCTCCGCGGATCGTGATCGAGGCTTACCTCGGACGGGATGCCACCCTGGCTTCATTGCGGGGTACCAACAACTCCCTCGGCGCTGACATGGCCGGCATTCGGCTGCTGATCGAACTCAACGAAGACTATCGCCCCGAGTTCGATGCCTATTTGCGCGAGCACCAGGGGGGCAGCTTGCCGGTGGAGTACTACACCGTCCGCTGGTATTCCTTCGCCAACAATGGCGTCACCGCCCGCAGCATCCCATTCGACTCCACGATAATCGATACCACCAGTGCCAAGACCTTTTCAGGCACGGATCGCTACATCGGCAGCATCATCGACCAGGTGCTTTCTCCGGCTCAGCGCGTGGCCTTGTCGCTGAGTTATCGCCGCATGCGGCAGAGCTTTTCCCAGGAAACGGACGTGGCGGCCATCAACACGTTCCTGGCCGAAAATGCGGGCGATGTCAGCAATAAGACGCTGACCGTGGGTGTGGACACCTCGGCGCGGTCGACGTGGGAGGCCAGTCTGTCTCCCTACCTGGACGATCTTCCTTTCACCCACGCCGGCAAAGGCGAACAGAGTGCGGTCAAAATGAAACTGGCCATGCGCGCGGCCGGTGCTGCGCACGTGCTGCTGGTAGAAGAGCCCGAGAATCATCTGTCCTTCTCCAGTATGACCCAACTGATCGACAAGATCGCAGCTCTGTCCACCGCCCAGCAAGTCATCATTGCAACGCATAGCAGCTTCGTGTTGAACAAGCTCGGCGTGGACAACGTGATCCTCTTCAGTGCACGCGGACACATAAAACTGGACCAACTGCCGACCGATACGCACGACTACTTCATGAAGCTGCCGGGTCATGACACCCTGCGGTTGATCCTGGCCAAGCAGGCGATCCTTGTCGAGGGCCCCTCGGACGAGTTGATCGTCCAGCGAGCCTTCAAGGATCACCACGGCGTGTCGCCGTTGGCCCGTGGCGTGGACGTGATCTCGGTCAACTCCCTGGCCTTCAAGCGATTTCTGCAGATCGCCCAACGCCTGGATATCCCAACCGCTGTCGTTACCGACAACGACGGCGACGTAGCCCTGCTGCAGGAACGCTACGCTGATTTCCTGAACTACATCTACTATGACTCCGATGAGGACGCACCCTCGCTGGAGCAACAATTGATCAAGGCAAATACGCTGGCGCAATTGAATCTGGTGTTGGATAAAACGTTCGCCGATGAGGCGGCGCTGTTGAAGTTCATGAAGGGCAACAAGACCGATACAGCGTTGGCCATCTTCAATAGTCCCCACTCGATCGTGTTTCCGGACTATGTCCAGCGTGCCATCGCCTAATCAGGTACTGCTCTCGGCGGCCGGTTCGGGCAAGACGACGATGTTGGTGCGCCAGTCCCTGGCGCGCCCGCAACGCCGGATCGCCATCCTGACCTACACGCTTGAGAACCTGGAAGAGATCAGGCGCGCGTTTGAACGGCAGGCTGGCGCCGTGCCGGCGCACGTGTCGCTCTACAGTTGGTACAGCTTTCTGCTGCGCGAGTGCATTCGGCCCTATCAGGCGGCGCTGTGTGCCCAGCCCCGCGTGGAGTCCATCCTCTTCGTTGAGGGCAGGACCAACAATCGTGCTCCCCGTAGTCAGGTGGCTCGTCACTATCTGGCCGGCGATCGAATATATTCCGATCGCGCCGCTGACTTTGCCGTGCGCTGCGATGAGCTTACCCAAGGCCGTGTCATCGAGCGTTTGGCGGCCATGTACGACGAGCTCTACATCGATGAGGTCCAGGACTTGGCCGGCTACGACCTGGACCTGGTCGAGCGCCTGCTCTCCAGCGGCATCGAGATCACGCTGGCGGGTGATACCCGCCAGGCGACCTACGCCACCAACCATTCTCCGCGTCACCAGCAATACCGTGGTGTGGCCATGATGGGGCTTTTCCAAGCCTGGCAGGCGCGGAACTTGTGTCAGATCCAGCATCGGGTGATCAGCCACCGCTGTGCGCAGTCGCTGTGTGATCTGGCCGATGCGCTGTATCCGCAGATGCCGCGCACCGAGTCAGGAAATAGCGAGCTGACCGGGCATGAGGGCATTTATGTGGTGGCACCCACTCTGGTGCAAAAATATGTACTGCAGTTCGCGCCCACCGTCCTGCGTTACGACCGGCGGGAAGCCTGCGATGGCTATCCTGCGGTCAACTTTGGACAAGCCAAGGGACGGACATACTCCCGCGTGCTGATCTATCCCAATGGCCCCCTGGCCCAGTTCCTGCGCACCGCTGACGCCTCCCGTATCACCTCACCGGCGAAGTACTACGTGGCGTTCACGCGGGCCCGGCAGAGCGTGGCCTTTGTCCTGGCAGGCGCCTGCGCCTGGCCAGGGCACCAAGTCTATGAGTCCCGAGACTAGTCGGGTGCTGCTCCCACGCTGCTGGCGCGCCCGGTGGGCTGCACAAGGCGTTGGTGTTCGGCCTGGCCTTTGGCCTGCTGGCGCTCTCTGGCGCACTGCTATGGCGAGCACGCGCTCCTCCGTGCCCAGCCGACCCCAGGCTGGCCGCCACCTGCACGCGATTGCGACGGATCAGCGTTTGGGTTGTGGGGCGTAGCAGCGCTCAGCACGACCTTGGGAACGGTGTTTGCCTTCGGTTGGATTGGTTGAGGGTTCGGAGGGCGGCAATGCCGCCCTCCGCTTTACCTCTTTTCGATAGGCCCACGGGTCGGTTGCGTCGGTGCCGGCCCGGGATCGTTGAATGTCAGGTGTAGTTCTGTTACGCCGAACTGAGTGGCGAGAATCTGGCCCACGACGGCCTGCACTGTGGCCAGGTCCACCGCCGATGAGGCCACTGTCACCGTGGCCTGAATGCCCAGCCCGGATGCGGCAGGCATCCACCGCAGATCGTCGACCGCCTTCACCCCGGGATCGGCGAACATCGCCGCACGCACAATTTCCAGGTCAGGCTTGGGCATGATGCTGCCTCATGCGAGCGCCGTGGTCGGGAGAACGGGCCGGTCGCGCTCTCGGTGTAACCACCGGTACAGCACGGGCAATACAAACAGGGTCAAGGCGGTCGAGGACAAGATGCCACCGATCACCACGGTCGCCAGGGGCCGCTGGACTTCCGAACCCGCACCGACATTGAGAGCCATCGGCAAGAAGCCCAAAGAAGCCACCAGCGCGGTCATCAGCACCGGACGCAGCCTGCCGAGCGCACCATCGCGCACGGCCTCATCCAGCGGATCGCCTTGTTCGCGCAGGCGTCGGATGAAGGCAATCATGACCAAGCCGTTCAACACCGCCACGCCCGATAGGGCGATGAAGCCCACGCCGGCGGAGATGGACAACGGAATTCCGCGCAGCGCCAGCGCGATGACGCCGCCGGTCAGCGCCAGCGGTACCCCGCTGAACACGATCGCAGCGTCCTTTGCCGACCCAAAGGCCATGAACAGCAGAGCAAATATGAGAGCCAAGGTGACCGGAACGACTACGGAAAGGCGCTGGCTGGCGGAGATCAATTGCTCGAACGTGCCTCCATAGGCCACCCAGTAGCCTTCCGGCATCTTCACTTCCTCGCCGATTTTGGTGCGCAAATCTCCCACGAAACTTCCCAGATCGCGTTCGCGCACATTGGCCGTGATGACCACGCGTCGCTTGCCGTTCTCGCGGTTCACCTGGTTCGGTCCACGCTCGACTTGGATGGTAGCGACCTCACGTAACGGCACGGTCCGAGGGCTACCGCCACGCCATGTCGCCTCACGGCTGGACTCATCGGGACTATTGTCCTCGGGCAACGGAATCGGCAGGTCTGCCAGCACCGCCGGATCTGAGCGCAATGTTTCGGGTAGCCGGACCACGAGAGCGAAGCGACGATCGCCTTCAATGAACTGGCCCGCTACCTGACCACCGATAGCGGTGGCCACCGTCTCCTGCACATCTCCTGGATTCAATCCATACCGTGCCAGCGCTACCGGGTCTGGGGTTACCGTGAGCAACGGCAGTCCGCTCACTTGCTCAGACTTCACGTCCTCAGCACCAGGCACTTCACGCATTGTCCGCTCGATGCGGCCAGCAAGTCGTGCGAGCTGATCCAGATCATCGCCATAGACCTTGATCGCCACGTCCGAGCGGACGCCGGAGATCAGTTCGTTCGTGCGCATCTGGATGGGCTGGGTGAACTCATAGTTGCTACCGGGGATTTTCTTGGCGGCTTGCTCCAGTTCTTCGATCAACTCTGCCTTGGGCTTGCGGGGATCTGGCCACTGATCCCGCGGCTTGAGCATGAGGAACGTGTCGGCCATCGAGGGGGGCATCGGATCGGTGGCTACCTCGGCGGTACCGATCTTGGAGAAAATGTTGGCCACCTCGGGAAACTGCGCCAATCGCTTCTCCAATGTTTCCTGCATCGCCACCGATTGCTCCAGACTCGTGCCTGGAATCCGCATCGGCTGCAGCGTGATGTCGCCCTCATCCAGGCTGGGCACGAACTCCGATCCCAGCCGCGTGGCCAGGATGCCGCACGCGACCACCAGTACCGTGGCGCCGCCCAGTACGGCCAATCGACGGCGTAGCGCCCAATCCAGCAGCGGCGTGTAGCGAGCTCGTGACCAGCGCATCAGTCGGTTATCGTGCTCGGCCACGCGTCCACGCAGGAAGGTTGCAATGGCCGCTGGCACGAACGTCAGCGACAGCATCATCGCGCCGGTCAGCGCCAGGACGACGGTAATGGCCATGGGGTGGAACATCTTCCCCTCGACGCCGGAGAGGGCAAAGATCGGCAGATAGACGGCCGTGATAATGCCCAGGCCGAACAGGCTCGGTCGAATGACTTCCGCCGTTGCCGAAGCCGTCAGGTCATATCGCTCTTGATCGTTGAGTTGCCTGCCCAGCGCATTCTGCGCCTCGCCGAAACGACGCAGGCAGTTCTCGATGATGATGACCGCACCATCCACGATAAGCCCGAAGTCCAACGCGCCCAGGCTCATCAGATTGCCCGATACGTTGCCTCGCACCATGCCGATGATGGTGAACAGCATGGCCAGCGGGATCACAGCTGCGGTGATCAACGACGCCCGGACATTGCCCAGTAACAGGAACAACACCACCACCACCAGAAGCGCGCCTTCGATCAGGTTCTTGGC
>JAAIGE0101393207.1_pt1 | contig 24344 bp, 31 predicted proteins | sample 6487951 | NCBI WGS metagenome assembly JAAIGE01 (sample SAMN13974128, study PRJNA590717) | phyllosphere metagenome | biome: tomato field; feature: multiple bacterial spot infested tomato fields; material: tomato leaves; isolation source: leaves from tomato fields | host: Solanum lycopersicum ...
TCCACCAAGGCGCGTTCCGTCGATACCAGGTCGGCCGGTTGATTGAGGACGAAGCCTTCGAGCGTCGGATCGTCCTCGACGGTAACGGGAAGGGGGTCGCGGTATCCCAATGCCGCCATGCGTGCGAAGGCGATCAATCCGCCGGTCTTTGCCTGATCGTGCGCGCGCTGCTTGCGATCGGCGCTCGCTCCCTCGAGAAGCTTGTCCGTGAGAGCCGCAATCCCGGCCGCGTCATCACGAATGCCAGTCACGCCTTCCAGCATCCTGACCGACACGTCTCGTGCGGCAGCATGGTTCGAACGGATCTGCCCCAGCAGTATCTCCAGAGCGGGAAGCACATCGGCCACGATCGCCCTGGTCGCCGCGCCCGTTGATGCCTCGATGCCGGAGAGGATCTCCCGCCGGGCAGCGTCCGCCTCCTGCCGATCGCGGTCGGACTCCTCCGCTATGGCGATCAGCGCCGCGCTGACCGATCCGAAGCGCGTTTCGCTCGCCTCGTTACCCTCGATCGTCTTCGCAACGATCAATTCCAGAAGAGGGACTATGTCGGTGGCGGCCGCCTGCGCCGCATCGATCGTATCGAGCCGGTGATACAGATCCCGGTGAGATGCCTCGATCCTCGCGTTGCTTCGGATGAGGGCGGCGACCTCTCCCCGAAGCAGCGAAACCGCATCGAGAACAGCCCCTAATGCGACGCTTTGAGAGTCTGCGCTCATCGCCCCGGCCCGCTCCTGTCGATGTCACGATCGCGTTCGCGCTGTTCACGTTCGCGCCGCTCACGCTCGCGCTCCTCCGCTTGGCGCAAGACCTCACGTGTCTGCGCCACATCCATTGGCTTTGGAGGCTCGATCTTCTCGTCCAGCAGTGCGCGCAGCCGGTCGGTCATGATGCTCGACCGTCGTGGATCGGGCGGTACTCGTCCGCGCAAGACGGCACCATCAGCGGAACGACGATCATCATCCTTGAGCATCGCCTTCAGCCTCGCAGTCATCTCGCCCGGCGGTTGCGGACTACCGTCCTTCGCCGGATCCGATGCGGCAGATTTACCCTCCGCCGGCCCCTCAAGGTTCGCCTGGAGCGCTCGCAAGCGATCCGCCATCGACAGCGTTCGATCGATCGAAGCGGTAGCATCACCATCCCGTGCCAATACCCGCGGCATGTCGGCGGAACGCTCTGTCGTGGCGCGAACCCGATCGGCTTCACGAACGGCTCGCGCGGAGTTGGGTTCTGGCTCCGGCATGGTCGCGACGAACCGCTCGAGGCTTCGTGCGATTAGCTGATCGGCCGCAGTGGACGATGCTGAAAGCTCACTGATGGATTTGACATAGGCGGCGCGGACCGTCGCCTGCCGTGCGGACAGGACGGCCCGCACGGGATCAGCGACGCCCTGCTTGCGAAGCTGCTCTGCGCGCTGGACACGGGACTTATCGATCCGGGGGACCAGCCCCTTTTCCCGCATCTTGATCGCTGCGATCGGCTCGTGTTTCGGATCGATACCACGCGCTCGCGCCGGTGTTGCGTTCGCCTCGATGCCACGACCGCGCAACTTCTCGGCGAAGCGTTGACGGTAGCGGAACAGGTCCTCCCGGTTCGGGTGGAAGCGTCGACCATCATGATCGCGTCGCGCAAAGGTGAGATGGACGTGCGGGTGATCCCGGTCGATATGCAGCGATGCGACCCATGACCGGTTCGCAAACTCTTCGCGAGCGAAGTCGAGTGCCGCCCCTTTCAGGCGGTCGGGATCGGTGCCGGCAGGCATCGAGAGGATCATGGAAATGGAGGTCGCCCCCTTGCGGCGGGCATCCCCGTCCATCTCGTACTCGTGCCATTCCTTCGCCAGCATCTGCATGTCACGGCCGTCCCGCAACACGTCGCCCTCGCTGGTTTCCAGGCCGAGCTCATTCTCCTCGCCGTGGCCGAGACGGCTGATGTAAGCGAAGTTCGCAAGCACGTGACCGCCACCATTCTGCCGCCCGGTGATCCGAACGACAGCCTCGGGAACGCGCCTCGCGGTGCGTTCCGCCGTCATCACGGCGCGACCGCTCATGCGCACATTCGACCCGCCCCCGAAGGCGTGCTTTGCCTGGGAACTTGGCCGTGCGCTAACGCTGGATGATGCCGGCTTTGGGAACATCGATGCTACGGCCATGCCGAGCATCGTACCCCCGACCTTGGGAGCTTTCGGGCTGCCGCCCCCGGTTCCCATGCGGTACTTTTTGGGGGGCGCGAAAACGCCCGCCATTGAATCCATCGTACCGGGCGAGAACCTGAAGCTCATTCGCCGGTCGTCCGATCAGTGCGCGTCCAATAGCTGATTTCGCCTCCGATGGAGGAGGCCAGCACCCTGCGACATTCCCAAAGGAGCGACTTCAACTCCCCGCATGTTTCGATGAAGGGACCGGCGATACGCGCGATGTCGAGAGAACTCTCCGGCATGTTCGAGGCGTTCATCGCGTGTACGGCCTGGTTGATGTTTCGCCCGATCGCCAGAACCTGTTTGCGGACCTTGCCGATCTCGGTCTGCGTGGTGGGAGCAAGACGGAGCAACGCCGCCTTGTCCCAGAGCTGCCACCGAAGCGTCCGCTTGATCCACTCGTTTCGCGTGAGGCGCATGGGGGCAGCGACGGTGTCGATCGCCTCGATCTCGCATCGACTAAGGCGGACAGTCACCCGGATGTAATCGTCCGGGTGTCCCCTGCCCTGCACCGGCATGACCGGTGCATCTTCGGTTTCGGGAGAGACCGCCGCAATCGTCAACGCCTTCGTCATCCAGCTACTGCGCGTCTGGCCATTGGCAGCGGCGATCCGATCGATCTCCGCCGTCAGGTCATCACTAAGCCGAACCGTGACCTTCATTCTTCAAGCCCCGAGCAGCGGAACCTCATAAGCCGATGTCCGACATCGGTGCCATGAGGCATATCCTGCCATCCCTCATAATTGACTCATCCTCATTCAAACAATCACGCATATGGAGTGAATTCAATCCAGACGCGGAGTAGGTAATCGCTGCTATTCATGCCGCGTCAATTACAATAGATTCAGGCATTCACGGCTGACGTCAGCAGCGCGCGGCTCGTCGACAGCGCCCGATCATTTACAATCTCCGCTGTTCCGATTGACCGATCATTCTGATACTCGACGGCGGTTCTGTTCACTTTCGGCAGCGACGAAATGCCGATCAACACAAAGGTTGCTTCATGGCCCGTACGCTCACAAAGCCAGACGATCTCGACGCGATCAACGCACGCCGCGAGGAGCTTCTGGCCGAACTCGCCCGGGTCGACGAACAAGCGAGGGCTGCGAAGGAAGCGGCACGGGATGCAGGTCGGCCGATCCTTCTGGCTGCGCTCGATCGCGTGAAAATCCCGCGAATGGAGAAGGCAGAGGCGAGGATCATCGCGAACACGATTGGCCGGCTTGGAGGGAAAGCCGTTGCCGAGCACCTCGGCGCATTACCGGACAGCTGACCCCATCGGCTCACGCAAAGACAAAGCGCTTCACGATCATGAAAACCGGGGCGCGCCGTGCATGTTTGTCCCGGGCCCCCGCCCATCGTCACACCCGGCAGGCGTCGATGACCGAGGCGTTCGAAGCGATCGGAACAGGGCCCGGCGCTGCGTCCGGTCACGGAAAACCGAAATCTTCGGCAAGCCCGAGCGCCGTCAAGCGTGCATGGTCATCCAGTCGCACGATCTCGTAATCGTCAGACCTCCAGGCATAGTCCCCGCGCCAGATCTCGTCGAGTTCAGTCCAGCTGCCGTCCGGCCAGACCGCGATGTCGTCGAACCGGTAAGGCTGTGCGTCCGTCATATTGTGCATCCCGTCTTCACGCGCGGAACCATTTCCGCCGACGCAGGAAAGGGTCGGCGCGATCGGGTCCGTCACCGAGGGAACCGAGGGGAACCCGCTCGCGGGTTGATGGGCCCGGTCGCGTCGTCCATGAGGCGTCAGAGGGCAAGAAATGGCCGGGCGGAATGAGGACGTCACGGACGCTCAGGCCATCGATCGCCACCACGCGATCCGCTCATCCCGCGTCGCGCTTGCAAGCCTGAGAAGCAGATCGCCATGACACGGCAACGGCGCGCAGTAGCAGACCAGATCGCGGCCCCGCAGGTCGTCCAGCGCGCGAAGCAGGTGATGTCGCGAGCGCAGCCAGCGCTCGTATTTTGCGATCACGATTGCCCGATCGCCGTCCGGACCGATACGGAACGGGTTGCCCCATATCGACCCGCGACCGATGTAGACGGCGCCGGCGTTGCCAGACGTCCAGCGCTTGTTGAGAACCTCGAACATGCCGCTTCCTCGTCCGCCCTCGCGGCGGCACGCGGCCCGGTCGGCATTGCCGGACAGCCGGCGGTCACCGAAGGGGAACGGGTTCAGCCCGTTGACGGCCGGCCAGGCAGTGCCAGGACAGCGTGCACCTCGCCGTGGCGGATCGGAGCGCGGTTCGAACCGAAACGCCGGACTTGAAAACGCCCGCTCCGACCATGCCGGAGCGGGCCCAAGGGCAGCGCGGATCAGGTGGCCACGATCTCGATGTGGTTCGCCAGATCGATGACGAAGCCGTGACGCCCGACGCGATAATCGCTGACGGGTACGAGAAAATGCCGACGGCGGCCTTCTCGCCGGTCACCGCCAAGCGACGCCGTGGTCTCGACCATGTCCGGATGCCGGTTGGAGCGGACGGCCGAGATTACCACCCAGTCGTCGGCATGCTCGCGATCGAACCGCTCGCGGTCACGCGCGAGCGACTCCTCCGGCGTCAGCAAGCGACCGTGAACCGCCTCCCACGCCTCGGGGTACCAGTCGCGCAGGGTTCGGTCCGCCAAGGCCCGTTCCCGGTCGGTGAAAAGCGCCGGGTAGCCGGCCGCGACCTTGGCCCATTCACCATCCTCCTCATACCAGCCACCGGGGACACGCAGCGCGGGATGCATCGCGGCGTTGCGGGCACGATCGAGCTTTATCCCGCCATGGCTGGCGGTCGAATGGCTGACGATGCCCTCGGCGTAGATGGTTGCCTCCTGCGACGCCCCCCATGGTGTCGAGACATGCGCAGAGGTTCTCTTGCGCCCCAGCGCCTGCCGTTGACGCAGATGCAGGGCGACTTCGTTGACATGCGCACGAAAGCCCGCCTCGTCCGGGACGATGCCTTGCGACGTGAACACATTCTCACGCGACCAGGTGACGATCGGCTGCGTCGGCTGCCACACCGCCGCCAGCCTCAGGCCACCCTTGGCCGGCACGGCGATATAGCCGACATCGCCGATACGGGCCGCGAGAAGCCCGTCGGCCGTGGTGCCGTATTCCGGGCGAAAATCGTTCATGACATCCTCCCGCCGCTGGTGGAAACGTCCGGGGCATGGTCGGGGCCGTAGCTTCGGGAGCGGAGGAAGTCCTCGTCACCGATTTCATCGACCAGATAGCCGGTGACCTCGTCGGCATATTCAGCCTCGATCATCTGAGGGCAGGTCGGCGTCAGCCGGACGGCCAGACCTCGATCGAGCGCAATGGCATCGGCGGCTGCCATCGCCGCAGGCTGATCGACGGCGACAATGGCGACCTTGACCCGGATGACCGCATAGACATGGACATGAAAGCGGTTGCCCTTGTCATCTGGCGATATGCCCTCCGTAGTCGGCGCGGGGGATATGGGGGTCATGCCGCCCTCCCGCGTGCGACGGGCAGCGAAACCGGATCGGGATCCGGCACGATCTCGGCGCGAATGTCATTGAAGTGGTGCGTAGCCATCCACGCCTCGGCCGCTGCCATGTCGCGAGCGAGATGTTGCAGTTCCTCGCCATCGCCGATCGGCGTGAGCAGCCGGACCATGCCGGGTTCGGGCGTTTCGACGATCGCGAAGTCGAGCGGACTCTCCACCGAAAAGCCTCGCCGCACGACCATGACGACGACGCTCCCCTCGCCATAGTCGCCGAGGTGGAGGGTGAAACTTGCCGGCAATCGGTACGCCGGACGGACACATTCGGGGGTCCGTTCGACCAGGCGTCCGACTCCATTTGCATGGTTCCAGTCCTTCAGCTTCCGGGAGAAGCGGGCCGGCGGACACGGCTCGGCGCTGGAGAAGCGGATCAGGCTGCCAAGCGGCGCGGTATCGTAGATATGCTGTGCAGACATTGCAGAGTTTCCTGAAAACGCGAAAGCCCGGCGCTGGGCCGGGCTTTCGCTTGGTTGAAATGGTGAAAGGCGGTGGCGAAGGGTCAGTCCGTCAGACCGCCGCTCGCGACCTGTTCGATCCATCCGGCGGCTTCGTCGAAGTCCGCATCACCGTCTTCGACGAGCGCGGCGAGCGCGACCGCGCCCGCCCGCCCGAGTTGGCCGAGCCGCTGGAGCGCCTCGATCAGGACCGGTGCCAGTTCGTCGGCGCTCGCGAGGTGAATGTCCGAAATACGCATCTATCGTCTCCATCGTTGGAAGGTGAGGATCGCCCGACCGCAGCGCGCGCCCGGGCGCCCGGAAGCCGGTCGACTACCCTGTCCGCCGGTCTGCGCGGGGTCAGCGCGCAGTCTCGTGCCGCCGCTCGGCGGCACGGAGGGCGGCGACCGCGGCCTCGGCGATGGCCTGGTTCCGTGGCTGCGCGAGATCGATCGATGTCTGGACGTCGAGACATGCAACGCGAATGGCGTCGTCCGTCACCCCGCTCGTCCCGATACCGCGGGCCGCGGCGTCATCGTCGACCAGGCGGCGCACATCAGCTTCGTCGAGCCGGAGCAGCACATGACGGCCATGCCCCGGCGCGCAGCCGAGTTCGCCATGTTCGACACGGTCGAGCAGTTCGCATTCCATCTGCGCGGTGGAATTGGACAGGATGTGATCGGCGGTCACGACGGTGATGCCACCGCCGAAGCCGTCGGGCCGCATCTTGCTGCAGGTCCAGGCCGAGACGATCGTCACTGCATCGAGCTGCGCGCAACGCCGCACGATATCCCGAAAAATCCGCGCCTCGCCGAGAATGGACAGATCGAGATCGATCTCCTCCAGGTCGGATGCGATGGTGCCGAGTTCACCGCGTACGATGTCGGCAAGCACGCTCGGCGTATCGCTCGAAATCGCAAGGCTGGCTTTCAGCGTGTCGACGGCGATCGAAACCGTGTCGGCCGGCCCTTCGCTAGAGCAGAAGTAGATTCCGCTCCCATCCTGTTCGCAATCGAACATCTGCGAGAGGATATCGAGCTCGAGCGGGGTGATCGCGGCGGCGGGAATGCTCGGTCGGACGACCGTCGGCGAAAAATAGTCGGCCATGAAAGGTCTCCGGAATGCCGAAGCCCGGCGCGACGGCCGGGCTTCGGATGGGGTGCAAGGATGGGATGGCGGAGGTCGAAGGCACGAACGCCGTACGGCCCACTGCCGGCCAAGATGGCTTTTCAAGGGTTCATGTTGCTGCCTTCCCGGTCGCGACGGGATCGACGTCGCGGTGGATCGGCTGTGCGCGGCCCATCCACGGCTCGGGGCGGATGGCCTTCACCCAGTCGGCGAAGGACGGGATGAAACCCAGATCCTCGCGGACATGCTGTTCGCCGATCAGCCGCACCGGCACGACCCGGCCCGTCGACACGGTGATCGTCGCGCCAAAGAAGCGTTCGAGCATGAAGATGCCCTCGGCGTGATGGCGCAGTGCCCGGTGCCGGAAGTCCGCGGTGATCGCCTTGGACTCGTCGAACCATTGATGGAGCGGCAGATAGTCGTCCGGCACGCCGCCCCATTTGCGAACGCTCGACAGCGCGTGGTGGTAGGGATGTCCCATCGTCGCCTCACCAGCTGTAACTGTGGTTTTCGGACGACGTGAACCGCTCGTTGAAATCGAGCGAGATCGTCCCGGCGGCGATGTCGAGGACGAACTCGCCATAGGCGCCATCGCTGTTCTCCCAGCCATCGTGCTTCTGCCCCAACAGGTCGTAGCAAACTTCCTCGATCGCCTCGGCCAGGGTCATTGACCGCGCGACCGGCGCATCATCGTCATAGCCGAGATGCAGGACGTCGATCTTCTGTTCGGGCAAGGGCATCGCCTCGTCACCCCTACGGGCCTGGACGTCCTCGATCTGCCCGCTATCGCCCTCGCCGTCGAAGGTGACGGTAACGAGCGTGATGCCCAGCGGGGCGAGGTGCGAGAACAGCGCGGCCTTGTTGGCGAGTACGAGCTGGTCCGTCCGGGTGGCCCACGCCTCGTAATCCTGCGTCAGCGCCGCCATGTCGGGCGGCAGCGGGGCGGTGTCGGTCATCCGAAGTCTCCTGAAACGTGAAAAGCCCGACGCATTGCGCCGGGCTCGTGGGACAAGACGGGTATGGAGCCAGTCGTACCGCCGCGAGACGCCCGTCCGGCCCCAGCTCCGTCACAAAACCCAAAAGCCTGCTCCCCTTTCGGACTTCGGGACAAAGGAGGGTCAGGCCGCTGCCTCTCGCGTGTTGAGGCCAAGGCTTGCGGACCGGCGCGCACGACCGAACGTCTCGGGTGTTTCATCCTGTCCCGGATCACCGCTGGTCCGCTGACAGGCGGCAACTCCGCACCACACGAAACCCATCCGCACGTCGGCACGGATTACGTTCGCCAGAGCGGTGGAGAGTAACCGGGCGCTCTGATCCGGGCGATGTCCCGCCGGCCACAGCTGATCGGCATGTAGTAAAGGCGATCGCTCCCGGCGGTGTCGGGTCGGGGACGCCGCGCCCCGACCCGCCCGAACCATCGTCGACTGGTGCCGACCGTTCGCGGACCGACGCGGTCGCACGTTGCCGGACGTTTGCGGCGCGCAACCCGTCCATTTCATCGCCCGGACTTGTGAACGCGAGTGGAGCAGGCCGCTCCTCAATCCGGACCGGCGGCAGTCCCGAGGGGTCGCTCCCCGGCGTGCACGATAGTTGGCTGGACATACCGGCAAGGCGTTTGTGCAAGCGCCGGGATCCGGTTGTCTTCTACGAGATACGATCCGTCGTTTAGCGGCCTGCTTCGTCGATCAGCTTCTGGACCCGCCCGATCGGCGTGTCATCGATCGGGCGGATCGTCTCGCCGCATCCCGGGCAATCGATCGTCCGCGCAAGGCGCAGGGTCTTGTAGGGAATGTTCAGCACGCGACCACATAGCGGGCATTCGGTTTGTGCCGCGATGTCGTCCAGTTCGTGCGCCATGACATGGATAATAGCCCGGCGGAGGAGGATTCGTAAATCGACAACGATGGGCCGCGATCACGCCAATCTGCCGTGAAGAGCATGATACTCGTTGCCGCCGACAGTAGGACTGTGCGCTGTGGATAAGGTCTGATCTCCCTCTCCCGCTGGTGTCGAGGCGCGCGCAGCGGGCCGGAGCGGGTTCGATGCCCGCTCCGGCCCTTCTGGCGCAGTACGATGGTCGGAGGGGGGCTTGCCGGCCCCCGTGGAAGCGTCATCCGAAGGGATCGTACTCGTGGACGACGGTGAGCGTGCTGTCGTGATCGTCTGCGGTGATGACGCTGTACTGGGTGCCTACGGCGATGACCATGGTGACGACCATGAGGTTACGGGCGAGGCTGAGAGCGGAGTTGCGGGCGATCCGAATATCGTTGAACATGTGCGAGGCTCCTGTGAAGCCGGCGGGGTTCATCCCCGCTCGACAGGCGCCCGACAGGACGGAGAAGGGCCGCGATCACTTTGTTGCGGCCACGCAAGAAAGCCGTAGCGAAGCGCCCGGACCCTTCACGGGTTGATCGTACAAGGCCCCGAGCCGGCCCAAGGATTGCGCCTCAAGAGCGGGGTGAACCGTGCCGGCGGGAGCCTCGCTGCGAGGGCACCGGATCGCCCATGCCGCCCACCATCGCGGCGAAATGGCGGTTACCTCTATCCAGCCCCCACTCTGCGTCCTTCAGCCAGCGGCCGGATCGATGTGATGGCAAAAGGGGACCTGCGGACTCTCTGGATGAAAAGATGTCGCCGCTTTTCGGAAACGTCATTCCTGCGCGCGCAGCGCGCCGGTCAGTTGATCGTTACCCGAATGGGCCGAGACCGCCCGCGCGGGCTCGGTGGAGCGCAAGCGGAATAGAGCGACGGTCCCGGCGCAGCCGGGAGACGCCCCTGGTACGACGTTGCCGACCAGGACAACCGGCTCCGATCGGGCACCCCAGTCAATGTTCGATCTGGCGGTCCGCATAAGCGGGATGAGACACGGGTCGATCGGGAAACGACGCCGATTGAGCGGGATCGCGCGCGGCGGGACGGCAGTGATCCCCTAAGTGTAGAGGCTCGCAAACATAGCGGCGTCTGCTCGCCATCGGAGCGATTCTCTGCTCACGCTATCTGCCACTGACGGGTGGCATCCTGCTCAAATTAGCTGCCAGCGTGCTCGCCATCATCCGGCGCTGCTCGCAATCGGGATTTCCTGCTCACATTATCCGTTCCGGATAAATGCCAATGGCGGGTTCCTCTCGTGTCGTTGGATCGTCCCATTTCTCCGTCTCAAACGGGCCATTTCGGGAAAGAGCAAGCGGGAACATATTTTGGGAAAACGGCTACCTCCTTGCCGTCCGGCGTGCCTTGCGACCGTCAGCCGTCCCGACCATCCTTCCTTTGTGGGAAGGCGCTCTCAGGTGCTACAGGACGCCCACGAAGGGGCGATGGGTATGAGCAAGCAGGCTCTCTTGGTGGTGGATATGCAGCAAGGGCTCTTTGCCGGCCCTCGCCATGACGCCGAGGGTTTGCTTGCGCGGCTCAATGAGCTGGCGGCCCGCCTACGGGCGAAAGGCACGCCGATCGTCTTCATTCAGCATTGCGGGCCAGAGGGGGATGCCCTTCATCCCTCGCAGCCCGGCCACGCTATACATCAGGCCCTTGCCGTAGAGGCGTCGGATACGATTATCACCAAGGCGTCTTGCGACGCCTTCTTGGGAACGACCCTCGCAGATGTTCTTGCCGAGTTGGAAGTTGGCGAGCTGATCGTTACCGGATGCGCGACAGACTTCTGTGTCGATACCACCGTCCGGAGTGCGTTGGCACGCGGGTATAAGACGATCGTACCCGAAGACGGGCATACGACCGGCGATCGTCCTTACCTCCCCGCACAGAAGGTCATCGAACACCACAATGCGGTTTGGGCGGACTTCATCTCGCCCGTGGGGCCAGCGCATCTAACCCGCTGTGATCGCATCGGCTGACCCCTTTCCCGATCAGCCATCCTTCCGGGATGGTCGGCGCTATAAGCGCCGGATGACACTCAACCCGGCCCTCTCAGCGTCGTTGAACGCGGTCGGCAACGTGATGGTAGAAGCGCATGATCGTTGGTGGATCATTGCGAGCGCCGCAGTTGCCCTACATGGGGCCGATCCCGGCCATGTGGCCGACGTGGACGTGCTGTTGAGCGTCGCCGACGCACGACGCATCCTCCCGGCGATCGGCATTGAGCTTCGGCCAGGCTCGGCGCACGCGGCGTTCCGATCGAGCATCTTCGGCACTTGGACCGGGACCGCGTTGCCGGTCGAGTTCATGGCGGACTTTCAGCGTCGATCGGGCGAAGCGTGGTTGCCGGTGCGACCGGCGACGCGACAATCCATCGTGGTCGAAGGTGCTGCTGTCTTCGTTCCCGAAAGGGCTGAGCTACAGGCTATGCTCACCGCTTTTGGCCGGCCGAAGGACATGATGCGTGCCCAAAGCTTAGCCGCCGTGCCGTAGGGCCATTCCCGATCAACGATCCCGTTGGGAACGTTCCGGCCATCTTGCGGCCCGTTCCCAATTGGGAAAGCCAGCCGGATCGTCAGCGGAGCCCGGCATCAGGCCACGCACGATCGCGCTGTTGTCGCGATTGTTTGAAGCGCTTCGGGGGATGCTCCGTCCCTGGCCTGCACCGCTATTCCTTGCAGCACAGCACATATGAAACAAGCGAGACTTCTACTTCGGTCGACAGGCAGCCACTGGCACAGTTCAGCGGCGAACCGATCGACCAGCGCGGCGCGCCGGGCTTGTACCTCCAACGCCAGGTCGTTGTGATCCGGATGGTTCGCCAACAGGCCCGTGGAGATCATGCAGCCTCGTTCGCTGGCTTCTCCTGCGACCATCTCGATCGCGCGTTCGAACATGCGCGCCAAGCTTTGATCGAGCGTCAGGGCTGAGCCGCCACCTTCGACCAAGCTCAGCACCGTGACTTCGGCGTACCTGTCGAGCACTTCGCGGTACATGTCGGCCTTGCTGCCGAATGCGGAATAGAGGCTGGGTGGCGCAACACCGATCGCCTGGGTCAGCATGGCGAGTGAAACGCCCTCATAGCCATGCCGGCGGAACAGCCGCATGGCCGTGTCCACAGCCAGGGCACGGTCGAATTTTCGGGGGCGCCCGACCCTTTTTGAAACCTTGTTCATAGCGATCGATAAATAACTTGACCGCTGAGCGTCAAGCTGTTTGATTGTGTAGCGATCGATAAACAGGTGCTTGATGATCCTGAAGACATATGCGCGGATGTTCTCCGATGACTGCGATGCTACTCTGTCGACGCTCGAACGTCTTCACGGCCGAAAGCCGCATCTACGATTTCGGTTTGGTCAATGGGAATTGGCGGCGATCGGCGACGTGCTCGTCGTCGCCGGCACGAAGGAAGCGCTCGACCCGATCCGCGACACGCACGGCCCCGTCATCGTGCAAGATATCGAAGCGGTGCAAGCCGTGCTGGTGGCCGAAGGAGCAAGCATAACCACGCCGCTGACGGACGTCCCGACCGGACGGATGCTTTACGCTCGGCATGTCGATGGGCTGCACATCGAATATGTGCAGTGGAAGGACGATCTGGTGGAACGCCTCATTCGCGCGCCTCAGCGCGAAGGGCGTTTGTCTTCGGAACTGTAAGCATTCCCAATTCACCATCCCAACGGGACGACCCCGGCCCTTCCCGAGGGGGAAGCTTCAATCGTCTCGATCGCTGTTCGTTTCTGGAAGAGTGTACGAAGCGTCTCGAGCAGTGCGACCTTGGTTATCGGCGGAAATTAACTTTTCCTTCTGGCACGTGGTTTAAAATGGTGTTCGCAATCGCTCGCAGCGCCGCTCACGCTGATAAGTGAGCTGAATGGGGCACGGCGGAGACGTTTCAGGTGACAAGGCGCGATCTAGTACTTTGCGGAGCCGCGTTTTGGCTGTCATCATGCGGCGGGGATGGCGGCGGTTCCTCTGGCAACGTACCCGTTGTGTCTGTACCTACGCCGGCGCCGACCCCACTGCCCACGCCGACCCCCAGTCCGACGCCATCGCCAACGCCGCCCGCTTCTGCGACGATCGAGCCTTACGTTCTCGGAACCCTGTCCTATACGCTCGCACCCGACACGCCAGCGGACAAGGTGCCAGCGATCCGCGATGCGATGGACTTCGCGATGGCGCACACCAATACCTTGGGTGCCTTCACAGGCAACATATGGGTCGTCTATGGCGCCGGCACTCCGACGGCGGATGCCAGTTTTCGCGGGCAGATCCGCTTCGGCGGATCAATCGGGCGCCGCGTCGCGCTGCATGAACTGGCGCACTGGCTGGGATCGGGCTCGGTCTGGCAATGGAGTGCGGCCGTGGCAAACGGCCGCTTCACGGGCGCGTTGGTTGACGCTCGGATCCGTGCTTTTGAGGGTTCCAGCGCCTGGCTCAGCGCCGACGGATTGCACTTCTGGCCCTATGGGCTGAACTACGACAACGAGTTTTCGGAAACACAACGGAATGCCCAACTCGTCAGTGCGCAGGTTGCTGACATGGGAATTGGCTCGGACGCGACCGCCGCGATCGGCGGTGTTCGCCGCTTCCAAAATCGATCAAGCCTCTTCGTGCTTCAAGGTGCGGCGACAGGCGAGGTTCCGGTCGAGACCAACAGTAACGTCAGTTCTGCCCAGCAATGGCGGGTTTCCTTCGCCGACGGTTTTGTCACGCTGCTTAACGTCGAGACGGCCCTTGCGATCGAGGCGCAGCGCGGCGGTGACGACGTCCCGGCCGCAATGGGCTCTCCAACGAGCGCTCGGAACCAGCAATGGGAGATGATGCCCGTGGGCGAGGATGGCTGGTTCCTCCTACGCAACCGCGACACGGGCAATTGCCTCGATAATATCGGTGTGCTCACCGCCGCCGCACCCGTCCGCCTTTGGAGCTGCGGCTTCCACCCTAACCAGCAATGGCGGCTCGTTCGCTGATCGACGGCAGCCCCGCGCGTGCACGGGAGTCGCACGGCGCCCCAGCCCTGTAGCTCATGGCAGCGAGTGCCGTTCGATCTAACCTCACGCCAATTCACCCGGCTCACCTACTTCTGCGGCATTCCCAAAATGCGATCCTTGTGGGAACGCCCCGGCCGTCTCCCTCTCCCTTCCTTTGCGGGAAAACTTAATAGAGCCTGCGCTGCTATAAGGCTGTTGACTGTTCCGCAGGCCGAGATTTAGATTGGCTGCACATATAAGGATTAATTCGATGACGGGACAAACAGGAGAAACTCGACCGTTGAAAGAATGGACGACTGGCATTCTTGCAGGGCTTTCTATTATAGGCGCCCTACTTGCTCTAGCATTCTCTATACTTGCCGGATATTCGGTGGGGAAAGATATACAATCACGACAGGCTGCCGCCGCCAACACTATAACAAAGCATTAACGCCATTGGCGTTTCTAGTGGATTGATCGAGACGAAAGCATCCGTTTAGGATTCCCGTTATCGTCGCAACATGCGATGGACCGGGGATGCGTAGCGGGATCAGCATTGCCGTCACGGCTTCGGACAGGGCGCGGCTTGAGGGGATTGTGGCAGCGCGCGGGTCACCGCAGAAGCATGTGTGGCGGGCGCGGATCGTCCTTCTTACCGACGATGGTCTGGGCACGGTCGCGATCATGGCGGCGACGAGCAAGTCGAAGACCTGCGTGTGGCGCTGGCAGGAGCGGTTCATGGCCGAGGGCGTCGATGGCCTGCTGCGCGACAAGACGCGACCGCCGGGAATCGCACCGCTCAAGACCACGCTGGTCGACAAGGTCGTGGCGTTGACGCTGGAGCCGCCCGGCCACGAGGCGACGCACTGGACGGTGCGCGCCATGGCAAAGGCGGTCGGCATCGCGGCCTCCTCGGTGGTCAGGATCTGGCACGACCATGGCATGGCGCCGCACCGCTGGCGCAGCTTCAAGCTGTCCAACGACAAGGCATTCGCCGAAAAGCTGCACGATGTGGTCGGCCTGTACGTCTCGCCGCCCGCCCATGCGATCGTGCTGTCGGTGGACGAGAAGAGCCAGATCCAGGCGCTCGACCGCACGCAGCCGGGTCTGCCGCTCAAGCGCGGCCGGGGCGCGACCATGACCCACGACTACAAGCGCAACGGCACCACGACGCTGTTCGCCGCCCTGAACGTCCTTGATGGCTCGGTGATCGGACGCAACATGCAGCGTCACCGCCACCAGGAGTTCATTCGCTTCCTGAACGCCGTCGAGGCCGAGCTGCCGCCCGACAAGGCCGTCCACGTCATCCTTGATAACTACGCGACCCACAAGCAGCCCAAGGTTCGGGCCTGGCTGGATCGCCACCCGCGCTGGACGTTCCACTTCGTGCCGACGTCATGTTCGTGGCTGAATGCGGTCGAGGGGTTCTTCGCCAAACTGACCCGTCGTCGACTGAAAAATGGCGTCTTCCACTCCGTCGTCGACCTTCAGGCGGCCATCAACCGCTTCATCAAGGAGCATAATCAACAGCCCCGACCCTTCGTCTGGCGCGCCAATCCGAATGAGATCATCGCCGCAGTCAGACGCGGGCACCAAACGTTGGAATCAGTCCACTAGGTCGCCGTCGCCGCCCGTATCGAAGCCGAGGACCGAGACTCCTCGTGGCTTCGCTGATGCAGTCTCCAATCGCGGCGGGCCTATCGACGCGAGCATGATAACCTCTCTCGTTTTCACGACGGGCAATCGTTATGGACGCCGCTTCGGACGTGCTGATCCTCGCGCTCGACGGGCGAGAGCAACACGTTCGAACCGCTGTCGGAACCAACGCTCTGCCGCGCGGCGTTCCGTTAGAGTTAGATGTTGTTCTTGAGATCGATGAATGAATGTCGGCATCCGTGACGAGGGCTCCGACACATATCAGCAAGGGTTGAGATTTACGTCGAACGGATGGGAATCGCCCGGTCATCGCGGCACAATTAGCAAATAGCAACAGAAAACGGAGAGGATCGCGATCGCATAGACTGAAGCGGAGGCGAGCATTGGCAACCACGAAAGGGTACGAACCTCGCCAAGAAAACCCAAACATAGAAAGGCTTACCGACGCGCAGCGTGAGGTGCTTCGGCTGGTCTGGCAGGGTTACGACTCGAAGGAGATGGGACGCCAGCTCGGTCTCAGCCATCATGCAGTCAATCGGCGGATCGAACGGGCCGTGCAGGTGCTCGGCGCGCGCAACCGTCGCGAGGCCGCCCGCATTCTCGCCGAACACGAGGGCGGAACGTACGAACGGATCGCATGTGAGCCGCTCCACCTTCCGGAACCGGCGGAATCCACCACCATCGAGCGGCCGGACGAGGCGATGGATCAGGGCTTTCCCTGGCCGTTCGCGACCTCCCGGCGGTCTGACGGGCTCGGGGTCCGCGAGCGTCTGTTCTGGGCGCTGATCGGCATCCCCGTGATCGTCATGCTGGCCTGGGGCGTCTTTCTGTCCGGTGTGAACGCGTTGGATGCCCTCGGGCGGTAGCGCCGGTTGCAACGATCGGAAGCCGCGCCAAGCTGCGCGGAGAAGGATGAACGATGTTGAAGGAACGCCGGGAGATCGTGGCTCACGTGCAGGAGCACCTCCACGACAGTGAGAGAGCGGTGGAGGCGACGCTGACGGCGATCGGCATGCTCGCTGCCGCCCTGCCGCAGGCGCGGGAGCGCGCGGGCATCTCGCCCGTCGCGGGACAGGCAGCCTTCGACAGTATCGCGGCCGCCCTATCGGGCATCGTCCAGGTCCGCGCCCATATGGTCGCGGCGCACGGGCATCTGGAGGAAACGCGAACCGCGTTCCGGCTGCCGATCGTCGACACGGGCGCCGGATACGTCAAGCCGGCGCGCGGCGAGCGTAGCGGCGTCGTCGAACTGGTCCCGGACAGTGTCGCGGCCTGACGCTGCCGCGCCCTTGACCGCCAACCGGGATTGCGGCCTGATCCGGCCGTGATCCTGGCTCTCCTCTTCTGGACGACGTTGGCCCTGAGTTGCGTGTACGTGGCCTGGGCCGGCGAGCGGGACGAGAAGATCTGCATCGCTGCCTATGCGCTGGCTTCCGTCGCCAGCACCTACGCCATCTCGCCGCTGCCGACCCGCCTTCACGCAATGGAGTGGAGCATGTTCGGCATCGATCTGGCGTTGCTCCTCGTCTTTCTCGTCTTCGTCGTTCGTTCCAAAAGGTATTGGCCCTTATGGACGACAGGAATGCAGGTCGTGAGCCTGGTCGGCTACACGGCGGTGGTGAGCGCGGTAAGGCCATGGACGGGCGGAATGACGCTCGGGATCATCGCCTATGCGATCCTCGCGACGATCGTCCTGGGTGCGCGCCGCAGTTCGGTGCGGCGGCGCTCCCGCAGGAGGATCTCGTCGACCTCGCCGGCCGGCTCCTGAGCGCCGAGCGGACGATCGCAGCGCAGTTCCCCCAGGGTCGCCGCGTGAATGTGAGTTGGGCGGTGCTGCTGGCGTTGTATGCCAGTCATCAAGAACGACGCAGGCTCGACATCTCCAGTCTCTGCTTCGCCGTTCCGGCGCCGACCACGACGGTCCTGCGCCGGATCGAGCGGCTTCATCGACTCGGCCTCTTCGAACGTATTCCGGATCGGGCGGACGGACGGCGCACCTTCGCGGCGGTTCGGCCGGACGCGTTCGGTATGACGGAAGCCTGCCTGTGCACTGTCGCCTGCGATCGGATGGCCGCGCGGTGAAGCCGTCGACCGTCGAGCGGGGCAAGGGACCGGCGGGACGGTGCGCCTCCATCGAGCTGCGCCATCTGCGATACTTTCTCGCCGCCGTCGACCAAGGCAGCTTTAGGGCGGCCGCGTTCCAGCTGGGGGTGCGTCAATCGGCGGTCAGCCGGCGCATCCGCGATCTCGAGCGGTTGCTGGGAGCGCGGCTGTTCGCGCGGCATCCGGGCGGCGTACTGGTGACGGCGGCGGGACGGCGCTTCTGCCCGCTCGTTCGGGCTCTGATGGAGCAGGTCGTCGACGCGGCCGAGGTGGTCGCGGGCTCGCCCGGAGAACGAACGAGGCACCAGTCCGGCAGGACGTGCGCGGGGTCGGCGGCCTTGTCGATCGCGTCGAACGCATGCGCCACCTGTGCCGTGTTCGGAGGAAGCATTCCGCTTCCGGCGTAAGAGGTGACACGCAAGGCGTCTGGATCGTCTGCGAATCCCATGCGCCAGGGAATTGGCGGCTTGGGCGACATGCCTGTGGCGACACCGTCATGGCATATGGCTGTCGCCGCGGCCCATGCATTACATAGGACCGACTACTCCCCCGGTCTGCTACGCCCGCCGGGCGCACGGTGGGCGAAAGCCCGCCGTTGCTCTCTCTAGACCCCGCCGACGGACAGCTATAGCATCGAGCCTGAAACCTAACCCGTTCGCGCTGAGGAGGCATTGAGCGTAGCCAAATGCCGTCTCGAAGCATAGGCCCCTTGGAGACGAGGCTTCGCCAAGCTCAGCCTCTCCTCAAGGGAATGGAAGTAGATCAGATTTCGCGCAGTTTGCTCTAGGTAAGTGAATATTCCGGGCCGAGCCAGATCCGCGGTGCGTGCCCGATCCCGATAGTACGAGGGTGACAGCGATGCTTCCGTCGCCATATCATCGGCGATGACCCTTGACCTGTTCTCAACCGCCCGCCCGGATGCTGACCTGCATCCACAATTCGTGAACTTGCGGGATAGTCCCCGCATGGCTCCGGCCCGCGCCATGCTGCGGGAGGTTGTAGACACTATGCACGATCCCGACGGCAATCTGGTGGAGCAGTTTCAGACCCACGGGTTCGATGCGAGAACATTTGAAATCTACCTGCACGCGCTATTCACGGAGGCAGGCCATACGATTGATCGCAACCACCAAAGACCCGACTTCCTTATCAGCCGGGATGGGTTGACGGTGGCTGTCGAGGCGGTGACAGCCAACCCGCCACCCAAACCTGACTATCAGCCCTATGTACCAATTTATCGGCAGCCACCACGCAATCGCCAGGAGATGGAGCGTTACCTGCGCCATGAAGTGGCGATTAAGTTCGGCAGTCCACTTCACTCGAAAATGAACCCCAAAGGGAAGCCGAAGTACTGGGACATGCCCCACGTCCGCGGACGTCCCTTCGTTCTTGCCATCGAGAGCTTCCATGGCGATGCGTCGCTGACGATATCCTCGACGGGGCTTTCCGATTTTCTGTTCGGTGTGAACCATCGACATCGTTTCGACGACGGCGGCAATCTCATCGTAGAAGCCGATACCGTCGTCGAACATCGGGGATCCAAGGTGATCCCATCGAACTTTTTCAATCAACCGGGCGCCGAGAACCTATCCGCAGTCTTGTTCAGCAATGCCGGTACCATTCCGAAGTTCAACCGGATCGGCCATGAAGGCCGGTATGCGTCGAAAGCGGTTCGCATGGTTCGCTATGGAACCTGTTACAATCACGATCCGAACGCGACCACGGCGGATACATTCATCTACGAGGTGGGGAGCTCAAATTTCCAGCCCGAGCCTTGGCGGCAAGGGAGCGTCATGATCCATAACCCGGGAGCGTTGTATCCTATTCCTCCGGAGTGGATCGGAGCGGGAGCCGAGGAGAACCTTGGAGAGCACGGCGGCGTGGTTATGACGTGGCGTGACCATTTCACGCCCTTCATGTCTATGACGAAGCTATTTCCTGGCGATATCTCAACACGACGAATGCGCGAGCAGGCGGAGTCCGAAATTCAGATGCTGGCTATGGGCCAAGCTTTGGCGCAGAGTTGGCTTGAATGAAGCTGTGTTGGCGGCCGCGCTCCGCGAGTTTTTCCCACTTTTTGTCGGAACCGTCAGAAGCGAAGGAAACGACCGAGTTTGTCGAGATCGTGCAGGCTTCCGACGTGGTGAAGGAAGGCAATATTCGAGGTGTGAGAAGCTGAGATCAGCGCAGTCAACCGCTCCACGTTGCCGAGACTGGTGCCTTCCAGGGATACCCGGTCAGCCTCGACTTGATCCATTGGCGTATCGGTAAGATAGGTCTTCAGCTTGCCAATCAGCCCGGTGACGACATCGGATATTTGGACGCCGGGCTCGGCTTTCGAGTCGGCGAACCGGAAGTTCGTCATGGGTTTGCCGGCATCACTCAAAGGCGTCTGGAGAAAGCGTGTGCGGATAGCTTCCTCCATGTCGAGAATGTGGTGGGCGTTCTTGAACAGTGCGATCCTTCCCGCGTAGAAGATGCTGAAATCGTCGATCAGCCGGTTCGCCTCATCGCCTTCGATGAACGCGAGACTATCGAGATCGCGTCCGGCGAGGATGACATGCTTCAGCATCCGGCCATTGATCGGCGCCAGTAGGTCGGCGTTACGATCGATCGTCGCCACCAACTCATTTAGAAAAGACGTTTGGCCCGAGCGCGGTACATCCGGATAGGAATAGCGGCGGAATAAGTCGACGGTTTCTGGGACATCGGCCTTGAGGATGAGAGCCAGGTCGCTTTTCAGGAGTGGGATGTAGGGGAAAAGGCGGCCATCGCCTGTGAATGGAGCGATGGAATCGATGATGTCTGCGATTGACCAGAAAAATGGATCAAGGTCGTGGTAGTGGATCAACAGGCTGTTCGTCATGATCCAGTCGAGAAAGGTCGTCAGTTTCGTCGAGCGTAGGGCGACCAGGAAATCTCCCTTGGCAACATGCTCCAGCTTGATCTCCGGGGCGTTCGGCTGGATGCGCATGGCGCTGCGCAGAGACTGAATGTCGAGCGGTCGCGGCGGACCCTCATGGACAATCCCGCCAAGGACGAACACCTTCAGCGCCGCGACGTTCAAGCCGTCGGTGCCGATATGAAGCTTCCTGATATTGTTCGTTTCATCGTGATAGAACGTGTAGATCGCGTCGATCTTCGAAAGGCCGTGCATCGCGACTTGAGAGTCCCTAAATTTGTTGATGTCCATTGCCGGGCGCTTCCTCAGGACTCGTGAACAGATTTCAATCGAGCGACCAACTCGACGAGGTTCTGATCCCGCAGCATGTCGAGAAATTGGTCCTGCGCCATACTCGATCGCCTCAGGTTCAGCCGTGCATTCTCCAGCGAGGCTTCGACCGGCGCAGGCATCTGGTCGTGCAACTCAGCCAAGAACGTATCCGGGGTAGCCCGGATCAAGCCGTACGGCTCCAGCGCGGTGATGGGGAAGTCGCTCAGGTTCCACGTCAAGATATGCGAGGCTTTTGCCTCGATCGCGGCAGCCACGACATGCCGGTCATTGGCGTCGGGAATATGGATGCTTGCGATCCGGTGATGGAAGCCGTCGATCCGTGCCATCGGCAGGACCGCATCCATCAGTTGCCGGGTACGGTGAAGGCGCGCTGGCGGGATTGATGGCACGTTGACGAGCAGATTTCGCGTCCACTCGTCATGGATATCGTCGCTCCAGTGTGCCTCGAACAGCCCATCGACCGCGAGCTGAACGAGAATGTTGCGCAGGTGGAAGGGATACAGGACGCAGGCGTCGCAGACGGCGACGATCCGGTCATGCGCCATAGCATGCGCCGAGATCCTCCGCGTCTTCGACGAGCGCCTCCATCGCGGCCCGCTGGCTCTCCAGACGGTCCTTCAGAGACAGGACGTCCTTGAGTGACGCCCGCCGATGCTTACCGACATAGCGGAAGGGCAAATCGCCACGATCCATACGATGCACGACGAGGGGACGTGAGATGCCGAGCAGGATCGATGCCTCGGCCGGGCTTAACTCCTGATCCTCGGCGAGGACGGCGACGCGCTCGCCGCTTGCCAAATGACGCAGGAGGCTTTCGATCACCTCCGTCACGGCAGACGGCAGAGAAAGAACCTGGTCGCGACCATCATGACGCCGGATGCGCAATTCCACTGCCTCGCCACCGATCCCTTCGAGTGCGGAAGAAGCTTGCTGACGCTCAGCATCCGAAAGGCCGGTGAAGCTGATGGACTGGCTGGCCATGGTGATCGCCTCCTGACCAACTGACAATAGGGAACGACATCCGTAACTGCAATAACTGAAATACGCCCATTAGGCGGCGAAGGCCAAGGGGTCTTCGTCACCCTTTGCCTTGGCGAGGAAATGGCTCAGGGCCGATTTGCGCGAACTCCGATCGAGCGCGTAGGATGTCTGCTTGAACTCCACGCCGTCGAGCAGCCCCTGGATGTAGCCGGAGATGGTATCTGCGGCCATGATGAGCGCGGTGTCGAGCGTACCGGCGTTTCGCCGTCCGCTGCGAACCGGAACAATGCGAGTGTGATCGGCTTCCGCTGGTGCCGGCGACCGGCGTGGGAGATATGGAACGGCATCCAATTTGGCGGCCGCAGCGGCGCGGCGCACGAGATCGACATCTCGGTTGTGCCTGCGAGTGACGGCAACGCGATGCGGAGTGCCGGCGGCATTCCCACCGGTCGGCCGCGTGTCGCGATCGAATGCAAGGATGTCGGTGCGAACGGGAGTCTCGACGAGATGCGCGCTTTCGTCGCCCGCCTTTACGACGTCACGCTCCTCCACGCTTATCATAAGCGTCTGCTCTTCCCGGATCGTCGCGTTCTCCACCCGGGCAGCCCTAGCGACTCGAAGCACCGCGCGATCGTCACCTACTGGCAGGAGAACCGTCGCACGAGGAACATCATCGCGCGAAGGACAGGCTTCGTCGGCGGGGCCGCGCCGCTCGCGGATTATCATCGGATCGAGCCGCACGTGGAGATCACCGTCGGCAGCGTCCACTTCGACGAGTTGGTGAACTCTGTCGTGGAATGGGCGCGCGCCAATGCCTGATTATCCAACGATCAGCAGCGGCCCTCAACCGAAAATTGTCAGCGTAGTGTGACAAGTCACTGGTGTTTTGTAAGGCCACAGAGATGATCAAATAGTCAGCGCCTCAGCAAGAATCGACTTAATCTGCTTGGCATCAAGGCCCTCACGGGCCAACCTGTCAGCCAGAGGACGAAGCAAACTTGCTACGTCCGAAGGCCTCTGGTCTTTTGAAGCTTTCCGCGCGCTAGGCTTAATCGTCTTTCCGGCCAAGGCATCAGCGATTTTCTTCGTCACACGGTTGGCGGCACGCTTCGACGGATCGTTTTGAACATGTGCATAGATGGCCGTTGAGCGAGGGTTCGAGTGGCCGAGAATCGCGCCGGTCAATGCCAAGGCCTCGCCGTTCGATGTCGCAGTTGAACCGATCGTGTGCCGTAGCGTATGAGGCGTCACGCCAGGGAGGTTCGCCTTTTTGACGAGCGCGGCCCAAATCCGCTTGGTGCCCTGAAAGTAGCCCTCACCTCGGGCGGCGGGAAAGACGTACTGGCTGTCGCCTTCCTTCGAAATGCTTTTCACAAGAGCGATAGCGGCGGCGCCAAGGGGACGCAGGGACTTGCCTGTCTTCGTATCGGCCAGTCGTAATACACCCTCCTCGAGATCGACTTCGGACCACGTCAGCCCGGCGATCTCTTCGCGCCTGCACCCGGTCAAAGCCCATAGCCGAGCGATGTTCAGCGCTTTCGGATTTGCTCCTGCGGCCTCAAGGTCGTCCATCGCCGAACCAAGGCGCGTAACTTCGTCCAGCGTCAAAAACCGCTCTCTGCGATTGTCGGTCTTTCGCACGGCGGCGGTGTCGCATGGGTTGCGGGGGACGATTTCGCTCCGAACTGCGAAACTGAAGACGGCTGAGAGGTCACGGACGACTTTCCGCGCAGCGCCCTCACCGCCGCGCACGATGACCCTCTGGCGTGGGCCGACCTTCTCGTCGCGGGCGGTCTTGCCAGCCGACACGTCTCGAACAAAGCGTTCGATATCTCCCGCGTTAATCTCAGAAACACGGCGATGGCCGAGAAGCGGCACAACGTGGTTTCGCAAGCGGGCGAGGGTCAATTGCTTCGTGAGCGGCTTCATCGCCTGTCCCTGCAACTTCCCTCGCTGGATTACGCAACCCTCGGCCTCATAGAGATCGACGAGGCCACTGATGCGCATCTCCTGCCGCTTGGCGCGGCGTTCGTCACCGGGGTCCTCGCCCCGCGCTACGCCGCCCAGCAACGCCTTCGCCTGTTTGCGAGCCTGCTCGGGGGTCATCGCACCATAGCGACCGATCGTTACCAGTCGCTGGCTTGCCGTCCGACCGCCTCCATCGGCACGATATTTGACGATGAACGATTTGGCACCGCTAGCCTCGATCCTCAGCCCGAACCCTGACAGTTCCACGTCCCAAAGGA
>JAAIGE0100161194.1_pt1 | contig 24282 bp, 26 predicted proteins | sample 6487951 | NCBI WGS metagenome assembly JAAIGE01 (sample SAMN13974128, study PRJNA590717) | phyllosphere metagenome | biome: tomato field; feature: multiple bacterial spot infested tomato fields; material: tomato leaves; isolation source: leaves from tomato fields | host: Solanum lycopersicum ...
CATCCATGGCGCGGGGCGGCTAACCCGGCGTCCTGCCGGGTTACCCACGAATTCAAGCCTGCGTTCGGCCAGCGTGGTTTAACGGGGCGCCTGAGATCAAGATCACAAGCAGATCAAGATCAAGAGCGACTCGCTTCGCATCGTAGTTACCGTTGGCTGCTACAACCTACAAAATTGTGTAGATATCTATGGTCATCACAGGCAAGCCAGCTCCCACACTCACCGTGTTTATTCAGCAGAGGGTGGCGTCAACCGTGCTTCAAGTTCAGCCACCTTCGCCTCCAGGCTCTCCAGTCGCGCACGTGTGCGGGCCAGCACCACCATCTGGCTGTCAAACTCTTCCCGGCTGACCAGGTCGAGCTTGCTGAAACCACTCTGTAGCAAAGCCTTGAACTGGCTTTCGATTTCATTGCGGGGCAGCGGGGTGTCGCCGCTGAACAGGCGAGAGGCCTGGCCGCTCAGGGCGTCGAGGAAGTCTTTGGGCGCGAGCATTGGACATATTCCGGAAAACAGTTGGCCGGCAGTGTATCACGCAGCGTCTATAGTCATTTTCACGGCCCGTTGCGCACGGTTTTCGCGCATTGGGGCGGGCGGTCGCGCACTGTTTTGATGCGCATTGCGACCGCGCAGGCGCCCCGTAGGTGGGCACAAGCGGGCAAAGGATTGATTTCAGTGGTTTTTACGGAGCTGGCAAGGTTTCTGCTTAGACGATCATGACCCATGCACTGATGCAGTCGCTGTGACGAATGCAGTGCGCCGACGGATCCGGGGTACAGGGCTCGTCACCAGTGGTTCGCTGGCGTCGCGACGGCAAATGCCGAGGCGACGATGCGTTACAAAGCCAGGCACTGCGCTTAGACTTGAGACGGGTTTGTTTTCCTGGGGCAAGTCCACCAAATTCGGGAGAGAGTTTTCATGAAGCTAGTCACTGCCATCATCAAGCCGTTCAAGTTGGACGATGTTCGCGAGTCACTGTCCGAGATCGGCGTGCAGGGCATTACCGTTACTGAGGTCAAGGGCTTCGGTCGGCAGAAGGGTCATACCGAGCTGTATCGCGGCGCGGAATACGTGGTCGATTTCCTGCCGAAGGTGAAGATCGACGTCGCCATTGACGACAAGGATCTTGACCGGGTTATCGAGGCGATAACCAAGGCGGCCAACACCGGCAAGATCGGTGACGGCAAGATCTTCGTGGTCAATCTGGAACAGGCTATTCGCATCCGTACCGGCGAAACCGATACCGACGCAATCTAAGCCGCCAAACCCCAACGCCCCAGGAGAAAACAATATGACTCTGCGTAAATTCGCAGGGCTCGGAGCCCTGCTGTCCATCGTAATGCCAAGCCTGGCCATGGCGGCAGATGAAGTGGCTGCTCCAGTCCTCAATTCCGGCGACACCGCCTGGATGCTCACCGCCACCGCGCTGGTGCTGTTCATGACCATCCCTGGCCTGGCGCTGTTCTACGGCGGCATGGTCCGCTCCAAGAACATTCTGTCGGTGATGATGCAGTGCTTTGCCATCACTGGCCTGATCAGCATCCTCTGGGTCGTCTACGGCTACAGCATCGCGTTCGATACCACTGGTATGGAACAAGGTGTGGTCAACTTCAATTCCTTCTTCGGCGGCATGGGCAAGGCGTTCCTGGCGGGTGTCACCCCGGCCAGCATCACCGGGCCAGCGGCGCTGTTTCCGGAAGCCGTGTTCATCACCTTCCAGATGACCTTTGCCATCATCACCCCGGCGCTGATCGTCGGTGCTTTCGCTGAGCGTATGAAGTTCTCCGCGATGCTGATCTTCATGGCTATCTGGTTCACCCTGGTCTATGCACCGATCGCGCACATGGTCTGGAGCGGCAACGGCGGCCTGATGTGGGACTGGGGCGTGCTGGACTTCGCGGGCGGCACCGTCGTGCACATCAACGCGGGTGTGGCTGGCCTGGTGGCGTGCATCGTGCTCGGCAAGCGTAAAGGCTTCCCGACCACTCCGATGGCCCCGCATAACCTGGGCTATACCCTGGTGGGTGCGGCTATGCTGTGGATCGGCTGGTTTGGTTTCAACGCCGGTTCCGCTGCGGCGGCCAACGGCACCGCGGGCATGGCGATGCTGGTGACTCAGATCGCCACCGCCGCTGCGGCCCTGGGCTGGATGTTTGCCGAGTGGATCACCCACGGCAAGCCAAGCGCGTTGGGCATCGCCTCGGGCGTGGTCGCCGGCCTCGTCGCCGTGACGCCGGCAGCGGGTACCGTGGGCCCGATGGGCGCCCTGGTGATTGGCCTGGTCGCTGGTGTGGTGTGCTTCTTCTGCGCGACCAGCCTCAAGCGCAAGCTGGGTTATGACGACTCCCTGGACGCTTTCGGCGTGCACGGTATCGGCGGTATCGTCGGCGCGATCCTCACCGGTGTGTTCGCAGCCCCGGCACTGGGCGGCTTCGGCACCGTGACCGACATCGCAGCCCAAGTCTGGATCCAGTGCAAAGGGGTGGGCTTCACCGTGATCTACACGGCGATCGTGACCTACGTCATCCTCAAGGTGCTCGACATGGTCATGGGCCTGCGTGTCACCGAAGAAGAAGAGGCGGTAGGCCTCGACCTGGCGCAGCACAACGAGCGCGGCTACAACTTGTAACTACGTGAAAAAACATGCCCGGCTTGCCGGGCATTTTTTTGCCTGGCGTTTGTCTGTGGCTAAAGGTGCATGGGTTTTTTATCGAGTTTGTGATGGGATCCACACAGTACTTTTAAGGGTGCAAATGTCTTACAGGCATGAAGGCGTATTCGGCCCTTTGTTTTTTCTCAGAGCGCGCTAGAATGCGCGCCGATGGGCGGAGAACTGTATGTGGCAACAGACCCTGATTACCCTGCGGGCCAAGCCCCGGGGCTTTCACTTGGTAACGGACGAGTTGCTTGCCGGCTTGCCTGAATTGAAGGCGTGCCGTGTGGGCCTGTTGCATCTGTGGCTGCAGCACACCTCGGCCTCGTTGACCATCAACGAGAATGCCGACCCGGCGGTTCGCCGTGACTTCGAGCGTTTTTTCAACCTGCTGGTGCCACAAGGTCGCGCAGGGTTTGAACATAACGACGAAGGTCCGGATGATTTGCCGGCGCACTTCAAGGCCAGTCTGCTGGGCTGCCAGCTGAGTTTGCCGGTCAAGGCCGGCCGCTTGGCGATAGGGACCTGGCAAGGTGTTTATCTGGGCGAGCACCGTGATCATGGCGGTGCTCGTAAAGTCCTCGCCACCTTGCACGGTGAAGGGGCATAAGCCATAGGGAATCCTGTGGATGTTGATTTTTTTCCAGCGGCCTCGACAGAGGGTGAAGCTGGGCTATAACTAATCTGCTTTTCGCAAGTCATGAGGTAGAACATGAGCGACGATGATCTGGAACAAGACGACCTCGAAGTAGGTGATGAAGACGACACCGAAGACGGTCTTGAAGCAGTAGCGGCTGACGACGTTGCGGAAGATGCCGATGACAGTGTTGGCGATGACGCGGCTCCCAAAGCCAAAGGCAAAGCCAAGGCGGCTGTTTCGGTAGACGAGTTGCCAAGTGTTGAAGCCAAGAACAAAGAGCGCGATGCCCTGGCCCGTGCGATGGAAGAGTTCCTCGCTAAAGGCGGCAAAGTGCAGGAAGTCGAGGCCAACGTGGTGGCTGATCCACCGAAGAAGCCGGATAACAAGTACGGCAGCCGACCTATCTGAGGTCTGCCTCCTGCTTGTAAGAAAAAGCCCGCCGTCGCTGCGGGCTTTTTCATGCCTGGAATTAAATCTCTCAGGTCACCACAAATCAAATGTGGGAGCGGGCTTGCTCGCGAATGCGGTGGGTCAGTGATGAAGGTATCAACTGACACTGCGCATTCGCGAGCAAGCCCGCTCCCACATTTTTTGATCTATGGTGTTACTGCCAGCTATGCAGCAACTCCGGCAACTCCGTCAGGCTGCGAATCTGCGCATCCGGGTGCTTGTCTCCCTCCCAGGCCTTGCCCGTAGGGTTGAACCACACCGCCCGCAGCCCCGCCTGCTGCGCGCCGGCAATATCATCCCCAGGATGATCGCCCACATGCACAGCCGCGCTGGCGTCCACACCGCCACGTTGCAGCGCCTCCTGAAACAGCCGTGCATCCGGCTTGGCGATGCCGATATCTTCAGCGCGCAGGGCAAAGTGAAAGTAGTCCGCCAGGCCCACGCGCTGCACATCGGCATTGCCATTGGTGATCACGCCCAGCAGGAAGTGCTGGCGCAGCGCCTTGAGCATCGGCTCGGCTTCCGGGAACACGGTGAGTTGGTGACGTGCGTGGATGAACGCTTCGAAGCAGACGTCCGCCATCTGTGTGGCCTCAGGCTGGGGATAACCGGCCTCCTCGAACGCATGCATCAACACGCGATGGCGCAGCAGGCTGATGCGGTGCTTGAGCTCGGGATGACGCTGCAGCACCTGTTGACGCAGGCTGGCAAAATGCTCAAGGGGCAGGTCGCCGACCTTGGACGCGTGGGTCGCCAGCCATTCGCGCATCGACGCTTCGGCGCTGATGATGACGGGTACGTTGTCCCAGAGGGTGTCGTCCAGGTCGAAGGTGATCAGCTTGATACTCATGAGTTGCCGCCCTTGATGCGTTTGGCCCGTGGATGGGCGCTGTCGTACACCGTTGCCAGGTGCTGGAAGTCGAGGTGGGTGTAGATTTGCGTGGTCTTGATATCCGAGTGCCCGAGCAATTCCTGCACGGCGCGCAGGTCCTGGGAGGATTCGAGCAGGTGGCTGGCAAAGGAATGACGCAACATGTGCGGGTGCAGATTCTGCCCCAGCTCGCGCTCGCCAGCGGCCTTGACCCGCAGTTGGATCGCCCGTGGCCCCAGGCGCCGGCCTTGCTGGCTGACAAACACAGCATCGTCTGCCGGGTTGGTCAGCAGGCGTAGCGGCAGCCATAGCTGCAAGGCTTCACGGGCTTTCCTGCCCACGGGCAGTACGCGGGTCTTGCTGCCTTTGCCGAGCACTTGCACCAAGCCATCGGCGAGGTCCAGTTGATCGAGGTTCAGGCCTGTGAGCTCCGACAGGCGCAGGCCCGAGGAATAGAACAGCTCAAGGATTGCCTGGTCGCGATGGGCCAGGAAATCATCCTCGACGGCACCGTCGAGCAGTTGCAGGGCGCGGTCGGTGTCCAGGGTTTTGGGCAGGCGCCGTTCGCCTTTGGGCGGCGACAGGCCATTGGCCGGGTCGTGGTCGCACAGGCCTTCGCGATTGAGGTAGTGATAGAGGCCGCGCACCGCCGACAGCAGGCGAGACAGGCTGCGTGAGGACTGGCCTTGTTGGTGCAACCGGGCGATCAGGCTGCGCAGGGCCTGGATATCCAGGGCTTTCCAACTGCTGACGTGCTGTTTTTCGCAATAGGCCAGGACCTTGTTCAAGTCCCGCCGATAAGCTTCCAGCGTATGGGGCGACACCTGGCGCTCATTGCGCAGGTGAGCGCAGTAAGCGTCCAGTTGCCGCTCCATGATCAGCGCACCGCGCGCAGGGTGGTGGTGTGACGTGGCAGGACGCGGCCCAGCACTTCGGCGATATAGGTCAGGAACAGCGTGCCCACCGAGCTTTTGTAGTGCGCCGGGTCGCGGCTGGCGATGGCCAGTACCCCGTGCAAGCCTTGATGGCTGAGGGCGATGACGGCCGTAGAGCCGATCTGCTTGCGCTGTTCGGCGCCAAACAGGAAGTCCAGCTCATGCTCGCGCAAAGTGCCGCTGACAGTCTTGCCTTCGGACAGCAGCCCGCCGATGGCCGTCTGCGCCTCGCCACCTGTGACCCAGCGACCCACCGGCATCGGGTTGTCGCTGAACAGGATCAGGCTGACGAAGGGCACCTGGAAATCCTCACGCAGACTGTCTTCCACGGCGATCACCGTTTCTTCCAGGCTGGTGGCATCCATCAGGGTCAGAATCAGGCGCCGGGTCTTGTCGAACAAACGGTCGTTGTCGCGTGCCACGTCCATCAGATGAGAGAGCCGGTGGCGCATTTCAATATTGCGCTCGCGCAGGATCTTCATCTGCCGCTCCACCAGCGACACGGTATCGCCGCGCTGGTGAGGTATGCGCAGGGCTGGCAGCAGTTCTTCGTGTTCGACGAAGAAGTCCGGGTTAGCCTCAAGGTACGCCGCAACAGCAGCGGCCTCCAGGCTTTCACTCGGGGTTGCGTGTGCGGGTACTTGAGGCTTATCGGTCATTAGCTTGGCTCACTCATAGACGGACCTGTCCTTCGTATACACGCGTGGCCGGCCCGGTCATCATCACCGGGTGGCCAGGGCCTGCCCATTCGATGGACAAACGTCCACCGGGCAGGTCGATCAACAGCGGCGAATCCATCCACCCCTGGCTGATCGCGGCCACGGCAGCGGCGCAAGCACCGGTGCCGCAAGCCTGGGTTTCGCCGACGCCGCGTTCCCATACGCGCAATTGCGCACGGTTACGGTCGATTACCTGCAAAAAGCCCACATTGGCCCGTGCCGGAAAGCGCGGGTGATGTTCGATCTTCGGCCCCAGTTCGTGCACGGGGGCGTTATTGATGTCGGTGACCCGCAGCACTGCATGGGGGTTGCCCATGGACACGGCGGCGATCTCCACGGTTTTGCCATCTACGTCCAACGAGTAACTGAGGGCCTGCTCGGTGGCCTGGAACGGAATATCCGCCGGCACCAGGCGCGGCGCGCCCATGTTGACGCTGATCTGGCCATCGTTGCGGATGTCCAGTTCGATCACGCCACCTTTGGTTTCGACGCGAATCTGGCGTTTGGCAGTCAGGCGTTTGTCGAGCACAAAACGCGCAAAGCAGCGCGCGCCGTTGCCGCACTGTTCCACTTCAGAACCGTCGGAGTTGAAGATCCGGTAGCGAAAATCCACCTCCGGGTTGCTCGGCGCCTCGACCAGCAGCAACTGGTCGAACCCGATCCCGGTGTGGCGATCGCCCCACTGTTTGGCGTGCTTGGGCAGGATGTGCGCGTGCTGGCTGACCAGGTCGAGGACCATGAAATCATTACCCAGCCCGTGCATCTTGGTAAAACGCAGCAGCATGGCTTACTCCGGCAGCAGGCTTTCGCCAGCATACAACTCGGCTACCGTCTCGCGGCGACGCACTTCAAATGCTTGATCACCGTCCACCAGCACCTCGGCGGTACGCCCGCGGGTGTTGTAGTTGGAACTCATGACAAACCCGTAGGCACCGGCCGAATGCACGGCCAGCAGGTCACCTTCCTCAAGCGCCAACTCACGATCCTTGGCCAGGAAGTCGCCGGTCTCGCAGATCGGCCCGACGATGTCATAGGCGCGGGCTTTGCTTGCGCGCGGCGTCACGGCGGTGACATCCATCCAGGCCTGGTACAGCGCCGGGCGGATCAGGTCGTTCATCGCCGCATCGACGATGGCGAAATCCTTGTGTTCGGTGTGCTTGAGGTACTCGACCTGGGTCAGCAGCACGCCAGCGTTGGCGACGATGTAGCGGCCCGGCTCGAACATCAGCGTGAGGTCGCGGCCTTCGATGCGCTCGCGCACGGCCTGGATATAGTCGGCAATCAGCGGCGGCTCTTCATCGCGATAACGCACACCCACGCCACCACCGAGGTCGATGTGGTGCAGGTAGATGCCGCACTCGCCCAGGCGGTCGATCAACCCCAGCAGGCGGTCGAGGGCATCCAGGAACGGTGGCAATGTAGTCAGTTGCGAACCGATATGGCAGTCGACACCCAGCACTTCCAGGTTCGGCAGTTGGGCGGCGCGGATGTACACGTCCTCGGCGTCGGCGATGGCAATGCCGAACTTGTTCTCTTTGAGACCGGTGGAGATGTACGGGTGGGTGCCGGCGTCGACGTCCGGATTGACGCGCAGGGAGATCGGCGCACGCACGCCCATCTCGGCGGCGACCACTTGCAGGCGCTCCAGCTCGTCGGTGGATTCGACGTTGAAGCAATGCACGCCGACTTCCAGGGCGCGACGCATGTCTTCGCGGCTCTTGCCGACGCCGGAGAAGACGATTTTGTCCGCCTGGCCGCCGGCGGCCAGTACGCGTTCCAGCTCGCCACGGGACACGATGTCAAAACCAGCGCCAAGACGCGCCAGGACATTGAGTACACCCAGGTTGGAGTTGGCCTTGACTGCGTAGCACACCAGGTGCGGCACGCCGTCGAGGGCGTCGGTGAACGAGCGGTATTGGGCTTCGATATGCGCACGCGAGTACACATAGGTCGGGGTGCCGAAGCGCTGGGCAATCGCGGACAAGGCCACGCCTTCCGCGAACAGCTCGCCGTCCCGGTAGTTAAAAGCGTCCATAAGTTTCCCTTGGTTTAGTAGGTGTCGTGCTTATGGGCTTTTGACGGCTTTTGCGACGATTGCGCCTGTTCGTTTGGATCTTTGCTGTCATCCGGCAGGTACAACGGGCCTTTCTGGCCACAGGCACTAACGAGGCAAGCGACCGCGACGAGCGCAGCAAGGGAAGAGATCAGGCGCTTCATGGCGAAATCCTTGAATATGCATTAATTGCGCCCGAGTATACCGACCACCCGCCAGCTTGCCTATGCGCCGCAACACCCGTCCGGCGGGGGTTTGCCGAGACAGTAGGGAAGCAGGCTACGATGCCTGGGGATATTTCGTACCGTCATCCGTGATCAAATCAGTATCCTTTGCAATCGGCGAAGCTCGCCCGTATCGTGCGGCGCTTGAGCAAAACCAGACACTTTTGAGGTTGCCACAATGAGTTTGACCGAAGCCCGTTTTCACGACCTGGTGGATGCCACCCAGCAGGGGCTGGAAGATATTTTCGACGACAGCGGCCTGGACGTGGACCTGGAAAACTCGGCCGGTGTGCTGACCGTCAAGTTCGAGAGCGGCCAGCAACTGATCTTCAGCCGCCAGGAGCCGCTGCGTCAGCTGTGGCTGGCTGCACGCTCCGGTGGCGTTCACTTCGATTACGACGAAGAAAGCGGCAAATGGCAGTGCGACAAGAGTGAAGAGTTGCTGGGTGAGATGCTCGCCCGCCTGGTCCAGGAATACACCGGCGACGAACTGGATTTCGACGAGATCTGATGGTGAGTGAGCCTGCAACCGTACGCCCGCCCAAGCCGCTGTTCAGCAATGTCAGCCCGGCGGTGCCGTCACCTTGTATCAGTTTGTGTCGCCTGGACGAGCAGAAAGTCTGCCTGGGCTGCTTCCGCCATGTGGAAGACATCCGGGAATGGCGCTCTGCCGACGATGCGCGGCGCCGGGTGATCTGCGCCGAGGCCGAGCAGCGCAAGGCGAGCACCTGACGGCGTCTTGTTTATTTGTGTCGCTGTGGTAGTGTCCGGATACACCTCCATTCATCGAGGTCCGTGAGAACCCCGCCTTTTCCTGGCGGGGTTTTGCTTTTGTGTGCAGAAAAAAGGAGTCTGCCTGAATCATGACCACCGCACCGTCCATCATTCTCACCCGTCTTGACGTGCAGCGTCTGGAGCAACTGATCGACCGCTTGGGCGACGAGTCTCCCGGCGCCGAAGCGTTGCAAGCCGAACTCGACCGCGCCGAAGACGTGGTTGGTCACGATGAAGTGCCTGCGGGTGTCGTGACCATGAACTCCAGCGTGCATTGCCGTGAGCAAGGCAGCGGCAAGGACTATCACCTGACGTTGGTCTACCCCAAGCACGCGAACGCCGACGAAGGCAAGATTTCGATCATGGCGCCGGTAGGCAGCGCATTGCTTGGCCTGCAAGTGGGCCAGCACATCGACTGGCCGGCGCCTGGCGGCAAGACCCTGAAGCTGGAATTGCTCAGCGTCGAAGGCCAGCCCAAAGATGGCGGCGCCTTCCCGCTCTAAACCTGATTCAAGGCCGCATTGAGTGACTGTTCCAGTTCGGCTTTATAACGCAGGTACAGATTGCTTGGGCTTTGCACATCACCGAGCAGCCCCGACAGATCCAGGTCAGTGATATAGCAGCGGTAACGCTCGGTTTCCCGACGTTGCCCGACGATCTCCCGGGCGACCACCGTAAACAGCTGGTCGCCAAATTCCAGTTCGGAAAACTCCCGCTGATTGCAGTACAGGGTGATCCCTACCTGGCCCGGCGCGCCTTTGCCGATAATCGCCTGCACGTCATAAAACGCTTTGTTGGCAGGGTCTTGCGGGGCCGGCCGTGGCTCCACGCCTCGCGCACGGCCGTTGCCCGATGGCAACAGTTGGTAGTACAGGATCTGTACTTCGCCCGCGGGTTGCTGAGCGTCCAGGGACGATAGCGCTTCGCGGCGGTACAGGATCGATTGCAAAAAACGCTGCAGCGGCGCTAGCAGGCTTTGCTCATCATGAAACGGCAAGCGCTGTTGCCAGAGCGCGTTGAATTCGTCGAGCACGTACACGTCGGCGAAGCCTTCATTGACCCGGTAGAACACCTGCACACACTCGGCCTGGCCCATGGGCAGCAGCAGCGCCAGGTCGTGGTCTTCCAGGGCCATGGCGTCCAAGTGCCACGGGCTGTAGCTGGCCAACTCCTCGTTGAGGTAAGCGATCAGCGCGTCCTGGGTCGGCAGCGACACATGGGTGGCTTGGCCCGGCACCAGTTCCATGACGTGATAATGCTGCTGCACCTGGAGCAGGTAGCGATGATTGCCCTGGCCGAGCAGCAGATGCTGCGCGGTGTCGAATACCTCTTCCACCCGCTGGGCAATGAACTGCGCCCGGTTGTGGCAGAAGCAGCGCACCCGCAGGCGTGGCAGATGGTTCGATGGCAGTTGGTTGAGGTAGTCGCGCAGGCAGTCGAGCAGGGCGTGCGGGCCGTCATAGCGGCTGACCATCACTTCGTTCCAGCTGTTGAGCGTGACCTGGTCCAGGGTCAGCACCAGGTTGTCGCGCACGCCGGCATAGCTCAGGGAGTCGGTGCGCTCGGTGGTCATCAGGATATTCAGGTCGCGATGATGCTTGAGCGGGTCAACCCCAACGTTGATCAGCAGCAGCACTTCTTCTGGCACTGCCGGGCGCAGCAAGCGGCTCTCATCGACACTGGCCAGGGGCAGGGCGATGGTCTGTTGCAGGCTGCCCAGCAGGTTGAACAACTCGAACTCGGTCATGTCGCTGGTGCCGGGGTGCAGCGCCAGGCGGGTGCTGCTGTCGATCACGCCGTTGCGATGGCACCAGGTGAGCATTTCCAGCAAGTCGCGGCTGCGTTTGATCGGCGCGAAGTGTTCCCATTCCAGGGCGGTAAGGTTGCCGTTGTACAGGCCCCAATGGTGCTGGCCCGGCTCCTTGCGGTTGGGCGACTGCACCAGGGTCAAGGTGTCTTCGGCCAGGTCTGGGGCGATGCCGGGGTTGATGAACTCGACCTTGCCGGCCTTGCGCTCGAACGCCGCGTACAAGCGGCGGCCCAGTACATTGAGGTCGCGTTTATTGACCGGGCTGGCGGACTGTTCGCTGCGGGTGAACTGGGTGAGGAAGCGGTAGCTGTAGTTCAACTCATTGACCAGGGCGCGGCGCTCGGAGGCGACCTGGCGCACTTTCCATTGGCTGCGGCTGTCCAGCAGCGCCAGTTGCCGCGTGTCCCAACCCCATTCATGCGTCAGGCGTTCCAGCAGCTGCCGTTGCCAACCGGCAGTGCGCTGGCCGGCGCTGAGCTTGCGATTGACCTTCAGGTACAGGCTGCGGCGCACCAGTTCCAGGCGCTCCAGCTCGTTGCGGGCCTTGAGGTATTCCTCGATGCGGCGGTAGACCATGATGTACGGGTCCAGCTCATCCAGGTCTACCTGATGGCTGAACACCGCCTGTTTGAAGCGCAGGCTCAGGCACTGCACCTTCGGGTGTTCGCTGGCATAGACCTCGGTCAGCAGCAGCTTGAGCACCGATTTGTAGGGCGACTCGATGCCCTTGAACAGTTGCCACAGCCCGGCACCAATAAATTCCCCCGGAGGAATATGAGCCAGGTGGCCGAGGTCGAGGGTTTCATCGGCACGGATGAAGCGCTTGGAAAGCAAGGCGTGAGTAAACTCGGCGTAGCGGTTTTCTTCGTAGACCGGCACCAGCCACCAGATGGGCGTGCGCCCGGCCAGCCAGATCGCGGTGCGATAGAACTCATCCAACAGCAGGTAGTGCTGGGTGGTGCCGCAGTCGTCGGAACTCAGTTGCGTATCGCGATCACCCAACACAAAGCGCGTCGGGTCGATCAGGAAGAAATGCGCCTCGGCGCCCATGCCCGAGGCCCAGGTTTCCAGCAGTTGGCACTTTTTGCGCAGCTCGGCCAGTTCGGTCTCGTTCAGGTCGGGGGCGTGGCACACCCACACGTCCATATCGCTTTGATCGGCCTGGGCCAGCGTGCCCAGGCTGCCCATCAGGAACAAACCGTGGATCGGCGTAGGCGGGTTGCCGTGGCGCGGTTTATAGGAAAACGAGCGGGTCAGGCGCTGGGCATCGGCCAGGGCCTGGGCGTCCGGTTCGAAATTCGACAACCCGGCCGGCGTGCTGCTGGAGACGTAGCCTGGCAACAGCGGGTGATTGACGTGGAAAAACAGCGGCAACAAAGCCAGCACGCTTTGCTGGCGTGGCGTCAGCCCTTCGACGGCCCGGGCCATGCGGCCCTGATTGACGGTCATGAAACGCGCGCGCAGTTGGGTCAGCACCTTGCGGTCGATGCCTTCGTCCAGATCGGGGCGGATTTCATGGGTGCGGGTCATGTCGAACTCGTTGGCTCGCAGGGCCCGACGCGGGCGGCCATGCAGGAGTTTACAGACAGTAGCGTAGGAGTTTTAGAGGGAAGTGGCTTTTTGGCGTCAGAATTTTGTATGCCGCGCAACAATGCCCGCGGAATCCGCAGGCGGCGGACTCCATGGGCGGTATCAGGTATCAGGCGGCTTCTTTTTTCGTTGTGTTCAGAATCGTCAGCAGGCTTTGGGTGTGTTGAGCCGCATCCCGGCCAAGGCTGGTCAGGTAGCCACCATCTGGCTGGGTAATCAGCTCTTTGTCAAAGAGGCGCTTGGCAGCGGCAATGGCGGTGGAGGCAGCGGTCTGGTGGACTTTCAGACCTTCCTGGGAGCTGTCCAGGTTGAAGAGTGCAAGGATTTCCAGTTCGGCAACCAACTCAGGGGTATACGACATAAGGACTCCAGACTTTCTAAAATTTATTAGAGGCTAGCAGGCCATAAGGTGAACGCACTTTGCCGAACTGTCCAGCGTGTTGCTGCGTGCCGGGGTTATTCCTTTTCCGGCGGCAGCTCGGGCAGTGCCCGCAATGCCGTTTCATACCACTCGGTATTGAAGGCGCGGTCTTCGTCCAGCATGGCGTCGATCTCGAAGGCCAGCACGTGAGCCATCAGATTGAGGATGTCGTCGCGCTCGTAACCCACCAGGGTCAGTTTATTGAACGTAGCCTTGGCCGCTGGCGGGTTATCGTTCTCGATCTGGTTCTCGATGGCTTCGATCAGCGTGTTTTCGGTAAATTCTTCTTCTTCGTCGTGGTCGATATCGGTCGGCTCGCTCATGGCAGGCTCCTCAAGGAAAGGGCGCCAGTCTACCCCCATTCAGGGGGATGATGCTGCTGGTCAGGGTGCCCTCGAGGATCTATAACTCTTGCAGCCAACCCCACACCCGGCCTGGAGGCTTTGTGATGCTCAAGCTTTACGGATTTTCGGTCAGCAACTACTACAACATGGTCAAGCTGGCGCTGTTGGAGAAAGGACTGCCCTTCGAAGAAGTGCCTTTTTACGCCGGGCAAACCCCCGAAGCCTTGGCGGTAAGCCCGCGCGGCAAAGTGCCGGTGCTGGGTGTGAAGCAGGGGTTCATCAACGAAACCAGCGTCATCCTCGAATACCTCGAGCAGAGCCAAGAAGGCCCTGCGCTACTGCCCGCCGACCCGTTTGCGCGGGCTCAGGTGCTGGCGCTGTGCCGTGAGATCGAGCTGTACATCGAGCTGCCTGCGCGGGCGTGTTACGCCGAGGCTTTTTTCGGCATGACGGTGCCGGAGGCGATCAAGGAAAAATCCAGGGCCGAGCTGCTGCTTGGGATGGGTACGTTAGGTCGGCACGGTCAGTTTGCGCCTTATGTGGCAGGTGAGAGCTTCACCCTTGCGGACCTGTATTTCATGTACAGCCTGAACCTGGCCTGCGGTGTGGGCGAGAAGGTATTTGGGCTGGACCTGCTGGCGCAATTGCCGAAAGCGAAGGCGTTGTTGGCGCGCCTGAATGAGATGCCCAATGCGCAGAAAGTTGAGGCGGACAGGCAGGCGGCGCTGCCGGCGTTCATGGCGATGATTGCAGCCAAAAAATAAATCTTTGGCAGCTGTAAGGGCACCATCGCGGGCAAGCCCGCTCCCACATTTTGATGTGTGAACCCAATCAAATGTGGGAGCTGGCTTGCCTGCGATGCTTTTAGCGGCTGGCGAGCAATTGCTGGCCGCGCACGACCGCTGCCTTGACCTGTGCCGGCGCAGTGCCGCCCACATGGTTACGGGCATTCACCGAGCCTTCCAGGGTCAGCACGGCAAACACATCCTGCTCGATCTGGTCGCTGAACTGGCGCAGTTCTTCCAGGCTCATTTCCGCCAGGTCTTTGCCGGTGTCCACACCGTACTTCACGGCGTGGCCAACGATTTCGTGGCAGTCACGGAACGGCAGGCCACGGCGCACCAGGTAATCCGCCAGGTCGGTCGCGGTGGAGAACCCACGCAGGGCCGCTTCACGCATGATCGCGTGCTTGGGCTTGATCGCCGGGATCATGTCGGCAAAGGCACGCAGCGAGTCGCGCAGGGTGTCGGCGGCGTCGAACAGCGGCTCTTTGTCTTCCTGGTTGTCCTTGTTGTAAGCCAGTGGCTGGCCTTTCATCAGGGTCAGCAGGCCCATCAGTGCGCCGAATACACGGCCACTCTTGCCACGCACCAGCTCTGGCACGTCGGGGTTTTTCTTTTGCGGCATGATCGAGCTGCCGGTGCAGAAGCGGTCCGGTAGGTCGATGAACTGGAATTGCGCGCTGGTCCAGAGCACCAGCTCTTCGGAGAAGCGCGACAGGTGCATCATCGCGATGCTGGCGGCGGCGCAGAATTCGATGGCGAAGTCCCGGTCCGACACGCCGTCCAGTGAGTTGCCGCCCACGGCGTCAAAACCCAGCAGTTGTGCGGTGTACTCACGGTCGATCGGGTAGGTGGTGCCGGCCAGTGCCGCGCTGCCCAGCGGCATGCGGTTGGCACGCTTGCGGCAATCGACCAGGCGCTCGTAGTCGCGGCTGAGCATTTCGAACCAGGCCAGCAGGTGGTGGCCGAAGGTCACAGGCTGTGCGGTCTGCAGGTGAGTGAAGCCGGGCATGATGGTGTCCGATTCGCGCTCGGCCTGCTCCAGCAAACCTTTTTGCAGGCGGGTGATTTCGCCCAGGATCAGGTCGATCTCATCGCGCAGCCACAGGCGGATATCGGTGGCGACCTGATCGTTACGGCTACGGCCAGTGTGCAATTTTTTGCCGGTCACGCCGATGCGATCGGTGAGGCGTGCCTCGATGTTCATGTGCACGTCTTCGAGGTCGACGCGCCAGTCGAACGTCCCTGCCTCGATCTCACCGCGGATGGTGGTCAGGCCGTCGATGATGCTGTCACGCTCGGCATCGGTCAGCACGCCGACCTTGGCCAGCATCGTGGCGTGGGCGATGGAGCCCATGATGTCGTGGCGGTACAGGCGTTGATCGAAGGTGACGGAGGCGGTGAAGCGCGCGACGAAGGCGTCGACGGGTTCACTGAAGCGGCCGCCCCAGGACTGGTTGGTCTTGTCGGTGCTCATGGATTCGCTCGTGATCTGCTTAAAAGAGGCATGAAGGTGTGCCGGCGATCATAACAGGGTTGCCCGTGGAGGCGGTGCTGCGGGTGGTCGGCAATTTTATTTGTGCAGGAGATGGCTAAGTGCCTTGCCGCCGACCGCATCCAGGACGAGACTGGAGGCAGGTACTTATTGAAACGATATTTGACGATTGAGCAATGTCGCCTCAGTGAGCGTCTACAGTTGGACTGATAGTGTGTGAATGCACCAAAGTCGGGTGATGCGGTCATAACCAGACTATCCATTAAACAGGGGGGTATTCGGATTGTTTATCAGTGAACCCTACGACGATGCCCGGAGGCAGCGGGTCTTGGGCGCTATTGAACAGGTCCGGGTAAATTTGGGTGCCATTCTCAGGGCACTTTTTGCCGCTCGCGCTAGTCTTAGCGTGGATCGCTGTGACGTCAGTCACCGCACCTGTCTACGCTATCCTTGTGCGAGACTCACGCAGGAATCCAGCGCAATATGAATGTCCTGATCGTTGATGACGAACCCCAAGCCCGCGAGCGACTGAGCCGTCTGGTCAGTGAACTCGAGGGTTATACAGTCCTTGAACCGAGTGCCACCAGCGGCGAAGAGGCGTTGACGCTGATCGACAGCCACAAGCCGGATGTAGTGCTGCTCGATATCCGCATGCCGGGCTTCGACGGCCTGCAGGTTGCCGCCCGCTTGAGTGAACGCGAATCGCCGCCCGCCGTGGTGTTGTGTGCGGCGCAGGATGAGTTTTCTGCACAGACGCTGGAAGACAGCGGTGTCAGTTTTCTCATCAAGCCGGCCACGGCCGAAGCCTTGCTCAAGGCCCTGAAAAAAGCCGAGCGCCCCAGCCGTGCCCAACTGGCTGCCTTGACGCAGCCGGCTGCGCAAAGTGGTAACGGGCCACGCAGCCATATCAGCGCGCGTACCCGCAAGGGCATCGAGCTGATCCCACTCGGCCAGGTGGTCTACTTTATTGCCGATCACAAATACGTGACCTTGCGCCATGAGACCGGTGAAGTGTTGCTCGATGAACCGCTCAAGGCCCTTGAAGACGAGTTTGGCGAACGTTTCGTGCGCATTCATCGCAACGCGCTGGTCGCCCGTGAACGCATCGAGCGCCTGCAGCGCACGCCCCTGGGGCACTTTCAGCTATTCCTGAAGGGGCTTAATGGCGATGCCTTGATCGTCAGCCGACGCCATGTCGCTGGCGTGCGCAAGATGATGCAGCAGCTTTAGCCCGAGGGCTGCGGCGCGGTCTGCGTTCCTTATCCCGGTGCGACGTGGCCAGGGAGGCCCCGCACTTGCTGATTCAAATCAAAGCGTATTTGCCTGAGCTGTTATTATCCGTCGTATCTATTCAGTACGGATTGATCCATGTCCTCTCGCGAAATCCGCATCGCCACCCGTAAAAGCGCCTTGGCCTTGTGGCAGGCCGAATACGTCAAAGCACGCCTTGAACAGGCCCATCCCGGCCTCAAGGTATCCCTGGTGCCCATGGTCAGTCGCGGCGACAAGCTGCTGGACTCGCCGCTGTCGAAAATCGGCGGCAAGGGCCTGTTCGTCAAGGAGCTGGAAACCGCGCTGCTGGACAACGAAGCCGATATCGCCGTGCATTCGATGAAAGATGTGCCCATGGACTTCCCTGAAGGCCTGGGCCTTTTTTGCATCTGCGAGCGCGAAGACCCGCGCGACGCCTTTGTTTCCAACACCTTCGCGTCCCTGGACGAATTGCCGCTGGGCAGTATCGTCGGCACCTCCAGCCTGCGTCGCCAGGCCCAGTTGCTGACGCGGCGTCCTGACCTGCAGATTCGCTTTCTGCGCGGCAACGTCAATACGCGCCTGGCCAAGCTGGACGCCGGCGAATACGACGCGATCATCCTCGCCGCTGCCGGCCTGATCCGCCTGGGTTTTGAAGACCGCATCACCTCGGCCATCAGCGTCGACGACAGCCTGCCGGCTGGCGGGCAGGGCGCAGTCGGCATCGAATGTCGCACCGCCGACAGCGAAATTCATGCACTGCTAAAACCTCTCGATCACGCAGAGACCGAAGTGCGTGTCACCGCCGAGCGTGCCTTGAACAAACACCTTAACGGTGGCTGCCAAGTGCCCATCGCCTGCTATGCCGTACTCGAAGGCGAGAACCTGTGGCTGCGTGGTTTGGTTGGTGATCCGGACGGCGGTAACCTGCTGACCGCCGAGGTGCGTGGGCCGCAACGTGATGCCACGGCCCTGGGTATTCAGGTTGCCGAGGAACTGCTGGAAAAAGGCGCGGGTGCCATTTTGCAGAAAGTCTATGGCGAGGCCGGCCCACAGTGACCGACTGGCGAGTGCTGCTGACGCGGCCTGCCGAGGAGTCGACGGCCCTGGCGGCGCTATTGGCCCAGAGCGGTATTCACAGCAGTTGCCTGCCTTTGCTGGAGACCGAAGCGTTGCCGGAGACCGCTGAGCAACACGCGATATTTGGCGCGCTGCCGCGCTATTGCGCCGTCATCGTGGTGAGCAAGCCGGCCGCGCGCCTGGCGTTGCAGCAGTTGGGGGGCAGTGTGCCGCCCATGCCCTGGTTCAGTGTCGGCGCGGCCACGGCCCAGATACTGGCCGATCATGGCCTCCACGTTCACTATCCCGCCACGGGCGATGACAGCGAGGCCTTGCTTGAACTGCCTGCCTTGCGCGAGGCTATTGCACTGCCGGGCGCCCGGGTGTTGATCCTGCGTGGCGAGGGCGGGCGCGAGTTGCTGGCAGAGCGTTTACGCGAGCAAGGTGCTAGTGTCGACTACCTGGAATTGTATCGGCGTTTTCTTCCGGTGTATGAGGAGGGCGCGCTGATGCAACGCATCCAGTTGGAACGCTTGAACGGCCTGGTGGTCAGCAGTGGGCAGGGTTTTTTACACTTGCACGCGTTGGCCGGCTCCGATTGGCCAGAGGTGGCACAGCTGCCGTTGTTCGTGCCCAGCCCGCGTGTATATGAAATGGCGCGGGCCGCGGGTGCAGAAAAAGTTGTGGATTGTCGCGGCGCGAGTGCCGCGGCTTTGTTAGTGGCGTTAGGGAGCTATCCCGTTCCCACTCTCTGATACACAAAGGACGGATACGTGAGCGAAACAGCCTTGCCTAAAGATGAAGCTCAGCCCGCGCTTGATGCGCCGGTCGAGACACCGGTCAGCGCGCCACGCCGTGGCAATGGCCTGGCCATCGTCGCCTTGCTGCTGGGCGCTGCGGGCGTAGCCGCCGGCGGTTGGGGGATCTGGCAGGTCCGTGCCCTGCAAGCCAGCAGCCAGCACCAGCTAGGCCAGGTGCAGACCCTGGATGACCAGTCCCAGAGCCTCAAGCAAGGCCAGCAACAGTTGGCCGCCCGCCTGGCGCAGTTGCCGGGTGCGGATGAGCTGGAAGAACGCCGCCGCCTGGTCACGCAGTTGCAGGGTGATCAGCAGCGCCTCAACCAGCGTCTGGAAACCGTGCTGGGTGCCAGCCGCAAGGATTGGCGCCTGGCCGAAGCCGAGCATCTGATCCGTCTGGCCAGCTTGCGTTTGTCCGCCTTGCAAGATATCAACAGCGCCCAGTCGCTGGTCCAGGGTGCCGACGAGATTCTTCGCGAGCAGAGCGACCCAGGGTCTTTCGCCGCACGCGAGCAACTGGCCAAGAGCCTGGCCGCGCTGCGCAGCACCGAGCAACCGGACCGTACCGGCCTGTACCTGCAACTGGCCGCCTTGCGTGACCAAGTGGTGCAGCTTGCAGCGATTGCCCCGGAGTATCAGCTCACCGAGCCTGCCTCCCAGGGGCGCCCCACCAGCGATACGCAGAACCAGTTGAGCCAATGGTGGGAGCAGATTTCCCGTTACTTCCGCATCGACTTCAACCCGGATGACAACATCCGCCCATTGTTGGCAGGCCAAGGTCTGAACCAAGTGCGGCTGGCCTTGAGCCTGGCGCTGGAGCAAGCCCAGTGGGCTGCGCTTAACGGCGAGGCGGCGGTGTACAGCCGCTCGCTGGGAGAAGCGCGCAGCGTGTTGCAGGACAACTTCAACCAGGACAACCCGCAGAGCAAGGCGATGCTGGCGCGTATCGCTGAGCTCGAGCCCAAGGCCGTGTCGGTGGTCACGCCTGACTTGGCCGCGAGCCTGGCCGCTGTGCAGGCGTACCTCGAACGTCGTCATCAGTCTGCCGACGAAGCCAAGGCCTCGGCTGGCAAACCGGCGACCCAGGAGTAGAGCTGATGAAGCGTTTCTATGTGATCCTGGTGCTCGCCATTGCGGTCGCCCTGGCCCTGGGCGTGGGCATTTCGAAGCACACCGGCTACGTGTTGATTACCTATCCTCACTTGCTGCATTACGAATCAAGCCTGTGGGCGACATTGGTGGCGCTGTTCGCCATTGGCCTGGCGATTTACCTGATCCGTGTGTTGTGGAGCCTGGTCACCACATCCGGTGGCGTGGTCAACCCTTGGTCACGACGCAACCGCAGCCGTCGTGTGCAGATTGCTATCGAGCAAGGCCAGATGGACCTCGCCGAGGGCCGCTGGGCCAGCGCCGAACGCCACCTGCACCGTGCCGCCGAAGCAGAGCGTCAACCCCTACTGTATTACATCGGTGCCGCCCGTGCGGCCAATGAACAGGGCCGTTATGAGGAATCCGACGGTTTGCTGGAGCGCGCGCTGGAGCGCCAGCCCCAGGCCGAACTGGCCATTGCACTAAGCCATGCGCAATTGCAGATGGATCGTGGCGATACGGAAGGTGCCCTGGTCACTCTTCAGGCGATGCATGAGCGTCATCCGCATAACGCGCAAGTGCTGCGTCAGCTGCAACGCCTGCATCAGCAGCGTGGCGATTGGTCTTCAGTGATTCGCCTGTTGCCTGAGCTGCGCAAGGACAAAGTCTTGCCTGCCAATGAGCTGGCTGAGCTGGAACGTCGCGCGTGGGGCGAGAACCTGAGCCTGGCTGCCCAGCGTGAAGAGCAAGGCGAGGCGGGGTTACAGTCCCTGGAGCGCGCATGGGAGCAACTGACCGCTGCCCAGCGCCAGCAGCCACAATTGGTGTTGGCGTATGCCGATCAACTGCGTCGATTGGGCGCCGATGCCAAGGCCGAAGAAGTGCTGCGTGGTGCGCTCAAGCGCGGTTATGACAGTCACCTGATTCGGTTGTATGGCCTGCTGCGCGGCAGTGATCCTGCGCGCCAATTGAAGTTTGCCGAAGGTTGGCTCAAGGACCATCCAGGCGATGCCAGCCTGTTGCTGACGCTGGGCCGTCTGTGCCTGCAAAACAGTCTGTGGGGCAAGGCGCGCGATTATCTGGAAAGCAGCCTGCAAGTACAGCGCAATCCCGAAGCCTGCGCCGAACTGGCTCGCCTGCTGGCCCAATTGGGCGACACCGAACGCAGCAACCAGCTGTTTCAGGAAGGCTTGGGCTTGCTCGACAATCGTCTGCTGTCCTCGCCGCTGCCGGTGCCTGCACGAGTTTGAAGTAGGAAAGGGTGAGTGGATTGGCTCGGACCGATCCGCCCCCGGATCCTTCAAACCCTGCAAACACTCGGTTTAACTGGCCTTGTTGCTAATTCCTACTTGTTGTAACTGAATTTCCTCGGGCTCGTGGCGGGATGTCCTTATGTTTTCGAGGAAATGTCTGCTCTAGGGCGTATTGAAAGGGGTCGGGCCTTTCCTCTACCGTAGCGACCTATCTCTTGCAGTGCGGATAAACAATGTCTTTGGCCCCTTTACGCTCTTTGTTTTTCCTGGCGTTCATGGCGGGTGCGCTGACGTTGGGCGCGTCTTTCTACCTTCAATACGGCGCGCTGCTACGACCTTGTTTTCTATGCCAGGTACAGCGCCTGTTCCTCGCGTCTTTTGCATTGATCAACCTGATTGCCGTGCTTCACAAGCCTGGGCGTTCCGGCCTTTGCCTGTACGGGCTGGCGAGCATGGGTTGTGCCTTGCTGGGCGCCATCACCGCAGGCCGGCAAGTGCTGTTGCAGAACAGGCCGGCAAGTCAGGTGGGGGATTGCTGGCCCAGCCTGCAGCACATGCTTGAAAACCTGTCTGTCTGGCAGGCAATGCGCTCGGTGTTCAATGGCACGGTCGATTGTGTCGAAATCAACTGGACGCTATTTGACCTGAGCCTGCCTGAGTGGAGCCTGTTGTTCTTCGTGGCGATGCTGATCCTGGGGTTCATGCAGGTGTCACGGTTGTTGTTCGGCAGGCATTTACGCCTCGCAGTGCCTTGAAAACGAGACTCAGGTTGTAGGAGCGGATTAAACACTTGTATGAACATTCTCTCCTGCGTACCTTGAAGCCATAGTCATGCGGGCATAATCTGGCCCGCACGCGTTATCCAAACCGCTTGTCAGACGCGGCCTTGTCCGTCTGCTGCTTCATCCTTGAAGTGTTGCGCAGGTACAGAGCTGCGGCGCCCCAATAGGGAAGAGAGATCATCATGTTGGAAAGTTGTCAGAATGCTCAGGAACGCTGGGGTGGGGTGCATAAGCTGATCGATAGATGGCTGTTGGAGCGCCACGAACTGATTCAGGCCTATGACACTCTTGGTGCCCATCCCGATGCATTGGCTGAGAAGCAAAAGCCTCTGCAAGAATTTTGCGGGTCTTTGGTGGATTACGTGTCTGCGGGTCATTTTGAGGTTTATGAGCAGCTGACCGGCGAAGCGAAAGCCTTCAATGACAAGCGCGGATTGGAATTGGCCGAAACCCTTTACCCGCGCATTGATGTGATCACCGAGAAGCTGCTGGCCTTCAATGATCTGTGTGATGAAGGCAAGTGTGTTGCTGAAAAATTCAAGGAGCTCGGCGGTCTGCTCCATGAGCGTTTCGAACTGGAAGATTGCTTGATCGAAGTGTTGCACAACGCTCACAAAGAAGAGCCCGCCACCCAGGCTTGAACCTGATGGCGAGATAAAAAACGGTGCGCATGTCGCACCGTTTTTTATGGGTCAGTGGCGAGTGCCGAGCAGTTCGATTTCGAACACCAGCGGCGTATAGGGTGGGATCAACTCACCTGCGCCGTCTGCGCCATAGGCCTGGGCCGAAGGAATCACCAGGCGCCATTTCGCCCCCACCGGCATCTGTTGCAATGCACTGCTCCAGCCGCTGATCACACTGTCCAGGCGAAACCATTGCGGCTGCGTACTTTTGTCGAAGACAGTCCCGTCAGGCAGTCGGCCCACGTATTTCACCTGCACTTCATCGCTGGCCGACGGCTTGTTGCCAGTGCCCTTTGCCAGCTCGGTGAGCAGGATGCCGTCGGCTAACTGACGAACGCCGGCGGCGGCTTTTTCCCGAGAGAGAAATTGCTGTTCGGCGGCCAGTGCTTTCTCGCTTTGCGGCAGGTGGGCGTCGGCGGCATTCTGCGCTTCATGCTGGGCGAGGATCTGTTCAATGCGCGCGTTATCCAGCGCCAGGGGTTTGCCTTGGTAGGCTTGTTTGAGTCCGTCGAGCAGGGCCTGTATCTGCAGGTCGGGGACTTCCTGGCGCAACCGTTCGCCAAGGCTTGCGCCCAGGCTATAGGCAAGGTCGTGCGGGGCTGCGGCGGTGGTGTTTGACGAGGGCTGCTCGCTTGCATCGGCCACGCAGATCGCCAAGCCGAACACTAGAAAAAGGTAACGCGACATGGGCATTCTCCCGGCGAAAGTGCGACGGATTATGCCAGTGCGAGGGCGTAAAAAGTGGCGCGGTTTTCCGTTATATCGATAAGAATTTTCGCACGGTGCAACGCAACGCAAAGGATACTGTCAACATGCCCTAGCGGCGGTAAGAGCAGAGGGCTAGTATGAGCCGCACCCACGTCAGCCAGGAGGTAAACCATGTCGGCCAAACAGAAACCTGTAAATACCCCGTTGCACTTGCTCCAACAACTTTCGGGCAGCCTGCTCGAACATCTGGAAAGCGCGTGCTCCCAAGCCTTGGCTGATGCAGAAAAACTGCTCGCCAAACTGGAAAAGCAACGCGGTAAAGCGCAAGAAAAACTGCACAAGTCCCGTACCAAACTGCAAGACGCTGCCACTGCCGGCAAGTCCAAGGCCCAAGCCAAAGCCAAAGGCGCGGTCAAAGAACTTGAAGAGCTGCTGGATGCTCTCAAGGATCGCCAAGCCGAAACTCGCAGCTACATTTCCCAACTCAAAAAAGACGCTCAAGAAAGCCTGAAACTGGCCCAGGGCGTTGGCCGTGTGAAGGAAGCAGTAGCTAAAGCACTGGGTGCTCGTACGCCTGCAAAAGTAGCCGCCAAGCCAACTGCTAAAACGGCTGCTGCCAAACCAGCTGCCAAGCCAGTCGCTAAAACTGCTGCTGCCAAACCAGCCGCGAAGCCAGCTGCTAAAACTGCTGCTGCCAAACCAGCTGCCAAGCCAGTCGCAAAAACCGCTGCTGCCAAACCAGCCGCGAAGCCAGCCGCTAAACCTGCTGCCGCCAAACCAGCTGCCAAGCCAGCCGCAAAAACTGCTGCTGCCAAACCAGCCGCGAAGCCAGCCGCTAAACCTGCTGCTGCCAAACCAGCCGCGAAGCCAGCCGCTAAACCTGCTGCTGCCAAACCAGCCGC
>JAAIGE0100379815.1_pt1 | contig 24244 bp, 25 predicted proteins | sample 6487951 | NCBI WGS metagenome assembly JAAIGE01 (sample SAMN13974128, study PRJNA590717) | phyllosphere metagenome | biome: tomato field; feature: multiple bacterial spot infested tomato fields; material: tomato leaves; isolation source: leaves from tomato fields | host: Solanum lycopersicum ...
CCCGACTGGGTACGGCTGAGATGAGAGCGGTGCCTGCAGAGGCGCTGCATCGCGTCCTTGAGCGCACGGTGGCCGGATGAGCGCAACCCTGACTACGGGTGCATTGGCGCCCTACGCATCACAGCCCCAGCGCAGCCGTTACAGCATCATACAGACCAAAACTGAGGCGGAAGCCCGATCGGTACTGGATGCGCTGAAGCAGGGCGGGGACTTTGCCAGCCTGGCGAAAAGCAAATCTGCCGATCCTATCTCCGCGCGTAAAGGCGGTGATATGGGCTGGCTGGAGCCTGCAACCACGCCGGATGAGCTGAAAAATGCCGGCCTGACGCAGAAAGGCCAGCTTTCAGACGTGATCAAGTCCTCAGTAGGTTTCCTGGTGGTACGTCTGGATGATATCCAGCCGGAGCAGGTGAAGCCGCTGGCGCAGGTGCATGACGTTATTGCAGATAAAGTTAAGCAGGAAAAAGCGCTCGACGCGTTCTATAAGCTGCAGCAGAAAGTCAGTGAAGCCGCCAGCAATGACAATGAATCGCTGGCGGGTGCAGCCCAGGCATCGGGTCTTAAAGTCAGTGAAACAGGCTGGTTTACCCGTGATGATATGCCTGCCGACCTCGACTTTGACGCGGTTAAACAGGCGGTCTTCAGCGGCGGCTTAATTGGGCAGAACGGCGCGCCGGGCAACAATTCCGATATTATCAGCGTGGATGGCGATCGCGCGTTTGTGCTGCGCATCAGCGAACATAAACCGGAAGCGGTAAAACCGCTTGACCAGGTGAAGGCACAGGTTACCGACCGCATCAAACACGATAAGGCGACGCAGCAGGCTAAAGCGCAGGCAGATAAACTGCTGGCCGGGCTGAAAGCGGGCAAGAGTGAGGCACTGAGCGCGGCAGGACTGACGCTGAGCAGCAGCAAAGTGGTTGATCGTAACGCACAGGATCCGGTCGCCCAGACCGCATTTTCACTGCCGCAGCCGGCAGAGAATAAACCTTCCTGGGGCGTAAGCGAAGATATGCAGGGCAACGTCGTACTGGTCGCGCTGGATAAAGTCTCTGCCGGCAGCCTGCCGCAGAACCAGGTCGATGAGATGATCAAAGGCGTGACGCAGAACAATGCGCAGATCGCGTTTGAAGCGCTGCTTGAAAACCTGCGTAAAGAGGCGAAGATCAAATATGGGGCAGCGGCACAAGCCCAGTAAGCCTCACAAAAAAAGGTAATTTTCTGCAACAATCAAAGGCCGCTTCTGCGGCCTTTTCCATCTCTGCGCTTCGCCTTTTGCCGGACATCCTCTGCTGTGACACGCTGCTGATGCTGTCAAACACAAGGAGAAAAACAGCATGAACAAATCTACTTTTCACGCATTTTGTCTGACACTGGCGCTGGGCGGCGCACTCTGCAGCAGCACTCTTGCGCATGCGGCGGGAGAGCCCGCGGAAGCACAGGCGAAGCCGCCCGCATCGCTGACGGCCGGAGCGGTCAGCATCAACGACGCTACCGCGGAGCAGCTGGCGAGCGCCATGAATGGCATCGGATTGAAAAAAGCGCAGGCGATCGTCAGCTATCGCGAAGAGTATGGGCGCTTCACCGCGCTGGATCAGCTCAAAGAGGTGCCGGGTATCGGCAGCGCGCTGGTCGAACGCAACAGCGATCGGCTCAAACTGTGAAGCACTTCGCGACGCTGAAGAATCTGTGAAGACCGGCAACAGGCTGTGCTATGCTCAACAGGTCCAACCAGTTAGTAATTTCAGCCTGTTCAGGAGCGTTGATGCAAACCACAATCAAAGTGCGCGGCTATCATCTGGATGTCTATCAGCACGTTAATAACGCGCGCTATCTCGAATTTCTGGAGGAGGCGCGCTGGCAGTGGCTGGAAGAAGCGGACGCCTTTAACTGGCTGATGGGGCAAAAACTGGCGTTCGTGGTAGTAAACATCAACATCAACTATCGTCGGCCTGCGGTTCTGGGCGACCGTCTGGTCATTGAAAGTGACGTGTCACAGCTCAGCGGTCGCAGCGGGATCATCGCACAGCGTGTGCTGCTTGCAGAAGATCGCACTCTGGTGGCTGACGCTCTGCTGACGTTTGTCTGTATCGATTTACGGACGCAAAAAGCGGTGCCGCTGGAGGGAGAACTGCGCGAACGCCTGGCCACTCTCATGGCCGGACGTTAAACCGTGGCGTCACTGCTGACGCCACGCCAGCGACATGCTGACTCAGCGCAGGCCGCTTTTTTGCTTCATTGCCGTCATTATCGCGGCGGCATTGTCCTGATACTCCGCCAGCCCGCGGGCACGTAAATGACAGGCGGCGCAGGTTCCGCAGCCATCTCCTTTAATGCCGTTATAGCAGGTCAGCGTCTCTGTCCGCACCAGCGGCAGCTGCTGCCAGTAATCAGCAAGCGCCCAGGTCTCTGCTTTATTCAGCCACATCAGCGGCGTCTCAAAACGTATCTCGCGAGCCATGCCAAGGCTGACCGCGTGATTTAACGCTTTAACAAACTCATCGCGGCAGTCGGGATAGCCGGAGAAGTCGGTCTCGCAGACGCCGGTAATAACAGCTTCAGCTTCTACCTGATACGCGTAGACAGAAGCGAGCGTCAGAAACAGAATATTACGGCCCGGGACAAAGGTGCTGGGTAATCCGCTGGCATCAGCCTCATAGGCCGGTACCGGAATGTTATCGCGCGTCAGGCTGCTTATCGCCAGTTCGTTAAGCAGGGTGACATCCAGTACTTTATGCGCGCGCGCGCCCAGTTTATGTGCCAGCTCCGCCGCCACTTCGATCTCTTCGCGGTGGCGCTGGCCATAATCGAAGGTGACGCAGTGAACTTCATCATAGTGCTGCAGAGCCTGAATCAGGCAGGTGGTGGAGTCTTGTCCACCACTAAAAACGACAACGGCGCGTTTCATTAACTTATCTCTCCTGGTGTGGTCTCTTATGGTACTGCGTCAGCGCCGGAGTGAACAGGGCTGACGGCTGGCGGCGGGATCCACGCCCGGGTAAAGTCAAACCAGCCCAGTGAAGTCAGCCGCACACCTTCAACGCCCGCTGGCGCCAGTACCTGATAACGGTAGTTGAACAGCGGCAGCAGATAACCTTCGCTCATCAGCGTATGGAAAAGTTGCTGAACGGCGGACGAGCGTACGCTGTCGTCTGGCTCACGGGCGATCTGCTGAAGCGACTGACGAAAGCTGTCGCGCAGCGGCTGCCACAATCTGTCCTGCTCCAGCCAGTTCAGCAGGGTAAACTGCGGCGCGTCACCGATCAGCCGGTCGCCCATAATAATATCCGCTGCGGTGAGATCCTGCGCGTGGCCCCAGCTTTTTACCTCATGAAAGACGCAGCTCAGCTCACAGCCGTGTGAAGCCAGCAGCGTGACCAGCGCCTCCGCCATCACGTGCAGTTCAACCGGCAGATGGTAATGCAGGGTCAGTCGGGCGGGCAGGGCAACGGGGTCCGCCCCGGTCTGCGGAACCGGCCAGCCGGGCAGCAGCGAGTGACTCGGCGTAATCAATCCTTCTGCCAGCGGCAGCTGGCGGATCACATCGCTGCGCTGGATCAGCGCAATCAGCGTCCGGGCCTGAGCCGTACTGAAACGCAGCGAGGGGCGGGTGGCCAGATAGCAGAAGCCGCGGCTGATACTGCGGTCTACCGGCCGCAGCTGCTGCAGTTCGTCAGCATTGCCAATCGCAATCTGGACCGGATGCCGGCAGCTGTTGCCCTGTTCCGGCATAAACAGGGCAGGCGTGATCCAGTATTCAATACGCTGGATCAGCGCGCGCTGCAGATGCCAGCGCGCATAGCTCTCCAGCCGCAGCAGGGTCGGGGTAAACTGCACCAGCTGCCAGGGACCGCTGCCGGTTTGCGGGCTGTCGGGGTGCGGCAGCAGACAGAATTGATGGGCCAGCCGCTGCGGCAGCCAGTAGTCGGGCCGATGCAGCCGGATACGCAGCGTGAGCGGATGCGGCGCGTCAATCTGCGCCACGCTGGCAAGCAGCGCGCGGCCGTCGGGGCTGCGGATAATCTGCTGCAGGACCGCTGCCAGCTGCGCGGCATACAGCGGCTCGCCGTTATGCCAGCTGAGCTGCGGACGCAGCCAGAAGCTCCAGTTCAGTCCGCTGCTGTCATGCTGCCAGTGGTGCGCCAGATCGCCGCTGACGCGGTTGTTTTCTACGCGCGTCAGGCCAGAGAAAATCTGCCGGGCCAGATGCTGCTCAGCGCGGCCGAGAGGCTGCAGGGGGGCCGGGAACGCGAGGGTACGATAATAAGGAATGCGCAGCACCGGCATACGATCCTGCCAGTGCCCGCCCATCAGTGGCTGCAGCAGCTGCAGCAGGCGTTCCGGCGGCAGATCAAGCGTCTGCAGCATCTGGATCGGTTCGCCCGCCAGCAGCTGGCGGTTAAGCAGCTGCTGGCGCAGCGTCTCCGGTGCGATCAGAAACTGCAGTTCACCCTGCTTACCGCGCCCCGGCTGGCTGCTCCAGCGGATCCAGCCCGCCTGCTGCCATTTTTTCAGCAGAGTACGCGCATGACGTTCGCTGCAGAAACAGCGCTGAGCCAGCATGGCAACGCTTAGTCGCTGCGTCTCTCCCTGGCTGGCGTGCCACAGCCGCTGAAACTGGCTGACACGATGAAGTTCACGCATAGTTAAACCCGGAACAGTTTTCAAAAAGTATTCACTATTCGTTCCGTAATTACCAGGCGATAGTAAAAGCATCCCCCGACAGGAGAACAGGCATGGCTCGTCTTGCAGCATTTGATATGGACGGCACGCTGCTGCTGCCCACGCATCAGTTAGGTAAAGAGACGCTGGAAACCCTGCATGCGCTGCAGCAGCGCAATGTGATTCTGGCTTTTGCCACCGGCCGCCATCTGCTGGATATGCAGGTGATCCGTACACAGATCACGCTGCCTGCCTGGCTGATAACCGGTAACGGCACGCGTATTCACGACCCGCAGGGCAACCAGCTGTATGGCTGCGATCTGCCGGCGGACGTCGCAGAGCAGGTCATGCGAACCCGCTGGGAAACGCCAGCCTCCATTCACCTGTTTACCGACGAGGGCTGGTTTACTGATAAGCCGCTGCCTGGCGCGCTGGAGGCGCACTCGCTGAGCGGGTTTAGCTATCAGCTGTGCGATCTGCAGCAGATGTCAGGAAATAACATCACCAAAATCTGTTTTATCGCACCCCACGAGATGCTGCTGGCGCTGCAGGAAGAGCTGCAGCAGGCGCTGGGCGCGCGTGCCACTATCTGTTTTTCCGCCTGGGACTGTCTTGAGGTTCTGCCGTCAGGTTGCCATAAAGGCGCGGCGCTGGCGCGACTGTGCGAACATCTCGATCTGCCGCTGGCGGAGTGTATGGCCTTTGGCGATGCGATGAACGATCGCGAGATGCTGGAGCAGGTAGGTAAAGGCTTTGTTATGGGCAACGCGATGCATCAGCTTAAAGCCGCGCTGCCGCATTTGCCGGTTATCGGCCATTGCGAGACACAGGCGGTGTCTCACTATTTAAATCACTGGCTGACCACGCCCCACCTTGATTACTCCCCCAGGGGCTGAGTCTTGCCGTGAGCCGGACCGGATGTCCGGTTTTTTTATTGCAGCGCCTGCAGCCAGGGCTGAATATCGCCAATCTGCGCCGCAACCCACGCCGGGTTGTAATAGGTGTCAGGATAGCGTTCGCCGCTGTCGCAGAGCAGCGTAACCAGCGCGCCCCGTTCACCGCTGGCGCGCATGCGTTTCGCCACCTGCATCATGCCCCAGAAGTTGGTGCCGGTTGAAGCGCCGGGGCGCCGCCCGAGGATCTGTTCCAGCCGCAGCATAGCCGCCAGCGTGGCGCCATCGGGGACTTTGATCATCTCATCAATCACGTCGGGCAGAAAAGAGGGTTCGACGCGCGGGCGGCCGATTCCTTCAATCAGGCTGCCGCGTGCATTGCGCAAACTGCTGTCCCGGCTGTGCCAGTAGTCAAAAAATACCGAATGCTGCGGGTCAGTAACCAGCAGGCGGGTGGAGTAGCCCTGATAGCGAATATAGCGGCCCAGCGTGGCGGAAGTGCCGCCGGTGCCGGCGCTCATGATCAGCGTATGCGGCACCGGAAACGGCTCATGCGCCATCTGCCGGAAAATACTTTCAGCAATATTATTATTGCCGCGCCAGTCCGTCGCGCGCTCGGCATAGGTAAACTGATCCATAAAGTGGCCGTTGAGTTCACGCGCCAGCCGCTCAGACTCCGCGTAGAGCTGGCACGGATCAGCCACAAAATGGCACTCTCCGCCATAAAAACGGATCATCTCAATTTTGCGCTTTGCGGTACTGACCGGCATAACCGCGATAAACGGCAGGCCGAGCAGCCGGGCAAAGTAGGCTTCCGATACGGCAGTACTGCCGGATGACGCTTCAATAATCGGGGTTTTTTCACCGATCCAGCCATTAGCCAGTCCATACAGAAACAGCGAACGCGCAAGGCGATGTTTCAGGCTGCCGCTGGGGTGCGTGCTCTCATCTTTGAGATAGAAAAAGATGCCCGGGAAATCGTCCAGCGTAAAGCGGATCAGGTGTGTGTCAGCCGAGCGCTGGATATCAGCGTTGATCTCATTAATGGCGTGGCGGATCCAGGGGGTTTGCATGGCGATTCTCTCCGGTTTTCATTGCCGCCAGTGTACGGCACGGGCAGGAAAAAGAGGTTGCTAAAACCAGGGTATAATCGGCGGTTCAGAGAAAAATATTCTCCGGTGAGGCGTGATGATAGATAAAATTGACCGTAAGCTGCTCGCCCTTTTGCAGAAGGATTGCACGCTATCGCTGCAGGCGCTGGCAGAGGCGGTCAATCTGACCACCACGCCCTGCTGGAAGCGCCTGAAAAAACTTGAAGATGACGGTATCATCCGGGCGCGCGTAGCGCTGCTGGATGGTGAAAAACTCGGTCTGTCACTGACCGCGTTTATGCTGATCAAAACGCAGCAGCACAGCAGCGAATGGTTCAGGCAGTTTGTCGCCGTGGTTGAGCCAATGCCGGAAGTCATGGCGTTCTACCGTATGGCCGGTGAGTATGACTATCTGCTGCGAATACAGGTTGCGGATATGAAGAGCTACGACGCGTTTTATAAGCGGCTGGTGAATGGCGTGCCGGGCCTGATAGATGTCACCTCCAGCTTTGCGATGGAAGAGATTAAATACTCAACCGCGCTGCCCGTTGTGCCCTGAAGCGTAAATAAAGAGAGAGATTGTGCGATTATTCAGCCAGCTTAGTTGGTATTTCCTGCGTGAGTGGCGCCGCTATGCCGGTGCTGTCTGCCTGCTTATTATCATCGCTTTACTGCAGCTGATCCCGCCGCATCTGGTCGGCGTAATTGTCGATGGCGTCACGCAGCAGCGGCTCTCTGCCGGGCAGATTATGATGTGGATCGGCGTTATGTTGCTGACCGCCGTTATCGTTTATCTGCTGCGCTATGTCTGGCGCGTGCTGCTGTTTGGCGCCTCGTATCAGCTGGCGGTAGAGCTGCGCGAGGACTTTTATCGTCAGCTAAGCCGGCAGCATCCTGCGTTCTATCTGCGCCATCGCACCGGCGATCTCATCGCGCGCGCAACGAATGATGTCGACCGCGTTGTGTTTGCAGCGGGAGAGGGAGTGCTGACGCTGGTGGACTCCCTGGTCATGGGGCTGGTAGTGCTGGCGGTCATGAGTACGCAGATAAGCTGGCAGCTGACGCTGTTGGCGCTGATCCCGATGCCCTTTATGGCGCTGGCGATCCAGCGGGATGGTTCCCGGCTGCATCAGCGTTTTAAAATTGCGCAGGCGGCGTTCTCCAGCCTTAACGATCAGACGCAGGAGAGCCTGACCAGCATCCGTATGATCAAAGCATTTGGACTGGAAGATCACCAGTCGCAGCAGTTTGCTGACATCGCCAGCGATACCGGGCGTAAAAATCTGCATGTTGCGCGGGTGGATGCGCGATTTGATCCCATTATTTACGTCGCCGTTGGCTTCTCCAACCTGCTGGCGATCGCAGGCGGCGGCTGGATGGTATGGCACGGTATCCTGACGCTGGGTCAGCTCACCAGCTTTGTGATGTATCTGGGGCTGATGATCTGGCCGATGCTGGCGCTGGCGTGGATGATCAACATCGTGGAGCGCGGCAGTGCGGCCTGGAGCCGTATTCGCGCGCTGCTGGCTGAAGCGCCGGCAGTGGCTGACGGCACCCTGACGTTACCGCCTGAGCCGGCTGTGCTGCAGCTCGCCATTGACGCCTTTCACTACCCGGGGACAGAAAATGCCGTACTGCAGGATATCCATGCGAAGCTGCAGCCAGGGCAGATGCTGGGATTATGTGGCCCGACCGGCTGCGGTAAAAGCACGCTGCTCAGCCTCATCCAGCGCCACTTCGATATCGATCGGGGAGAGATCCGCTACGGCGAGCTGCCGCTGGCGCAGCTGCAGCTGGACAGCTGGCGCAGCCGCCTGGCGATAGTGAGCCAGACGCCGTTTCTGTTTTCTGACAGCGTGGCAAACAATCTGGCGCTGGGTCGTCCCGACGCCACGCAGCAGCAGATTGAGCAGGCGGCAAGAATGGCCTGCGTGCATGAGGATATTCTGCGCCTGCCGCAGGGCTATGAGACAGAGGTCGGAGAGCGTGGGGTCATGCTTTCGGGCGGACAGAAGCAGCGTATCGCGATTGCCCGAGCGCTGCTGCTGGAGGCGGAGATCCTGATTCTGGACGATGCGCTCTCTGCGGTAGATGGACGTACTGAACATGACATCCTGCATAACCTGCGCATCTGGGGAGAGAACCGTACGCTGATTATCAGCGCGCACCGTCTCTCGGCGTTAACGGAAGCGAGTGAAATTCTGGTGCTGCAGCAGGGGCGCGTTGCGCAGCGAGGCGATCATGACCAGCTGGCGGCGCAGCCGGGCTGGTACCGCGATATGTACCGCTATCAGCAGCTGGAAGCGGCGCTGGATGATGAGAGTGAAAACAAAGATGAAACCGCAACAGGAGCGCAGCATGGCTAAGTCGCAGCGGCTGTGGCCGACGCTGAAACGGCTGCTGGCATACGGAAAACCCTGGCGCCGCTCGCTGTGGCTGGCAACCGGTATGCTCTGGCTGGCGGCGGCGGCCGAGGTGACCGGCCCGGTGCTGGTCAGCTATTTTATCGATCGCCTGATCGCCAGACATCAGATGCCGTGGGGCATCGTGGCGGGATTACTGGTGAGTTTTATTCTGCTGCAGCTTATGGCGGCGGCGCTGCACTATTTTCAGGCGCTGCTGTTTAACCGTGCGGCAATCGGAGTGGTGCAGCAGCTGCGCGTTGATGTCATGAACGCGGCGCTGCGCCAGCCGCTGAGCGCGTTCGACACCCAGCCGGTGGGGCAGATTATTTCGCGCGTCACCAATGACACCGAGGTTATTAAAGATCTCTATGTCACCGTAGTCGCCACCGTGCTGCGCAGCGCCGCGCTGATTGGCGCGATGCTGGTCGCCATGTTTTCGCTCGACTGGCGTATGGCGCTGGTGGCGCTGGTTATTTTCCCGCTGGTGCTGACCGTGATGCTGATTTATCAGCGTTACAGTACCCCGATTGCCCGCCGGGTTCGCAGTTATCTGGCGGATATCAACAACGGCTTTAACGAAGTGATCAACGGCATGAGCGTGATCCAGCAGTTCCGGCAGCAGGCGCGTTTTGGGGCACGCATGAGCGAAGCGAGTCGCGCCCATTATATGGCGCGCATGCAGACGCTGCGGCTGGACGGATTTCTGCTGCGTCCGCTGCTTAGCCTCTTTTCTGCACTGATTTTGTGCGGCCTGTTACTGCTATTCAGTTTTGCTTCACCCGGCGCATTTGAAGTCGGCGTGCTTTATGCCTTTATCACCTACCTGGGCCGGCTGAATGAGCCGCTGATCGAACTGACGACGCAGCAGTCGATGCTGCAGCAGGCGGTGGTATCGGGTGAGCGCATCTTTGAACTGGTTGATGCGCATCAGCAGGGGTATGGCAGCGAAAGTGCTCCGCTGCGTTCCGGAGAAATTGCGCTGCACGACGTCAGTTTCGCCTATCGCGACGATCGCGACGTGCTGAGCAATATCTCCTTTACCGTGCCGTCACGGGGCTTCGTTGCGCTGGTCGGGCATACCGGCAGCGGCAAGAGCACGCTGGCAAACCTGCTGATGGGTTACTATCCGGTAAAGCACGGATCGATTGTGCTGGACGGGCGTCCGGTCTCTTCGCTCTCGCACGATGCGCTGCGCACCGGCATTGCCATGGTGCAGCAGGATCCGGTGGTGCTGGCCGATACGCTGCTGGCTAACGTACAGCTGGGGCGGGCGATCCCTGAAGAGCGGGTGTGGCAGGCGCTGGAGAGCGTGCAGCTCGCTACGCTGGCCCGTGCGCTGCCGGACGGTATCCATACGCGACTGGGAGAGCAGGGCAATACGCTTTCGGTCGGGCAGAAACAGCTGCTGGCGCTGGCTCGCGTGCTGGTCGCGCCGCCGCAGATCCTGATCCTCGATGAAGCTACCGCGAACATCGATTCTGGCACCGAGCAGGCGATTCAGCAGGCGCTGCGCACTTTGCGCCAGCACAGCACGCTGGTGGTCATTGCGCACCGGCTCTCGACAATTATGGAGGCGGAACAAATCCTGGTGTTACATCGCGGCCATATTGCCGAGCGCGGTACGCATACAGAGCTACTGGCGCAGCAGGGGCGCTACTGGCAGATGTATCAGCTGCAGCAGGCTGGCGAGCAGCTGGCGGCCGGCGCATCCGCCTGAGTTGCACCTTTTTTGTTCATGCTGACCCGTTCTTTTCTCGCTTCTGCACCTCTTTGACGCCCTGAGCACCAAAGAGGTGCAGACCCCCGTACCGTTCTTTCTCTCCGGCAATGCCGCCCCGCGCTGAGCCTGTACCGCCGCCGCGTTAAACCGCGTTTTGCACTTCTGGCACACCCTTTGCTTTAACCACTGCGTATACATCGCGCAGTTGTGTTTAATCCGGAGGGGACGTATGAAGCTGGTTACCGTGGTAATCAAACCATTCAAGCTGGAGGATGTCCGTGAGGCACTATCCTCCATTGGCATTCAGGGGCTGACGGTATCTGAAGTTAAAGGGTTCGGCCGTCAGAAAGGACATGCCGAACTCTATCGCGGGGCCGAGTACAGCGTTAACTTCCTGCCAAAAGTAAAAATCGATATCGCGATTGCAGATGACCAGCTGGATGAAGTGGTTGATGTCATCAGTAAAGCGGCCTACACCGGCAAAATTGGCGACGGCAAAATCTTCGTTGCTGAGCTGCAGCGGGTGATCCGTATCCGTACCGGTGAAACTGACGAAGCGGCGCTCTGATCCGGGTTCTGACTTGAGATGGGATGAAAAAAATGAAAAAAATGATGATGAAACTGGGCCTTGCCAGCCTGGCGCTGTTACCCACTCTGACGCTGGCTGCTGCCCCTGCGGTCGCAGATAAAGCGGACAACGCCTTTATGATGATTTGTACCGCGCTGGTACTTTTTATGACAATTCCCGGCATCGCGCTGTTTTATGGCGGCCTGATCCGCGGTAAAAATGTCTTGTCCATGCTCACACAGGTTGCCGTAACCTTTGCCCTGGTCTGCGTATTGTGGGTTGTGTATGGCTACTCGTTAGCCTTTAGCGAAGGCAACGCCTTTTTCGGCAACTTCCAGTGGGTGATGCTGAAAAACATCGAGCTGAAAGCCGTCATGGGCAGCTTTTATCAATATATTCACGTCGCGTTCCAGGCGTCGTTTGCCTGTATTACCGTCGGATTGATCGTGGGCGCACTGGCTGAGCGTATTCGCTTCTCAGCGGTGCTGATTTTCGTCGGCGTCTGGCTGACGCTCTCCTATCTGCCGATTGCGCATATGGTGTGGGGCGGCGGTTATCTGGCACAGGATGGCGCGCTGGACTTTGCCGGCGGTACCGTGGTGCATATCAACGCCGCTGTCGCGGGGCTGGTGGGCGCGTATCTGGTCGGAAAGCGTGCCGGTTTTGGTAAAGAGGCGTTTAAACCGCATAACCTGCCGATGGTGTTTCTCGGTACGGCCATTCTCTACGTCGGCTGGTTTGGCTTTAACGCCGGTTCAGCGTCATCGGCGAACGAAATTGCTGCGCTGGCGTTTGTGAACACCGTTGTCGCTACCGCCGGTGCGGTGCTCTCCTGGGTCTTTGGTGAGTGGGCGCTGCGCGGTAAGCCTTCGCTGCTGGGTGCCTGCTCCGGCTTTATCGCCGGCCTGGTCGCCATTACGCCAGCCTGTGGCTACGTGGGCGTTGGCGGCGCACTGATCATCGGTCTGGCGGGCGGACTCGCGGGCATCTGGGGCGTTACGACGCTGAAAAGATGGCTGCGCGTCGATGATCCCTGCGATGTGTTTGGCGTGCACGGCGTGTGCGGCATCCTCGGCTGCATCCTGACCGGCGTCTTCGCCTCCAGCTCACTGGGTGGCGTTGGCTATGCGGAAGGCGTCACTATGGGGCATCAGGTCTGGGTCCAGATATTCAGCTGTATCGTTACCGTAGTCTGGTCCGGCGTGGTGGCCTTTATCGGCTTCAAGCTGGCGGATGTGATTGTCGGCCTGCGCGTACCGGAAGAGCAGGAGCGTGAAGGTCTGGATGTAAACAGCCACGGCGAAAACGCATATAACCAGTAAGCTAAAAATGAAGAAAAGGGGCGACCAGGTCGCCCCTTTTTTTATGCGTCGCGCTGACGCATAACACCTTCCTGTACCGTGGTCGCCACCAGCGTACCCTCCTGCGTATAGAACTCGCCGCGTACAAAGCCGCGCGCGCCAGAGGCAGACGTGCTCACCACGCTGTAAAGCAGCCATTCTGAGAGATCGAACGGGCGGTGAAACCACATCGAGTGATCGATCGTGGCCACCTGCATATCCGCTTCCAGGAACCCTTTGCCGTGCGGCTGCAGCGCCACCGGCAAAAAGTTAAGGTCGGAGGCGTAGCCCAGCACATATTGATGGATGCGACGATCGGCAGGCATCTGGCCATTGGCGCGCACCCAGACCTGGCGCACCGGCTCAGCCACGTGGCCCTTAAGCGGGTTGTGGATCTGAACCGGGCGGATATCCAGCGGTCGCTCAGCGAGAAACTTCTCTTTGAGCTTCAGCGGCAGATGCGCGGCGAGTTTTTGCGCCAGATCGCGTTCAGAGGGCAGTTCATCCGGACCCGGTACCGGGGGCATGCTGTTCTGATGCTCAAACCCGGTTTCAGGCGCCTGAAATGAGGCGGTCATATAGAAAATAGGCTGACCATTCTGGACTGCGCTGACGCGGCGCGCGCTGAAGCTTTTACCGTCGCGCAGCGTTTCAACATCGTAAATAATCGCTTTATGGCTGTCGCCGGGACGCAGAAAATAGCTATGAAATGAATGAATAATGCGATCTTCCGGCACCGTCTGTTTAGCAGCATAAAGCGCCTGGCCCACCACCTGACCGCCAAACACCTGACGCAGACCGAGATCTTCACTCTGCCCGCGGAACAGGCCTTCTTCCAGTTTTTCCAGATTTAATAGCGTAAGCAGGTTAGTCAGCGCCTGGCTCATAATCATGTCCTCATCAGCAGATATGGCGCAAGTGTGAAAGATCCGACCAGTTTGCGCAACGGATTTGCGCTGATTTCTGATGACGGGCGACGCGCCAGGCGCAATGCGGATTTCTGTGCCAGAATTAAGAGCAATCGGCGGTTGAAATGCCAGCTAAAAAATTAACCGCCGACAATCATAGTGTTCATAAGGAGACGACATCGATGAAACTTTGGCAGGTTATTAGCGGTATGACACTGGCGGCGGCGATTACAGGGTGTGCTGACCACAGCAAACCGGTTCCGACGCCTACGCTTGGCTCGGCGGTTGCCAGCCAGCAGTCGGCCATCAAGCAGCCTAACGTAAGCGGTTCTGTTTATATCCGTCAGCGCATCGCGCTGCCGCCGGATGCAGTACTGACCGTTACGCTGGCAGATGCGTCGCTGGCGGACGCGCCTTCTAAAGTGCTGGCACAGCGTGCCGTGCGTACCGAAGGCAAACAGTCACCGTTCCAGTTTATTCTGCCCTTTAATCCGGCAGACATTAAGCCAGACGCGCGCATTCTGCTGAGCGCAGCCATCACTATGGATGGCAAACTGGCGTTTGTTACGGACACGGTAAAGCCAGTGATCAATCAGGGCGGCACCAAAGCTGAACTGCTGCTGGTGCCGGTTGCCAATCGCGCAATGCCGACGCAGCCGGGTGCCGCTACCACGGTTCCGTCGACGTCGCCTACTCAGGTAACGCCATCGGCTTCAGTACCGGCGCCGACCAGCCTGTAATCTGCAGCATCAGCAGGCCCGTTGCGGGCCTGCTGATTAAATTTCCCAGCGATAGCGTGCCATATCAATCCCGCCTTCCTCACTGACAACGACGCCTTCAGCCTCCAGCGCATCGCGCTGACGCAGCAGATCGTCACCCTGCAGGGAAATCTGTCCGTAACGGTTAACAACGCGATGCCAGGGCAGCGTGCTTTCCGGCGGCAGGCGACGCAGTACACCGCCGACCTGACGCGCAGCGCGCGGTGAACCGGCGAGTAAGGCGATATCACCGTAGGTGGTTACCTGACCGCGCGGTATTGCGGCCACAATGTGCCACACGCGTGCGGCAAAATTCAGAGAATCATTCATTATCGGGAGTAAGAAACAGAGGGAAACCAGAAGCAGGGTAGCTGACAGAGTACGCCTGTTCAAGAAAACAACGGTTGTCTGGCTCACCCTTGCAATTGCACAGGCGTTCGCTGATAATGCCCCCGCTCTCCGAAAAGAGAGCACTCAATGGAGGCCCTGTTGGTTCTCCCGCAACGCTAACTTGTGAACTCGGTCAGGTCCGGAAGGAAGCAGCCGCAGCAGGCGACGCGTGTGCCGGGATGTAGCTGGCAGGGCCTCCACCCATTTCGGGCCAGCAAATAGCCGCGCCTCTCCAGGATTTTACGGCACTCCCTTGCCTTATTCCGCTTCAGTCACTCAACAGCACTGCACGCTTTATCAGCGAACATATTTCCACACAGAGCCTGGCACTTTATCGTAAAGCTTGTTCATGGTCAGTTCAGCAAGGCGATGATCTGCTGCTGAATAGAATACTGCCAGTTCGCTATCCGGTAATTCATACTTATTTTTTTCGATGACCCGTTCAAGGGTATCAATTGAACGACAACGACGCAGACGCATCAAATAGTCGGTCTTGGTCAGGGTTTGATTGCTCATGAAAAAAATCTTCTCACTCTGATGCTAAAAGGAATGGCTCGGTTGCTGAAGATAAGCACACTCTTCGGCGAAAATATTAAATAAGCGTTTAGCGGATCGCTGCCAGCGCTGAAGATCCTTTGCATTGATACTGTAACTGCTAAAAAGCATAAAGGTATCATCAAGATATTCATCGATTTGAGAAATCAGCGACTCGTCTTCGGTATGCTTAATTTTGTAATTCATTGTGAAAGAGGCGATATGCTCAATAAAATCGTTGAGCTGTAAATTAGCAGAGGAGGCAGGGTCGTTAACCCAGTCGCGATGATTTTCACTCAGGGTAGCCATACTCTCGTCATACAGGTTTTCACATAAGAATTTAAGCTGGGCAATATCATGCCGTTTCGGTGAGTATTCGTCCATCTTTTTCCCTCCATAGCGAGCACAGGAGCCGCAACGCGGCGAGATTTAAAAGAGCTACCAGGGAGCGATCACGAATAAAAATAATTCAGCGACCTATTAAATGTAATCCACAATCATTAGTTTTGCTCACCTCAATTACCAAATATTACAATTCATCAGCAGGGGAGAGGCGCGTATTGTCAATCACATCAAACACCAGCGCACCGGGCTTTATGTGGAACATAACTTCTTCATGTCGGGTAAAGGTTTCGTTCAAATCGAGGCAGGGATTAAATAAATCCCAGGAAAATTCATAAAGCATTTTAAAACTATCTGGATTAATGGTTTTAATAGATAGCACCTGAAAACTTTCAGGAACTAATTGAGCACTTTGCGAATACCAGTCTAACTCTCCGGCCAGCGCTTCAGCTATTTTAAGAATATTCCCCTGGATGACGCTGCGAAGTTTGTCACAGTCATGTTCATCTGCCGCAACGTCCACATTAATAATAGCCTGCATAGCGTATTCCGTAAAAAAAGATCGTACCGCTATCATTGAGTCTTGCTGGTTGTAATGCAAGCAGGCGATTAACGCTACCAGCGATTATTGCGATGGGTGATGCCACTGGCGATCTGCCCGGTGCACGGACGATCAATTTTTGAAACACTTCTCTGCACGCGCGTCACCGCTAAATCCAGTAGCATATTGTTATGTTATAACATAATGGTGGGCGCGATGCGCAACAGCGGTCTGTTACTTTCCGTCGGCAGTCGTCTGATGGTTATCATGATACTTATTACTCTGCTAATGCTCTGCGTCTTCTGGGGCACCACGGCATGATCCACTTTAATCAGCTCCAGGTTGGCTATCGCGGGCAGGCGATAACCGCGATCCCCGACGGAAAACTGGCTGCCGGCAGTATGACCGCGCTGACCGGCGCAAACGGCAGCGGCAAGTCAACCCTGCTGAAAACGCTGGCTGGCGTAATTGCACCGGTCTCCGGCTCCTGCCCGATCGGCGTGCCCGCCAGCGCTATTGGCTGGCTGCCACAGCGTAGCGAACTGGAGACGCGTTTTCCGCTTACGGTGTATGAACTGGTTGCCACCGGCTGCTGGCCGCGCTGCGGCTGGTTTGGCGGCATTAACCGGGCGCTGCGCAGAGAGATCGACGCCGCGCTGGACGCCGTACAGATGCGGGCGTTTGCTGATGCGCAGCCTGCCACGCTCTCTGGCGGCCAGCTGCAGCGGGTCCTTTTTGCCCGGCTTCTGATGCAGCAGAGCCGGGTCTGGCTGCTGGATGAACCTTTCAGCGCTATCGATGCATCCACCACTACTCTGCTGATGGCGCTGCTCCGGCAGCAGCAGCAGCAGGGCACAACGCTGCTGGTGGTCCTGCACGACAGGCCGCTGGTCAGCCGCTACTTCAGCGCAGAATTGTCGCTGGACCACTCGCCAGAGAGAGTGCAGGTGACGTCATGACGCTGCTGCAGCCTTTTATCGAATTTGGCTTTATGCGTCGCGCGCTGGTGGCCTGTGTTGCGCTGGCGCTGAGCGCCACTCCGCTGGGCGTATTTCTGTCACTGCGCCGGATGAGCCTGATAGGCGATGCGCTATCGCATGCGATCTTGCCGGGTGCAGCGGTTGGCTACCTGCTCTCAGGTCTGTCGCTGGTGGCAATGGGCGCAGGCGGACTGCTGGCGGGGCTGGTGGTGGCGCTGCTCTCCGGTGCCGTCAGTCGTTACACCCCGTTAAAAGAGGATGCCAGCTTTTCCGGATTTTATCTTGGCTCGCTGGCGCTGGGGGTCACGCTGGTTTCGCTGCGCGGCTCCAGTGTGGATCTGCTGCACGTGCTGTTTGGTTCACTGCTGGCAGTCGACACTCGTGCGCTGGTTCTGGTTGCCGCTATCGCCGCGTTCACGCTGCTGACGCTGGCGCTGATTTTCCGCCCGCTGGTCATTGACGCCTTCGATCCCGACTTTTTGCGGGTGCAGAACCGCTGGAGCGCACCGCTGGTACAGGGGCTTTTTCTGCTGCTGGTCGTACTGAACCTGGTTGCTGGCTTTCAGATTCTGGGAACGCTGATGTCCGTCGGGCTGATGATGCTGCCCGCTACCAGCGCCCGCTTCTGGAGCCGTCGGCTCACCCCATTGCTGTTTATCGCTATGCTGCTGGCAATCGCTGCTGCGCTAAGCGGGCTGATGCTCTCCTGGTACTACTCACTGCCTGCCGGACCAGCCGTGGTGCTGAGTGCCGCCGGGCTGTTTCTGCTCTCTGTTCTGACAGGGCCATGCGGCGGCGTGCTGCGTCGTCGTTAATATACTGATAAGGGGATACAAATGAAGTTTATTGCACTGAGCCTGATAACCAGCGCGATGCTGGTCAGCCCGTTTACGCAGGCCGGTACTATCAACACGGTAGCCAGTTTTACCGTGCTGGCCGATATCATAAAACAGGTTGGCGGCGATCATGTGCGTGTCACCTCGCTGGTCGGGCCGGATGGCGATCCGCATACCTTTGAGCCTTCGCCACAGGATAGCCAGGCGCTGGCGCAGGCCAGCGTGGTGTTTGTCAGCGGTCTCGGTCTGGAAGGGTGGATGGATCGGCTGATAACGGCTTCAGGCTATCGCGGCGATGTGGTGGTGGCATCGAGCGGCATCAGCACGCGTACCATGGAAGAGGAGGGCAGTACCGTTACCGATCCGCACGCCTGGAACAATCTGCAGAACGGTGAAATTTATGCGCGTAACGTAATGCAGGCGTTGATAAAAGCCGATCCGCAGGACGCCGCCGACATCCGGCGCAGCGGCGAGCGCTACATTCAGCAGCTGCAGCAGCTCGACAGCTGGGCTAAATCTGCATTTGACGCCGTGCCGCGCAGCGCGCGCAAAGTGCTGACCAGCCACGACGCCTTTGGCTACTTCGGACAGCGTTATGGCGTTACCTTCCTGGCACCGGTCGGCTTTTCCACGGAAGCAGAAGCCAGCGCCAGCGACGTTGCGCAGATTATTAAGCAGCTCAGGCGTGAGCATATTCACCGCTACTTTATTGAAAATCAGACCGACCCGCGCCTGGTTAAACAGATAGCCAGTGAATCGGGGGCGCAGCCCGGCGGCGAACTCTATCCGGAGGCGCTCTCCGCTGCTGGCGGTCCGGCTGCGACCTATACGGCAGCATTTCGGCATAACGCGGAAGCGATGCTGAAAAGCATGCAATAAAAAAGGCCGGGGAGCATCCCGGCCAAACTCTCACAACGCATTAACGCTTTTTCTTTCTTCCCTGAACCGCTTTGAAACGTGGATTGGATTTGCAAATCACATAAATACGGCCTTTACGTCGTACCACTTTGCAATCCCGGTGGCGGGTTTTAGCCGACCGAAGTGAACTCACGACCTGCATCGTACTGCTCCTTTATTTGGTGCGCGTCAGGAAGCTGCCAAAGCGCTTGTTGAAGCGCGCCGCGCTGCCCTCTTTGGCGAACTCTTTTTGTTTGCCGGTATAATAAACGTGCGATTTGGAGGAGACATCCAGCGTCACGTAGGGCAGAACCTCGCCTTCAAACTCGATGGTGCGTTCAGTTTTAATGGTTGATCCCACTTTAAAATACTCATCAGCGGTAGTGTCATGGAACAGAACCGGGCGATAGTGCGGGTGGATATCAGGCTTCATATGACGATTCCTATGTAATGTTATAATATAACAATATTATGCGCCCGTTATGGCGCGATTGCAACCGTCATCAGGCACCATAAAAAAAGGCCGCATCTGCGGCCTTTTTCATTAAGGAGTCAATCAGTGTTTCGCGTGTTCAGCCGGATGGCTGCCTTCAAGGTCCGCTTTATGCTTACTGAAGCGGCGACGCACCACGACGAAGAAGACCGGTACAAAGAAGATTGCCAGCGCGGTAGCGGTGACCATTCCTCCCATTACGCCGGTACCTACTGCGTTCTGAGCGCCGGAACCGGCACCGCTGCTGATCGCCAGCGGCAGTACACCGAGGATAAACGCCAGTGAGGTCATCAGAATCGGGCGCAGACGCATACGTACCGCTTCCAGCGTCGCTTCCACCAGGCCTTTGCCCTCTTTATCCATCAAATCTTTCGCAAATTCGACGATCAGAATGGCGTTCTTAGCGGAAAGACCAATCGTGGTCAGCAGTCCGACTACAAAGTAGACGTCGTTACTGAGCCCGCGCAGGGTAGTGAAGATCAGCGCGCCAATCACGCCGAGCGGCACGACCAGCATCACCGAGAACGGAATAGACCAGCTCTCATAGAGTGCCGCCAGGCAGAGGAAGACGACAATCAGCGAGATCGCATAGAGCGCCGGGGCCTGGTTACCTGACAGACGTTCCTGATAGGACATGCCGGTCCAGTCGTAGCCGATACCGGTTGGCAGTTTCGACGCCAGCTCCTCCATCATATCCATCGCGTCACCCGAGCTTTTGCCCGGCGCAGCCTGACCGAGGATCTCCATGGAAGGCAGACCGTTGTAACGCTCCAGTCGTGGTGAGCCATACTGCCATTTCGCAGAGGAGAAGGCGGAGAAAGGCACCATATTGCCGGCGCTGTTACGCACATACCATTTGCCAATGTCATCCGGCAGCATGCGCGCATCCGCTTTACCCATAACGTACACTTTCTTCACGCGACCGCGATCGATAAAGTCGTTGACGTAGGATCCACCCCAGGCGGCGCCCAGCGTAGTGTTGATATCAGAGAGCGATACCCCCAGCGCCTGCGCTTTTTCCTGATCGATAATCAGTTTGTACTGCGGCGTATCTTCCAGGCCGTTCGGACGTACGCCAACCAGCGTATCTGAATGCTGGGCGATCATGCCAAACAGCTGATTTCGCGCTTCGGTCAGCTTTTCATGGCCCAGGTTGCCCTGATCAATCAGCTGGAAGTCAAAACCGGTGGCGTTCCCCAGTTCGATAATAGCCGGCAGGTTGAACGGGAAGACCATGGCATCTTTAATCTGACCCAGTGCGCCCATGGCGCGTCCGGCGATAGCCGGTACTTTCAGATCGGCGCTGCCACGCTCATCCCACGGCTTCAGGCTGACAAACGCGATACCGGTGTTCTGACCACGGCCGGCAAAGCCAAAGCCGTTAACGGTGAACACGGAATTGACGCTATCTTTCTCTTTGGTCAGGAAGTAGTCCGTTACCTGATCCAGCACTTTCTGAGTACGCTCCTGGGTTGCACCGGCTGGCAGCTGCGCCTGCGCCAGTAACAGCCCCTGATCTTCTTCCGGCAGGAAGGAGGTCGGCAGCTTCAGGAACAGCCACGCCATGCCGAGAACAATGACCAGATAGATCACCAGATAGCGGCCGGTACTGCGGATAATATGGCTGACGCTGTCGACATAGTGATTGGTGCTTTTGTCGAACATGCGGTTGAACCAGCCAAAGAAGCCGGTGGTTTTACCATGCTCACCTTTTTTAATCGGTTTGAGCATGGTGGCACAGAGGGCAGGGGTGAGGATCAGCGCGACCAGCACCGACAGCGCCATCGCTGAAACGATGGTGATCGAGAACTGACGGTAGATAACCCCGGTCGAACCGCCAAAGAACGCCATGGGAATAAATACCGCAGAGAGCACCAGCGCAATACCGACCAGCGCGCCCTGAATCTGCTCCATGGAGCGTTTGGTCGCCTCTTTCGGCGGCAGTCCCTCTTCTGCCATAACGCGCTCAACGTTCTCGACGACCACGATGGCGTCATCAACCAGCAGGCCGATGGCGAGCACCATACCAAACATCGTAAGCGTGTTAATGGAGTAGCCAAAACCATTGATGATAGCGAAGGTACCCAGCAGCACCACCGGTACGGCGATGGTGGGGATCAGCGTGGCGCGGAAGTTCTGCAGGAACAGATACATAACCAGGAACACCAGCACAATCGCTTCAAACAGGGTTTTAACCACTTCGAAAATGGAGATTTTTACAAACGGGGTCGTGTCATACGGGTAGACGGTCTTCATGCCTGACGGGAAGAACGGCTCCAGTTTACCCAGCTCTGCTTTAACCGCTTCTGCGGTATCCAGTGCGTTAGCCCCGGTCGCCAGCTTGATACCGATACCGGATGCGGGCTTGCCGTTGTAACGGGCAATAACTTCGTAGTTTTCACCACCCAGTTCAATTTTTGCCACGTCGCGCAGACGCACCTGCGAACCATCCTGGTTCACCTTGAGCATGATGTTGCCAAACTCATCGGTTGAGGTCAGGCGGGTCTGAGCAATAATCGAGGCGTTAAGCTGCTGGCCCGGCACCGGCGGTGTACCGCCCAGCTGACCGGCAGCGACCTGGGTATTCTGCGTCTGCAGCGCGCTGATGACGTCAACCGGCGTCAGCTGATAGTTGTTCAGCTTGTGCGGATCGAGCCAGATACGCATCGCATACTGTGCACCAAACACCTGGGTATCACCTACGCCTGTGGTACGGCTGATAGGATCTTTGATATTAGAGGCGACATAGTCCGCAATGTCGTTCTGCGTCATGCTGCCATCGTCACTGACAAAACCGGCTACCATCAGGAAGCTGCTGGAGGATTTTTTAACCTGAATCCCCTGTTGCTGTACTTCCTGCGGCAGCAGCGGCATCGCCAGCTGCAGCTTGTTCTGCACCTGTACCTGCGCGATATCCGCGTCGGTACCGGACTGGAAGGTCAGCGTCAGCGTCAGCGTACCGGATGAGTCACTGCTCGAGGACATATACATCAGCCCGTCGATGCCGTTCATATTCTGTTCAATAACCTGCGTAACAGAATCCTGCAGCGTTTTTGCATCCGCACCCGGATAAGATGCCTGGATCTCAACCGCCGGTGGCGCAACATTGGGATATTGCTCAATCGGCAGGCTGATGATCGATAGCGCACCCGCCATCATAATGATGATGGCAAGCACCCATGCAAAAATGGGGCGATCGATAAAGAACTTAGCCATGTATCAACGGCTCCTGTTATGACGATGATTTAGCAGACTGAGATTCCTGGGCTGCTTTAGCATCATCTGAGACCTCTTTTGGCGTAACCTGCGCACCCGCTTTCGCGCGCTGAATACCGACGGTAATCACGCGGTCGCCCTCTTTCAGACCATCGGTAACCAGCCATTTGTCACCAAACGCCTGATTTGCAGTGATCTTACGTACTTCTACTTTGTTATCTGCGCCAACAACCATCGCGCTGGCATCACCGGTTGGCGTACGGGTCACGCCGGTTTGCGGCACCAGCAGCGCGGTTGGGTTCACGCCTTCATCCAGACGCGCGCGCACAAACATACCCGGCAGCAGACGGTTATCCGGGTTGGGGAAGATGGCGCGCAGCGTAATCGAACCGGTGGTTTCATCGACGGTGACATCGGAAAATTCAAGTGTTCCCGACTGCTTGTAAGGGCTACCATCCTGCATCAGCAGTGTGACGTTAGCTTTACCATCGGTCTGTTTCAGCTGGCCCGCTTCGAGCTCGGCGCGCAGGCGCAGAAAATCGTCACTGGACTGCGTTACATCGACATACATAGGATCCAGCTGCTGCACGGTCGCGAGCGCGTTAGTCTGACCATTGGAGACCAGGGCACCTTCCGTCACAGAGGATTTGCCGATACGGCCGCTGATAGGCGACGTGACTTTGGTGTAGGCGAGGTTGATACGGGCAGTTTCAACGTTAGCCTGGGCAGCCTGTACGGCAGCCGCAGTCTGAGCCGCAGTGGCCGCTGCGTTGTCGTAATCCTGCTGACTGATATATTTGGTGCCGAGCAGTGGCTTATAACGTTTGATGGTGAGCTGCGCTACGCGGGCATTAGCCTGCGCCTGCGCTAAATCCCCTTTAGCACTGTCGTAAGCTGCCTGATAGGTGGCAGGATCGATCTGATAAAGCGACTGGCCCGCTTTAATATCACTGCCTTCAACAAAATTACGCTTCAGAATGATACCCGACACCTGAGGGCGGACTTCTGCTACGCGAAACGCGGAAGTGCGACCAGGCAGTTCAGTCGTGACCTTTAGGGGTTCAGCTTTTAATGTGACCACCCCGACTTCCGGCGGCTGTTGCTGCTGCTGGCCGGCTTGCTGAGATTTATCATCATCACATCCTGTTAACAAAAAGCTGCCTGAAAGCATCACGGCGGCCGCCAGAGGCACTAACCCTCTGTTTTTATTCATAAATAAAACCTCTAGTGTCCGATATCAAATGATCAATGGATCACAAACCGATAAACCCATTGCTGCGTTAAAACACGGGTCATGCTATGGTACATACATTCACAAATGTATGTAAACTTGCCAGTTTGTAAAAACAGCTCCCTATGGCACGAAAAACCAAAGCGCAAGCACTTGAAACGCGTAATCAAATTCTTGATGCCGCATTAGCACACTTTTCTGAACAGGGTGTGGCCGCCACGTCGCTGGCTGATATCGCCGCAGCGGCTGGCGTCACGCGCGGTGCCATTTACTGGCACTTTAAAAATAAAGCCGATCTGTTACAGGAAATCTGGCTGCGCTGCGACGCCGGGCTGGACGATGTGGAACTTGAGTATCAGACAAAATATCCGGACGATCCACTTTCTGTAATGCGTTCGATGCTGATCTATATCCTTGACGCCACGGCAAAGGATGCGCA
>JAAIGE0100187980.1_pt1 | contig 24201 bp, 24 predicted proteins | sample 6487951 | NCBI WGS metagenome assembly JAAIGE01 (sample SAMN13974128, study PRJNA590717) | phyllosphere metagenome | biome: tomato field; feature: multiple bacterial spot infested tomato fields; material: tomato leaves; isolation source: leaves from tomato fields | host: Solanum lycopersicum ...
GGCCGCGGCCGATCGGGATCAGGGCGTCGATCGCCTTGATGCCGGTGGACATCGGCTCGTGCACGGACTTGCGCGGAATGATGCCGGGCGCCTTCACGTCGACGCGGGCGCGCGTCGCACCCTCGATCGGGCCCTTGCCGTCGATCGGGTTGCCAAGGCCGTCGACCACGCGACCGAGCAGACCTTTGCCGACGGGCACGTCGACGATGGTGCCGGTGCGCTTGACGGTGTCGCCTTCCTTGATCTCGGCGTCGGAGCCGAAGATCACGACGCCGACATTGTCGGCTTCCAGGTTCAGCGCCATGCCCTGCACGCCATTGGCAAACTCGACCATTTCGCCCGCCTGGACGTTGTCGAGGCCATGGACGCGGGCGATGCCGTCACCCACGGTCAGCACGGAACCGACTTCGCTCACCTGCGCTTCGGTGCCGAAATTGGCGATCTGGTCCTTGATGACCTTCGAAATTTCTGCGGCGTTGATGTCCATGTCTTAGCCTTTCATCGCCATGGCGAGCGTGTTCAATCTGGTACGGATGGAGCTGTCGATCATCTGGCTGCCGATCTTGACGACCAGCCCGCCCAGGATCGCGGGATCGACCTTTGCATCGATCGTGACGTTGCGGCCGACGCGGGCGCGCAGATTGCGGGCCAGCGCCTCGACCTGATCGCCATCCAGCGGATGCGCGCTCGTCACTTCGGCGCGAGTCTCGCCCTTGTGATTCGATAGCAGGGTTTCATAGGCGCGGATGATCGCGGGCAGGGCGGACAGGCGACGGTTCTGCGCCAGCACGCCCAGGAATTTCGTCGTGAGGCCATCGATCCCCATGGAGGATGCGACCGCGCCGATCGTCTTACCGGCTGCATCGCGGCTCAGGATCGGGCTGTTGATAAGTCCCTTGAAATCAGGGGACTGCGCGATCGCCGCCTTCAGCGCAGCAAGGCTGCCCGCCACGGTGTCGAGCGCGTTCGCGTCGCGCGCCAGATCGAACAGCGCCACTGCGTAGCGGCCGCTGAGGCTGGCCTGTATGCCGCCGGTAGTCTCCACGCGCTTACCGTCCTCCGTTAGATTTGCCGGTCGTGCAAAAATAGGGGGATCAGTATTGCCGGTCCCCTGTCGAGGGGCCGGTTAGCAGCGCGATTATGACTATGCAAGTCATCGAGCAAGATTCGGCCCGAAGCGGGAAATATGCGTTATTTGCCTGAGTTTTTCTTGGCTCTCAAATTGTCATGGCGCGGGATCGACGGGGGCAAGCCGTCCTTTCTGGCAATGATAGACGATCCGCTCGTTGGGCTGCGCCGGAACCAGCGTGGCTAGGTCGGACTGCAAGGTCGCGATGCGCGCGAGCAGATCCGGATCGGCGCCGCAGCCCTTGATCGACTTGTCCTTGGTCAGCCCGCGTGCCTTTTCCATGACGTTGGCATCGGGCAGCCAGCGTTCGACCCGGAGCATTCCGGTTGCCGGATCGAACCGGCTGCTCGTCACATAATTGCCCTCGTCGGGCACATGCACGCGCTGCCATTGCGTGCCCGAGGAGACATATTGCGTGTCGCCGTTGACGCATCCGCCCTCCGCCCAGTTGAAGGGCATGTCGTTTGCGGGTGACACGGTGAGGCGGCTGCGATTGATATCGATGCGGCAGATATTGTCGCCGGCCCAGGCGAACGCGCCGTTGGTGGTGACACCGGACGATTGCGCCTGCTTCACCCGATCGTCGATGCTGGAAAAGCTGGGCTTGAAGATGAAGAGGCCGAGCGCCGCGAGTAGGGCGACGCCGCCGCCCGCAAGGAAGTAGGTCGCCTGCCGCTCCTTCTTCTGTGTGTAGAAGAGGCCGCCCGCGCCAAGGCCTAGCACGGCGATCGCGAGCAGCACCGCCGCGCCCGCCATCGCATTTTCGCGTGCGGCGATGACGTCGCGCTCGGCGGTGTCGCGCGCGCGATTGAGCGCATCCTCCTGTGCCTGCGCACTGACGCGATTCTTTTCGTCGCTGACCTGCGCCTCACGCTGCGTGATCGCGGCTTCGGCGGCGTCGGCCTCCGCCATCGACTTGCAAGGGACGATGGTGTGGAGCGATGCGACGCCCGCCTGTCGAAGGAAGGAGGCGACCTCTCGCCAAGACACCGCGAATCCGAATTCCGCATCATTGCCGTCCGATACCGATCCGAAGCTGTTGACGCCCAGCACCCGCCCGCAATCATCGACCAATGGCCCGCCGCTGTTCCCGGCGGCAAGTGGCGCTGTATGCAGGATCGTGTCGAAGCTCTGGCTCGCGCGGCCCGACGATATGGTGCCGTTGGTCTTCACCGTTGCGAGCGGCTGGATGAGTTGCTTGAGGCCCAGCCCCTGCGCGCGGTCGACCGTGCCGGGATAGCCGATCGCCGTCACCCTCTGCCCGTCGGACACGGCACCGGCATAGAAGGTCGCGACCGGCAGCGCGCCCTGCTCCAACTGGATGAGGGCCAGGTCGTTGCCCGGCGAGTAGGCGATTATCTTGCCGCCATAGGTTTTCGTGCCCTCGGACGGGATGACGCCGATGACGAGGTTGCGCTCCTCGCGCGCCAGTTCGACGACATGGGCGTTGGTCAGCACCTTGTCCGGTGCGACGACGATGCCGCTGCCATGGCCGACGAAATAGGCGTCGGAGCCATCGGTCGCGACCAGCGCCACGCGCACCACGCTGCGTGCGGCGGCGGCGATGTCCTGGCTTTCGGCGCGGGCGGCGATGGGCATGAGCAGCGGCGCGGCGAGCGCGACGAGCAGGGCGATGCGGCGGAGCAGGGCGACCATAGGACGCGCATCAATAGAAATCGGACGGCAGAGTGCAATCGCGAAATGTTCGGACGCTTTGAAAGCAAGCGGCGGGAAGCATGGCCAAGCGCGGTGCGCTAGACCATAATCATGGACCAGATGACCCGCATTCCCACCGACCCCGATATGGCCCCCGATGTGCCGGACGCCGATATGTGCTGGGACGCCTTCATCCGGCGTGATCGCGCGTGGGACGGGCGCTTCGTGGGCTGCGTCACCAGCACCGGCATCTATTGCAAGCCCAGCTGTGCGGCGCGGCATCCCCGGCGAGAGCATATGCGCTTTCTGCCCGATGGCGCTGCGGCGCGGGCGGCTGGGTTCCGACCCTGCCTGCGCTGTCGCCCGGATGAGGTTGGCCGCGATCGTCAGGCCGTGGAATGCGCGATCGCTGTGCTCGATTCAGCGGAGGATGTCGTGGCGCTTGGCGACCTTGCGCGCCAGGTCGGCTATGCCTCGCATCATTTCCATCGCCTGTTCAAGCGCGAAACCGGCCTCACCCCCGCCGCCTATGCCCGCGCGCGCCGCGCAGACCGGCTAAAGGCCGCGCTGGCGTCGCAAGAGAGCATCACCGGCGCGATCTATGAGGCGGGCTACTCCGCGCCCAGCCGCGCCTATGCCGACGCCGCGGTGCATCTTGGCATGACGCCGAGTGCATGGCGGAAGGGCGGGGCGGGCGCGATCATTCGCTGGCGGACGATCGACACCAGCCTTGGCCCGGTGCTGGTCGCGGCGACGCACAAGGGTCTGTGCCGGATCAGCTTCGACGAAGGCGAGGCGGAATTGCGCGCCCGCTTTCCGAAAGCCGACTTGGCTGAGGCCGACGCCGCGCTCGATTCGCTTGCCGCAGCCATCGCCCATCTGGTCGAGCATCCCGCAGAACCGGTCGAGCTGCCGATGGATATCGACGGCACTGCATTCCAGCAGGCGATCTGGTCCGCCTTGCGCGCTATTCCGCCGGGCGAGACGCGCAGCTATGGCGAACTCGCCGCTGCGATCGGTCGTCCCGGCGCGGTGCGGGCGGCGGGAACGGCGTGCGGTGGCAACGGCCTCGCCATCCTCATCCCCTGCCACCGTATCGTGCGCGGTGACGGCGCGCCGGGCGGCTATGCCTGGGGCACGGCGCGAAAGCAGGCGTTGCTCGATCGGGAGAAGCGCTGGACCCCCTTTCCAGACTCATCCTTCTGCGGCAATCTCCCCTGAAATCAGGGGGCTGTCATGATTAAGTCGGGGAAGTGGGCCATCGCCCTTGCGCTGGGGATTTGCTGGCCGGGGAGCGCCTATGCCGCCTGGTCGCAGGCAAAGACCCAGCATTTCACCATTTACGGCGAACTCAGCGACGACAAGCTGCGCCGGTTTGCCGAACGACTGGAGAAGTTCGACCTGCTCCTGCGCAGCGTGACTGGCGTCACCGATCCCGATGTCGGCAGTCCGGTCAAGGTCTACCTGCTTTCGGGAGAGGACAAGGTCCGCCAACTCGCCCGCAACAGGAATGTGGGCGGTTTTTACACCACGTCGGATCGCAACGCGCTCGCCGTGCTTCCCAAGGGCGGCAAGGTCAATGATTTCGATGCGGGGGCGGAAGAAATCCTCTTCCACGAATATACCCATCATTTCATGCTGCACCATTTCCCGGCAGCCTATCCCGCCTGGTATGTCGAGGGCTTCGCCGAATTCTTTTCCGTGGTGAAATTCCCGAAGGACGGGTCGATCCAATATGGCAACATCCCCATGGCGCGCGTGCCGACCCTGGTGATGCAAAACCCCTATCCCGTCGAATCGCTCTTCGCCCGCAATACCGATGGGCTGAGCCTGCGTGACGGGGATCGCTATTACGGGACCGCCTGGCTGCTGACCCATTATATGCAGTTCAACAAGGGTGCGCGGAAGAAGGAGATCGTCCGCTATCTCACGGACCTGACGGCGGGCGTGTCCGATATCAAGCCGGACAGCTATTTCGAGGGCGGGCTGGCCGGGCTGGAGAAGGATCTGCGCAGCTATATGCGCCAGAAACTCTACGTCGCCGTCTTCCAGCCAAAGGACTTGAAGGCGGCGCAGATCGTCATCACGCCGCTCGACCCGGCGCATGGCGACCTGATCGAACAGGAACTGGCGCTGGATTGCCACCCGGACGATACCCAGTTGCCGCGCATCCTGGCCGCCGTCCGTGCCCTTGCGGTCAAATATCCCGGCAGCGCCGATGTCCTCGCCGTCCAAGCAGAAGCCGAGTGGGATTCGGAACAGAAGGATGCGGCGCTCGCCACGGCCGATCGTGCGATCGCCCTCGATCCCAAATCCGCGCGCGCCTACGCGGTCAGGGCGCGCGTGATGCTCGAACGTGCGCACGACAGCGACAAGGACGAAGACTGGAAGACGGCGCTCACCTCGATCGTCCGCGCCAACCGGGCCGACACCGAAGACCCCGTGCCGCTCGCGCTCTTCTATCGCTATCATATGCTCAAGGGCGGCAAGATGCCCGACATCGGCTATGACGGTCTCTACAAGGCGTTTAGCCTGTTGCCGCAAAGCAGCAACTATCGTTTTACCTTCGCTCAGGCGATGGCCGAGCGGAAGGATTATGAGGGTGCGTCGATCCTGCTCAATCCCATTGCCTATTCGCCGCACGAGTCGGGCGAACGGTCGGCGGCGCTCAAGCTGAAGACCTATTATGACGCGCAGGCGGCCAAGCAGCCAAAGCCAGCCTCTACCGCGCCGAAAGCGGCTGGAAGTCCTTCACCCGCGCCATGACCGCCGCGCGCTGATCGCCAGTCATGCTGCGCCAGTGGACGATCTCGTCGATCGTTCGCCCGCATCCCGTGCAGTTTTCGCGCTTCGCATCGAGCGCGCAAAGATTCCGGCAAGGCGTCTCCATCACATGAAGCTGTAGGGATCGACGTCCACCGCCACCCGCGTGCCCGATTTCCAGGCGAGATTGCCCAGCCATTCGCGGATCGCCCCCTGCACGTCGACCTGCCGTGTCGCATGGATCAACAATCGGTGCCGGTGCCGCCCGCGCAGCACGGCGAGTGGGGCGGGCGCGGGGCCGTAGACACGCATTCCCTCGATCATCGGCGCGGACTTGCCGATCAGCCGCGCGGTCTGCGCCGCCTCGTCCGCATCCTCGCTCGACACGATGATCGCGGCGAATCGGCCGAAGGGCGGCGCATTGGCGCGGCGGCGATTCTCCGTTTCCACCATGTAGAAGCGTTCGGTGTCGCCCGCGATCAGCGCCTTGATGACCTCGCTTTCGGGCATCCGCGTCTGGATATAGACACGCCCCGGCTTCTCACCACGCCCGGCGCGCCCGGCCACTTGCACGATTTGCTGGAAGGTCCGCTCCGCCGCGCGCAGGTCGCCGCCCTCCAGCCCCAGGTCCGCGTCGATCACGCCCACAAGCGTCAGGTTGGGAAAATGATAGCCCTTCGTCACCAACTGCGTACCGACGATGATGTCGACGTCGCCTGCTTCCACTGACTTGACGAAATCGGCGACCCTGGCCGGCGACCAGAGCGTGTCGGACGTCACGATCGCCACCCGCGCCTGCGGCCAGAGCGCCTTCACCTCGTCGGCGATTCGCTCGACGCCGGGGCCGCAGGCGACGAGGCTGTCCTCTTCCTGGCATTCCGGGCAGCGGCGCGGCGCGGGGGTCACATGGCCGCAATGGTGGCAGGCGAGCCGATGGGTCAGCCGATGCTCGACCATCCACGCGGTGCAGTTGGGGCACTGGAAGCGATAGCCGCAATGGCGGCATAACGTTAGCGGCGCGTAACCACGCCGGTTGAGGAACAGCAGGCTCTGTTCCTCCCGCACCATCGTCTCGTCGATCGCCTTGACGAGTTCGGGTGCGATCCAGCGACCCCGTTCGGGCGGGTCGGTCAGCAGGTTGATGCCGTGGACGTCCGGCATTTCCGCCCCGCCATAGCGCGAAGGCAGCTTGATCTGGGCATAGCGGCCCAGCTCCACCTGATGCCGCGTCTCGATCGCCGGGGTGGCGGACGCCAGCACGACCGGAAATTTCTCGATCAGCCCGCGCATCACGGCGACGTCGCGAGCGTGATAATGGACGCCATCCTCCTGCTTGAAGCTCGCCTCATGCGCCTCATCCACGACGATGAGGCCGAGGTTGGGGTAGGGCAGGAACAGCGCCGATCGCGCGCCAACGATCACCTGCGCCTGCCCGCTGGCGATCGCGCGCCAGGCACGCCGTCGCTCGCTCTGGCGCAGGCCGCTGTGCCAGTTGACCGGCACCGTGCCGAAGCGTTTCTCGAACCGTTCGAGAAAGGGTTCGGTGAGCGCGATTTCGGGCAGCAGGACCAGCACCTGACGGTCCGCCCGGATCGCTGCGGCGATGGCCTCGAAATACACCTCAGTCTTGCCCGATCCGGTGACTCCATCCAGCAGGAAGGGCGCGAAGTCGCCTGCGCGCACGGCATCGGCCATCTGGCCGGCAGCAGCAGCCTGCGCGTCCGACAAGGCGGGCGGCGCATGATCGGGATCGGGCATGGGGAAGGGGGTGTCGACGCTCACCTCCACCGGCTCGAACACGTCCTGCTTGATGAGGCCGCGGATCACCGCGTCGCTGACGCCGCCGATCATCGCCAGTTCGCGGATCAATCCCTGCCGCTCGCCGATCCGCTCCAGCGCCTGGGCGCGCTGCTCGGTCATGCGCTCTGGCGGCGTGCCACTTGCGCGATATTCGATGACCGTGCGCGTACCCTCCAGCGCGGACATGGACGACAATGCCATGCGCAGCACGGCGGCGGGTGGGGCCAGATAATAATCCGCCGTCCACTCGATCAGCCGCCGCAGCGGTTCGGGGATCGGCGGCGCGTCCACCACTTCCAGCAGATTACGCAATCGGTTGTCGCCGACGCTCTCGACATCGGGGAAACTTTCCTCCTCCCACACCACGCCGATCAACTGGCGCGGCCCGAGAGGGGCGACGACGATGCTGCCCGGTTCGACCGCCATGCCGTGCGGCACGCGGTAGTCGAGGGGGCCGAGGGCTGCGTTCAAAAGGAGGACACGGGCACGGGACATTGCAGACCCGTGTAGGACAGCAGGGGCGTAGGACGCTATAGGCCCAGATAACGAATCACTTTTCCACGCAAGGAAGCATCGTCATGAAATTCTTCGTCGATACCGCCGACATCGCCGAAATCCGTGAACTCGCCGCCACCGGCCTGCTCGACGGGGTCACCACCAACCCGACGCTGATCCACAAATCGGGTCGCAAATTCCTGGAAGTGATCGAGGAAATCTGTGGTGCGGTTTCCGGCCCCGTCTCCGCCGAAGTCGTTGCGCTCGACCATGAAACGATGATGAAGGAAGCCGCGGTTCTGCGGAAGATCGCCGACAATGTCTGCATCAAGGTGCCGTTGACGATCGACGGCCTCAAGACCTGCAAGGCGCTGACCGATGATGGCGCCAAGGTCAATGTGACGCTCTGCTTCTCCGCCAATCAGGCGCTGCTGGCGGCCAAGGCGGGCGCGACGTTCATCTCGCCCTTCGTCGGCCGTCTTGATGACAATGGTTACGACGGCCTTCAGTTGATCGAGGACGTCCGTCAGATCTACGACAATTACGACTTCGCCACCGAAATCCTCGCCGCTTCGCTCCGTCACCCTATCCATGTGCTCGATTGCGCCAAGATCGGCGCCGACGTCATCACCGCGCCGCCGGCCGTCATCAAGATGCTGTCCAAGCATGTCCTGACAGACAAGGGGCTGGAATCCTTCGCCGCAGATTGGGCGAAGACGGGCCAGACGATTCTCTGAGGACGGTGCGCCACCTGCCCGCCCGCGGGAAGGTGGCGACCCCGGCAGGATTCGAACCTGCGACCATCCGCTTAGAAGGCGGATGCTCTATCCAACTGAGCTACGGGGCCGTGGCTGCTCCGATAGCGGGCGGGCGCGCCGCTTGCAATGATCCGGCGACCCGATAATCAGGACCGCCATGGATGGATCGACGATCGAGCGCATTGATGCGGTGACGCTGGGGCAGCGGCCGCTGCGTTATTATGACTTCTTCCTCGGCGCGTTCGTCACCATATTGCTGCTCTCCAACCTGATCGGCGCGGCCAAGCTGTCGAGCGTCGGCGGCTTCACCTTCGGCGCTGGCATCCTGTTCTTTCCATTGGGCTATGTGCTGGGCGACGTGCTGACCGAAGTCTATGGCTATGCCCGCGCGCGCCGTTGTGTTTGGGCGGGCTTTGTCGCGATGCTGTTCATGGCGTTGATGAGCTGGGTGGTCGTCGCGCTGCCGCCCGCGCCCGGCTGGCCAGACCAGGCCGCGTATGAGGCGGTGTTCGGCAATACCTGGCGCATCGTCTTCGCCTCGCTCGTCGCCTTCTGGGCGGGCGAACTCGCCAACAGCTTCGTCCTCTCCAAGATGAAGCTGATGACGCAGGGTCGGCACCTGTGGATGCGCACAATCGGATCGACGGTCGTGGGGCAGGGGGTGGACAGTCTGCTTTTCTACCCGCTCGCTTTCCTTGGTACCTGGACCCATGCGCAGGTGGCGACGGTCATGGTGACCAACTGGATGATGAAAGTCGCGTGGGAAGCGATCCTGACACCCGTCACCTATGCCGTCGTCGCCTTCGTCAAACGTCGAGAGGGTCTCGATATCTATGACGCAGGTACAAATTTCACGCCTTTCCGTACCCGCCTCTAAGGTTTTGCGGTAAAGTGCAGATTGAATAAACCCGCCGTTTACCGTTGCTTGGCATGAAGCTGCGATGACAAAGCAGTCACATAGCCTCTTTGCCGAACGGCGCTTCGATCAGCCCGATCTCTTGCCCGAAGACCCGCTTGCGTACGATCGCGTGGCGGCGGAACTGGTGTTAACCAAGCGCCGGTTCGAAGCGACATTCGTTCACGCGCCGGTCGGCATCGCGCATGTCTCGCTGGACGGAATATTCGTCTTGGTGAACCCGCGCTTTGGCGAGATTAGCGGCTATGAAGGCGACACACTCGTCGGCAAGGATTTCCGCAAGATCACTCATCCCGACGATCTCCACGCCGACGAAACGCTGCTCGCGCGCCTGACGGCAGGCGAGTTTCCGCGCTACAAGCTGGAGAAGCGCTATATCCGCTCCGACGGAACGATCATCTGGATCGACCTCACCGTCGCGCTGGTGCGGGACGATGCCGACCAGCCGCTCTTCTACGTCGCCGTCATCGAGGATTTGTCCGAACTGCGCGCCGCGCGCATCGAAGCGGTGCATGATCCGCTAACCGGTCTGCTCAATCGCCGCGGTTTCGCCTGTCGCGCGCTCGACATGCAGGCAGACGCTGCACGCGCAGGCGGCAGCCTCAGCCTCCTGTTCTTCGACCTCGACGGGTTCAAGGAGGTCAACGATGCAAAGGGCCACGCCGCCGGCGACCTTTGCCTCGTCGAAGTCGCGCGTCTCATGCAGGCGCGCGCGGGGGCGGGCGATATCGTGGCGCGCATGGGCGGCGACGAGTTCGTGATGCTCACCGCTCACGCCGACAGCGACCATGCGCCCGCCGTCGCCGATGCGATTCGCCGTTCGCTCGTCGATCGCGACCTGGGCGTCAGCGCCTCCTTTGGCCTCGTCACCGTCGAGGCTGGCGACATGCACGATCTCGACGCGCTCATCGCCCGCGCCGACAGCGCGATGCTGGCCGCCAAGCGCTCGGGCAAGGATCGGGTGGTCCGGGGCTGACGGCGCGTTACGGATAGTCCGCACGCACGAAATACAGCCCGTCGCTCGGCGCGTTCAGCCCCAGTGTCGCGCGATCCTTCGCCTCCAGCGCCGCCCGCAGATCCTCGGCGCTCCATCGTCCCATGCCGACCAGCGTAAGGCACCCGACCATCGATCGTACCTGATGATGCAGGAAGGATCGTGCCTCCGCATGGATCGCGATCCGGTCGCCCTCCCGTTCGACATCCAGCCGCGCCAGCGACTTCAACGGACTGTCCGCCTGGCAGTGCACCGAACGGAAGGTGGTGAAGTCATGCCGTCCCACCAGAATCTGCGCCGCGTCATGCATAGCGTCGGCATCGAGCGGCTGGATCACCCGCCACACCAGCCCCTTCTCCATTGTCAGCGGCGCGCGGCGGTTGGCGATGCGATAGACATAGGCGCGGCCGAGGCATGAAAAGCGTGCGTGCCAATCATCCGGCACCACCTGACAATCAAGGATCGCGACCGGATCGGGCCGCAGCCGCGCATTGACCGCCTCCATCAAGCGAAAGGGCGCGATCTCCTTCGCGATATCCGCATGAGCGCGCATCGCCAGCCCATGTACCCCCGCATCGGTGCGCCCGGCGGCATGGATCACCGCGCGCTCACCCGTGACGGCGAAGATCGCGTCCTCGATGGCCTGCTGCACGCTCGGCCCATGCGTCTGCCGCTGCCACCCCATGAAGGGGCGACCGTCGAACTCGACCGTGAAGGCGAAGCGGGTCACGCGTCCACGCGGCTCCCGGTCGGAAAGTCGAATCCGCGCAGCAATTCGCCCGCGTTCATCGCGCCCTTGCCCGCCCGCTGGATCAGCGTCGGGCGGATCGATCCATGGCCGCAGCCGATCAGCAGACTATGGTCCAGCAGCTCGCCCGCCGGGCCATCATGCGCATCGATCTCCGCCGCCAGGACGCGGAAACGCTCACCCTGATATTCGAAGAAGGCGCCGGGGAAGGGGTTGAAGGCGCGCACCTGACGCTCGACCCGATGCGCGTCCTTCGAAAAGTCGATCCGCGCCTCTGCCTTGTCGATCTTGGCGGCGTAGGTGACGCCCTCTTCTGGCTGCGCCATCGGCGGGTGCAGGGCGATGTCGTCCAGCACCTCGACCATCAGTTCTGCACCGGCCTGCGCCAGCTCGGCGGTCAGCGCGCCTGCCGTCTTCGCCTCGATCGGCGTCACATGTTTGGCGCGCATCGGGCCGGTGTCTAGGCCCGCCTCCATATCCATGATCGTGATGCCGGTCAGGTTGTCTCCGGCCAGGATCGCGCGCTGGATCGGCGCAGCCCCCCGCCAGCGCGGCAGCAAAGAGGCATGGATATTCATGCAGCCATGGCGGGGGGCGTCGAGGATCGCACGCGGCAGGATCAGGCCGTAAGCCGCGACGACCGCCACATCGGCGTCGAGCGCCGTGAAGTCCGCCTGTACCTGAGGCTCCTTGAGAGACGCCGGCGTCCGCACTGCGATCCCCAATTCCTCGGCCCGCATATGAACGGGGGAAGGACGCAGCGCCTTGCCGCGACCCGCCGGGCGGGGCGGCTGGCTGTAGACGGCAATGACCTGATGCCCCGCATCGACCAGCGCGCCGAGCGCGGGAACGGCGAAATCCGGAGTGCCCATGTAGATGATACGCATGATCGCCTCTCAACGCTTTTGACCAAAGAGTTGCAAGCCCCTATCTCGGTTCCATGGCATCCCAAGAGATCGAGGCGCTGACGCAGGCGCTGTCCCGTTTGCCGGGGCTTGGCCCCCGATCGGCGCGGCGCGCAGTGCTGCATCTGCTCAAACGCCGCGAGGGCGCAATGGAGCCGTTGCTGCGCGCGCTCGAGGCGGTGAACGAGCGGCTCGTGACCTGTCATGTCTGCGGCAACGTCGATACGGTCGATCCCTGCGGCATCTGCGCCGATCCGCGCCGCGACGCCCGCGCGCTGTGCGTGGTGGAGGATGTGTCGGACCTCTGGGCGCTCGACCGCTCGCGTCTCTTTCCTGGCCGGTTCCACGTGCTGGGCGGCCGGCTGTCCGCGCTGGAGGGCGTGCGGCCCGAAGACCTTGCCATCGACAGCCTGCTCACCCGGCTGGAGGGCGGCGGCGTCGATGAAGTCGTGCTGGCGATGAACGCCACGCTGGAGGGACAGACGACCGCCCATTATCTTGCCGAGCGACTGGAGCGTTTTCCGATCCGCCTGACGCAGCTTGCCCATGGCGTGCCGGTCGGCGGCGAACTTGATTATCTGGACGAAGGCACGTTGGCGCAGGCGTTGCGGGCGCGGCGACCGGTGGGCTGACCTGTCCTATCCGAACCATTATATGCTATCGATTTCAGATGGTCAGGCGCGTTTCGGAAGTTTCCAACATTTGAAACAATCTGACACGAATTGCGGGAACCATGCGAAGTTAAGCGCGCCGAACCGTTCGTCGCCTCGCTTGAAAAGCCTCCACGTTCCGCCTATGTTCGGCCCATGGCCATCCTTCCGATCCTAGAAGCGCCCGATCCTCGGTTGCGCACGATTTCCACGCCGGTCGAAACGATCGATGACGATCTGCAACGCCTGATCGACGATATGTTCGAGACCATGTACGACGCGCCGGGCATCGGTCTTGCCGCTATCCAGGTCGGCGTGCCCAAGCGGGTTCTGGTGATCGACCTGCAGGAACCGGAATCGGACGCTGAGGACGCCAAGCCTGTCCGCAATCCGCTGGTGTTCATCAACCCGGAAATCCTCGCCTCTTCGGATGATCTGTCGGTCTACAACGAAGGCTGCCTCTCGGTTCCCGAGCAGTTTGCCGAAGTCGAGCGTCCCGCCGTTGTACGTGCCAGCTGGATGGACCGTGACGGGCGCATTCACGAGGAGCAACTGGAAGGGCTTCTCGCCACCTGTCTCCAGCATGAGATGGACCATCTGGAGGGCATCCTGTTCGTCGATCATCTTTCGCGGATGAAGCGCGACATGCTGCTCAAGAAGCTGGCGAAGGCCCGCCGCGCGGCCTGATCATTCTCGGCCCGCCCGGATCGCCGCACCCCCGGCAAAGGGGGTGACGGCGACCAGCAATAACGATGCCGCCCCCAGCAGCTTGATTGCCGCCCCGCTTTCGTCGCCCAGTGAACCCGCGCCGAAGATCAGAACCGGCACGGCGAGCGGTAGCGCCAGCAACCCGGCCAGCGCACCGCTCGACCGCAGCCCTGCCGTCAATGTCGCCACCAGCAGCCCAAGCGCGGCCAGTGCAGGGGTGCCGATCAGCAGTCCGACCTCCAGCTTGACGATCGTCGCGGCCTCCAGTTTGAGCAGCGCGGCGGCAGGCAGGCTCGCCAGCATGAGCGGCGGCCCGAACCCCAGCCAGTGCGCGATCAACCGGGCGGCGACGACGATCTCCTCGCCGATGCCGCGCACCGCCAACTGGTCCAGCACGCCCGCCTCGACATCTGGCGCGACCAGCCGGTCGACCGGCAACAAGGCCGCCAGCAGCGCCGCGATCAACAGCATCCCCCCGCCGGTCTTTGCGAGCAGCGCGGCATCCGGCCCCACCGCGAAAGGATAGAGGCTCGCCACCAGCAACAGGAACGCGACCGGCAGCCACAGTCCCGCCGATCGCCAGCCCTGCACCAGATCGCGACGGATCAGCATCGCAAGCAGCTTCATGCCGCCTCCACCGGCACATGATCGGCGAGCGACAACAGCACAGGCTGCGCGATCGGCAAAGGCTGATGCGACGCCGCGACGACGATCCCGCCGCTGCTCAGATGCCGCTGTACCGCCAGTCCCAGAAGATCGACCGAAGCCGCGTCCAGTCCGTTGCCCGGCTCGTCCAGCAGCCAGATCGCTGCTCCCGATGCGATGACCCGTGCCAGCATCGCCCGCTTGCGCTGCCCGGTCGACAGTATCCGCACCGGCACCTCTGCCAGCGCCGTCAACGCCATCGCTTCAAGAGCGGCCGCAACCGCCTCCGGGTCCACGTCATCAACGCCAGCCCAGAAGGCCAGTGCTTTGCCCAGCGCCGCATCCTGATCCAGCGCCAGTTTCTCGTCCGCCAGCGCGATCCTGCTCTTACGCTCGACCTTCCCGGCAAAGGCTGGCAGCAACCCGGCGCAGATACGCAACAAGCTCGACTTGCCGATCCCGTTCGGCCCCGTCAGCAGCGCACCCTGTCCCGGCCCCAGCGTCAGCGACACGCCCCGGAACAATATTCGTCCGCCGCGCAGGCACGCCACATCCTCGAGGCGCAACGCCGCGCCGCCACTCATGGCGCGACCATGTCCTCCAGCACATGCATGTCGAGGTCGGAAAGACCGAAATGATGGCCGATCTCATGCACGACGACATGGGTGATGAGCGCTTCCAGCGGCACGCCTGTTTCCACCCACTCGTCCAGCAGCGGACGACGGAACAGATGCACGGTCGGCGGCGCGTCCCCCGTCTGCGCCTCCTGTCCCACCGGTCGGCCGGTATAAAGACCCGTGAGGCCAAACGGGTCGTCGATCTCCATCTCCTTCAGGACATCGGCGCTCGCAAATTCCTCGACGAACAGCACGACGCCCGCAAGATGCTCGGTAAAGGGATCGGGCAAGCGGCTGAGCGCCTCCAGCGCCAGCGTCTCGATTTCCTGAGCCGTGGGCGCGAAGCGCGGCGATTGACCTTCAAGCGACATGCCTGTCACATATGACAAAGCCTGACAGGAGGATAGAGACATGATTTGTAAACTGGAAGGCGAGGAACGCGCGCTGGCGCTCGCCGATCTGCCGCAATGGACGGTGGTCAGCGATCCGGCGGAGGGCATATCGCGCCGCTTCACCTTCGCCGACTTCAACGCAGCCTTCGGCTTCATGACGCGGGTGGCGTTGCTGGCGGACAAGGCCGACCATCATCCCGAATGGTCGAATGTCTATAATCGCGTGGACATTCTTCTCACCACCCATGATGCGGGCGGCCTTTCCACGCGGGATATCGATATGGCGAAAGCGATCGAGGCAATAGCTCCCTGACGGATCAATAGCGTGCGGGCGTCTCGATCCGGTCGTCATAGCTTTTGAGCGCGGCGATCACCGACGGATCGCCCGCATAGCGACGCCGCAACATGGCGAGCCTCGCGTCGGTGCCCTTGCACAATTCGGTGACATTCTCGTCGATATAGGCGCGGCGCTCGGCGTCGGTCGGTGCCTCGCCCCGGAAATGGTCGCAGCCATCACGCGCGACCATGAACTCCGTCACCTCCCGCGGGAAGGGGGCAGCGCTCGCGGCGACATCGGACGGAGGCAGGTCGAGCGGGAAATAGGGGGCAGGCCGCGCGCGCACCGTGACCGTCGGACCCGCCTTCACCGGTTCGGGCGCGGGCTTTTCGACGGGTGGCGGCGGAGGGGGCGGCGCGGCTTCGACCGGAGCGGCCTGCGCCACGGCGACGGGCGGCGTGCTGTTGCCCTGCGCGCTTTCATCCGACATGCGGCATCCGCCGACGAACGCCAGCGTCATCACCATCGGAACCAGCACCCAACGCCTGCTCACCTGATTTCCTCCCGCAAGCTGGCGATCAATTCCGCGACATGCGGCAAGCGCGGTTCTTCCTCGTCCAGGATCGCCAGAAACGCACGCCGCCTATAGTCGGCGAGTGTGTCGGGCGAAAGGCGGCTTGCTGCGGGCACTGCCGAATTCACGATATCCAGCAGCCGTTCCAGCCCATGTAGGCGACCCCACAGATAATCGTTCTCGCGATAGGCGCGACTGAAGAACGCGCCGAAATTGTTGAATTCTATGCCTTTCAACGTCGCCTCCGCGCCGCCCGTCCGGATCGCGGAGCAATCCTCGGGCGAAATCCGATCGACCTTTACCGGATCATATTCATCGAGAGTGTCACCCTGGAGCAACGGTAATGTGGCAATGTCGGTGAAGGGAAAGCCGAGATAGGCGAGCAGCATCGTCCGACGCCCTGCCTTGGGCAGCGCGGCGAGCGCTTCGGCCAGCATCTGATCCGCCGATTCGTCCCGCCCGCGCAGGTCGCGCGCCGACGCCACCGCCTCGATCGCGGCGGCGGCATCGGACGGCGTGTTGCGTGCCGCCGCGATCACGGCTTCATCATGGAAATCGCTCTCCTCACATTCGACATAAAGGGCGAGCGCGCGATAGATGGCGTCGTGCATCGTCTGGAGTGCGGGATCATCCTGATCCGCTTCCGTCTCCAGCGTGTCCGCCAGCCGCCGCGCTAGGAAGCGCAGCCGTCGGATACGGAACGCCAGATCATGCGTGCGAAAGAATTGAACCGATGCGGAGTTCGCTCCATCCTTTTCCGTCAAACGGTCGACGCCCGCTTTGCGGACCACCAACCAGACCGCCTGCCGGTAGGTGTCGCGCATCATCCCGCTCTCCTCGCCGCTAAGGCGCAATAGCAGCGCGGAGAGCGACTCGACGATCCCCGACAGCTTGAGATGCCCATAGGCCGGGAAGGCGAACCCCGCCGAAGAGGCCGCCCGCTGATGCGCCTTGATGCGCCAGGCGGAGAGGCGCGCCGGGGTCGGGCGGTCGAGAAACAGCATCCCGCCCACCGCATTCTCGACCTCCGCCTCCATGCCGGGCCGTAGCGCATCGAGTATGCGGCGCATCCGACGGATGCGTGCGGAATGGCCGTCGATCGCCTCCAGATTGTCACGAATCGGCTGTTCTCGCGGAATGTCGGACAGCGCGCCAAAGATGGTGCGGAAAAATCCGGGCAGCGGCGCATCTGCTCCGGTCGGCACCGCTTCCTGCTCGCCCTGCTTATTGAGCTGAATCGATCGGTGCCCCGGCTTTGGATCGATATAGACGAAACGCCGATCGACCTCTCGCCGGGATGGCCGGTTGCGCAGCGCGCCGATCGCCGGTGCGAAGGGCGCATTCGCCAGTACCGATCCATCGATCAGCACCGCGTCCTCCGCTGTACCGCGCACGCTATGGCGGGGAAGGGCGCGGCTGAGGAACGTATCGCGTGTCGGCCAATGCCTGTGCCGCCGCTTCAATACGCGATCGAGTTCACGCACGGTGAAGGGCGGGAAGGCTCCCGGAAAACTCGCCGTCGCCCGCGCAGCAAAGATGAGTTCGACCGGATCGGCAAAGGCACGCTCGCCCCGGCCTCGTGCGCGAAAGCCGATCGTCAGCCGATGCTCGGTTTCCACGACCTGGGGCGGGCTGTTGAGGTTCAATCCCTGCGGATGCCCCTCGAAATCGGTGACGGTCACGAACAGGTCGAGCGGATGCCCCTCCGGCAGCAACGCAGGGCCGCGCTCCGAAGCCGCCATCGCATCGAAGGCATCGAGCAGCATATTCGAGAAGATCTCGCCCCCGAACGGCGGCTCGAACCATCGCGATCGGATGAAGCGCGACAGTTTCAGCCGCACTTCCTCCCGCGTGTCGGGCGCGACCGTCCGTTCCACCGCGTCGCCGGGACGCCGGGCCGCCATCCAGACAAGCGGCGTCGCCCAGAATTTCGTCATCGCCCGCGCCGGTCGCGCATCGGGGTCGAGCAGTTGATCGACATCGGCATTGTCGAGCCATAGCGCCGTCAAGGGTTCGAGCGATTGCCCCGTCTCGATCGCCTGCGCCAGAAAGATGCCGTTGATCCCGCCCGCGCTCGCGCCTGCGATGATGTCGGGCATGATGCGCAGGCGAATGCCGCTCGCCGCCTCAATTTCGCGCAGCATGTCGGCATAGACGCGCTCGCTGCCGTTGGCCGGTTGCGCTCCGTCATGGAAAGCCCGGCTCGCCCGCGCCAGATGCCAGATTTCTTTGGTGATGCCGTGCATGTAGATGGCGAGGCTGATTCCGCCATAGCAGACCAGCGCCAGCCGCAGTTCCTTCTCCTTCATGGCAGATGGATCGCAGAGGGCGGGCAACTTGTCGAGGGGCGCTCAGCCAATCGCGAAGTCGGCCCAGATCGGCAGATGGTCCGACGCCTTGCGCGCCGCCGCGCTTTCATGGACGCCGCACGCCTTCAGCTTCAATCGCCCACAGTGCATGATCCGGTCGAGCCGAGCGACGGGCCGCCGCGCATGGAAACTCCGCCCGCACGGCGCGAAACTGTAATGTCGCGCAAAGTCGGCGAGGCAGCCGCGATCCGCGCTCCATTCATTGAGATCGCCCATCAACACCGTGGGCATCGTGTCGCCCTGACCTGCCCGGTGGATCACGGCTGCCGCCTGTTTGCGTCGCCACAGGCCAGACAGGTCCAGGTGCATCCCGAACACGCGCACCGACCCGCCCTTCAGCCTGACCTCCGCCATGGTGGCGCCGCGCGGTTCCAGATAGGGCAGATGCAGTACATCATGGACGCCAATCTCGGCCTCTTTGCGCACGAGGATCGCGTTGCCGTGCCAGCCCATCGAATCGACCTGCACATTGAGCGGTACGGGCTTGTATCCGCTCTGTTTGTCCAGCAGCAGGGGAGGGATCGCAGCCGAACGAATCCCGAAGCGCCGGTCCGCCTCCTGAAGCGCAATCACGTCCGCATCGATTTCCGATAGCACCTCCAGCACCCGCTCCGGGCTGCGCCGCCTGTCGGTGCCGATGGCCTTGCGGATATTATAGCTTGCGACCCGGATCGTTCCCATGCCGGTTCAATGCTCGGAGCACGGGGATGTTTCCAGACCAACCTGCGACGTTCTTGAATTGTTCCCCATCCTGCGCCATAGATGTCCCATGGCCAAGACCAAGCGCAAATTCGTCTGTCAACAATGCGGCTCCGTATCGGGCCGCTGGCAGGGGCAATGCGACGATTGCGGCGAATGGAACAGCATCGTCGAGGAAGCGGCGGAAACCGTCTTTTCCGCCAAGCATGACCTTCAGGGCGGCGGCCGCGCGATCACGCTGATCGGCCTCGACAGCAAGGTCGAACTGCCGCAGCGCGCCAGCACCGGCATCGCCGAATTCGATCGGGCCTTGGGCGGCGGTATCGTCCCCGGCTCCGCAACGCTGATCGGCGGCGATCCGGGCATCGGCAAGTCGACACTGTTGCTGCAAGCCGCCGCCCGTGTCGCGGCGCGCGGCCTGTCGGTTGCCTATATCAGTGGCGAGGAAGCGTCCGATCAGGTGCGGCTGCGCGCCCAGCGCCTTGGCCTCGGCAATGCGCCGGTGCAGCTTGCGAGCGCCACCTCCGTTCGCGACATCCTGACCACCCTTGGCAACGGCCCGCCGCCCGCCTTGCTCGTCATCGATTCGATCCAGACGATGCACAGCGACCAGATCGAGGGTGCGCCCGGCACCGTCAGCCAGGTTCGCGCCAGCGCTCAAGAACTCATCAAATTCGCCAAGCAGCGCGGCACCGCGCTCATTCTGGTCGGTCACGTCACGAAGGACGGCAGCATCGCCGGTCCCCGCGTGCTCGAACATATGGTCGACACCGTTCTCGCCTTCGAAGGGGAGCGCAGCCATCAATATCGCATCCTGCGCGCGATCAAGAACCGCTTCGGCGGCACTGACGAGATCGGCGTCTTCGCCATGGTGGCCGAAGGGCTTGAGGAAGTTGCCAATCCCTCCGCCCTGTTCCTCACCCACCGCGACGAGACGGTGACTGGCGCGACGGTCTTCCCCGCCTTGGAAGGCACACGTCCTGTGCTGGTCGAAATTCAGGCGCTCGTCGTTCGCCTGTCGAGTGGCGCGACGCCCCGCCGCGCCGTGGTCGGCTGGGACAGCGGGCGTCTCGCCATGATCCTTGCCGTGCTGGAAGCGCGCTGCGGCCTCAGCTTCTCGACCTGCGAAGTCTATCTGAACGTCGCGGGCGGATACCGCCTGTCCGATCCCGCCGCCGACCTCGCCGTCGCCGCCGCGCTCGTTTCGGCGCTGTCCGAAAAGCCGTTGCCCGCGGACGTCGTCCTCTTCGGCGAAATCGCGCTGTCGAGCGAAATCCGCCCCGTCGCACATTCTCCATTACGGCTGCGCGAATCGGCCAAGCTCGGTTTCAACCGCGCCTTCGTGCCCGCGTCCTCGGCGGACGGGGTAAAGGGGATCGCGGTCAGCGGTTTCCGCACGCTCGCCCAATTGGTTGACCAGATGCTGGGACGCGGATAGCCACGCGGGCGATGAACGCCATCGACATCCTCGTCCTGCTTGCTATCGGCGGCTGCGCCGTCCTCGGCCTCATGCGCGGTTTCGTGTTGGAAACGCTCTCGCTGATGGCGTGGGTGCTGGCGATCTTCTGCATTCGCCTGTTTCACGGATCGGTTGCCGAACTGCTGACGCCCTTCGTCGGCACGACCAGCGGCGCGGCGATCCTGGCGCTGGTGCTGGTGTTCGGCGTCACCTTCGGCGCGGGCAAGCTCGTGGCCCATGCGATAGGCCGTCGCACGCGTCAGTCCGTGCTTGGCCCGGTCGATCGCGTGCTCGGAGCAGGCTTCGGCGCGGTCAAGGGTCTGATCGGCGCGACACTCGTCTTTCTTGCCTTCAGCCTCGTCTACGACACCTTCTATGGCAGCGGCGCGCGCCGTCCCGACTGGTTGAGCGACGCGCGCACCTATCCTCTCCTCAACGCCAGCGGACGCGCCGTCAGCGACTTCCTCGCCGAACAGCGCGCAAAGAAACCCGCGCCGGAAGATAGCGCAACTGCTCAGTAATTCGTCTGGCCTACATGCGATTGGGCGACGTTGTTGCCCGCTTCCTGATTGTCCTGCAATTCCTCGCCATGCCAGATGTTGCGGCCCAGGAAGATGATGATGACGATCGCCACGACGATGCCGACCACCCAGAGGGCGGCGCGTTCCTTCTTGCGGGTGCTCGGTTGCTCGGATTCGGGGAGTTTTTCGACCATGGTAACGAAGCGCGCCATGCCGCGCCCCGGTTCCTGACCACAAGCTAATCGAAGTTTAGAGCCAGCCCTTTTCCCGATAGGCGGCGACCGTATCGCGCAGTCCCTGATCGGTCGGTATCTGCGGCGACCACAATCGTTTGAGCGGCTGCTTGCGCTTGGCGACAACCCAGTCGGGATGACAGAAATACGCGACTCGATCCGGCGTCAGCTTCGCATTGCTACCCCGGATCATCCGGTCCGTCCGCGCCGCCGCACCCAGCAGCCATTGCGGCGTGGCGAAGGTGCGCACCGAACGGCCCACCGCGCGCCCGATCGCTGTGCCGAAATCCTGATGATCCCAGCCGCCCGGCGTCGCGTCGTCCACCTCGTAGGTGCGCGTCAGGCTCTGCTCCTTCTCCTGTGCCAGTGTCAGCAGCAGGCGCGACAGGTCGGCGACATGGATCACCGACAGTCGCCCGCCCGGCGGCAGCATCATGACGCCGCGCTTCGCCATGCGGAACAGTTCGAGCATCTCCCGGTCGCCCGGACCGTAGATGGCTGGCGGCCGAACGATGGTCCAGTCGAGGCCGCTCGCCTTCACCTGCCGCTCCGACATCTCTTTCGACCAGCCGTAATCGGACAGGCCCGGCTCGCGCGCGGCGAGTGACGACACATGCACCAGACGCCGGATCCCACGCTTGCGCATCGCGTCGATCACCGCGACCGTGCCGCGCACATTGCCGGCCTCAAACCCATCGCGATCGGGCGCGTTCACGACGCCTGCGATGTGGATCACCGCATCGGCATCGCGCACCAGCGTATCAAGAGCGGGCGCATCCTCCAGCGATCCCGGCACCCATTTGAGGTTTGCGCGCGGCGGCTGCGCACGTCGTGTCAGCGCATTGACGCGCAGTCCGCCGCCAAGCGCCTGTTCCAAAGTCTCGGCGCCGACGAAACCCGTCGCACCCGTCATCGCAATCCTGAAAACCATATGTTCCTTTTAGACCATCGCCATATGGTCGCGATGCACCAGCACCGACCGGGGCATTTCGCCCAGCAAGACGGCTATCTCCTCACTGCGCCGACCGGCGATCTTAGCCGCGTCGCCGCTGTCATATTCGATAAGGCCGCGTGCGATCACCCGCCCATTGGGCGTCGCGATGTCGACCACATCGCCCCGTGAAAAATCGCCTTCGATACGGGACACGCCGGCGGACAGCAGGCTCGTGCCGCGCGCCAGTGCCGCCGCCGCGCCCTCGTCCACGATTACCCGCCCGCGCGTCGTCAGCCGCCCGGCAAGCCAGCCCTTGCGCGCGCCCTGTCCGCGCTCGGCAAGAAAGAGGGAACCGCGCCCGCCGTCCGCCCAGCGCGACAGCGGCGCGTCGACCTTGCCGGAAATGATCGCGAGGTGGGCGCCCGCACCCGTGGCGATCCGTGCCGCCTGAATCTTCGACACCATGCCGCCCGATCCCATGCCCGACGCAGAGCCACTGTCCGCCATCGCGTCGATCCGCGCGTCGATCCGCTCTATCGTCTCAATCAGCATCGCGTTCGCATCGGCGTGCGGGTTGGCGGTGTAAAGCCCGTCCACGTCCGACAGAAGGACAACCGCGTCGGCCCGAGCGGCTTGCCCGATGCGCGCCGCGAGCCGGTCATTGTCGCCGAAGCGTATTTCCGCCGTCGCCACGCTGTCATTTTCGTTGACGACCGGCACGACGGCAAGCGCCATCAGCCGCTCCAGCGTTGCCGACGCGTTGAGATAACGCCGCCGGTTCTCAAGATCGTCCAGCGTCACCAGCATCTGCGCGGCCGTAATGCCCTGTTCGTGCAGCAGGCTCGCCCAGCATTGCGACAGCGCGATCTGCCCCGTCGCCGCCGCCGCCTGCGCATCCTCCAGGCTGCCGCGTCCGCCTTTGGGCAGCTTCAGCCGCCGTGCGCCGAGCGCGATCGCGCCCGAAGACACGATGATGACCTGCTGGCCCTCCGCCCGACGTGCGGCGACATCGGCCACCAGCGTGCGCAGCCAGTCGATGCGGACGTTGCCCGCAGCGTCAACGAGCAGCGCCGACCCGATCTTCACGACCAGGCGGCGGACAAGGGCAGGGGGGAAGCCGGAGAGAGGAGTGGATGACACTGGCTTTTAATCCGTTCGGGCTGAGCCTGTCGAAGCCTTTACTTTTTGATCGAGAAAAGCCCTTCGACTAGCTCAGGGCAAGGGGGGGCGTCAGATCGGCGACCAAGGCTTCTCCGCCTCCGGCGCTTCCTCATCCTCGTCATGCGCCGGGGGCAGATCGAGCAACGGCAGCACCGCGTCCAGCAATGCGCCGACGCCTTCGCCGGTCGCGCCCGATATGATGAACACATCCTCGACGCCCGCCTGTTCGCGCAATTGGTCGGCGATGTCTTCCATCAACTCCGACCCCAGCAAGTCGCCCTTGTTGAGCGCCACAATCTGCGGCTTTTCGTCCAGACCCTCGCCATAGGCCGCCAATTCATCCTGCACGATCTCGAACTGGCCGACCGGATCGTCGCCTGTCGCGTCGATCAGGTGGAGCAGCACGCGGCACCGCTCGATATGACCCAGGAACCGGTCGCCGATCCCTGCGCCCTCCGCCGCGCCTGCGATCAGGCCCGGAATGTCGGCCAGCACGAACTCGCGATCGCGATGCAGCACGACGCCCAGCTGCGGCTTGGTGGTGGTAAAGGCGTAGGCGCCGACCTTCGCCTTTGTATTGGTCACCTGGTTGATGAAGGTCGATTTGCCCGCATTGGGCATCCCGACGAGACCCACGTCGGCCAGCAGCTTGAGCCGCAGCCACACCCACATTTCCTGCCCCGGCCAACCCGTGCCATGCTGGCGCGGCGCGCGATTGGTGCTGGTCTTGTATGACAGGTTGCCGCGTCCGCCATCGCCGCCGCGCAGGAACACGAAACGCTGCCCCGGCTCGGTAAA
>JAAIGE0101087241.1_pt1 | contig 24159 bp, 20 predicted proteins | sample 6487951 | NCBI WGS metagenome assembly JAAIGE01 (sample SAMN13974128, study PRJNA590717) | phyllosphere metagenome | biome: tomato field; feature: multiple bacterial spot infested tomato fields; material: tomato leaves; isolation source: leaves from tomato fields | host: Solanum lycopersicum ...
GATGACGGTCTTGTCCGACTCGAAGACGGCTGTGCGCTCCGGGTGGAAGTGCTTGAACTCGTGGATGCGGGTATAGGGCACATCCATGTCGGGGTAGTTCATGACGCTCGTGCCCTGGAAGTCGCCGACGTTCAGCACCTCCTGCTCGAAATCGAGCGTGCGCCAGCTCAGCGCACCCTCGGCGTAGTCGAAGTAGCGGTCGACCGGCCCCGTGTACACGACGGGCACCTGACCCACCGTCGCCTTCTTGCTGAACGGCTGCGACTCGTCGAAGTAGTCGACGTTCAGCTTCACGTCGATGAGGGGATGATCGGCCATGCGCTCGAGCCACGCGGTGTAGCCGTCGGTGGGCAGCCCTTCCCACGTGTCGTTGAAATAGCGGTTGTCATACGTGTACCGCACGGGGAGGCGACTGATGATGTCGCCGGAGAGCTTCTGCGGATCGGTCTGCCACTGCTTCGCCGTGTAGTCGCGGAAGAACGCCTCGAACAGCGGACGTCCGACGAGGGCGATGCCCTTCTCCTCGAAGTTGGCTGCCGACTTCACGTCGAACTCCCCCGCCTGCTCCTTCACGAGGGCGCGGGCCTGATCCGGGGTGTACGCGGACTGGAAGAACTGGTTGATCGTGCCCAGGTTCACCGGCATCGGGAACACGGTGCCCTTGTGGGTCGTGTAGACGCGGTGGACGTAGTTGGTGAACGTCGTGAAACGGTTGACGTACTCCCACACCGTGGCGTTCGACGTGTGGAAGAGGTGCGCGCCGTAGCGGTGGACCTCGATGCCGGTCTCCGGCTCCGCCTCGCTGTAGGCGTTGCCGCCGATGTGGTGCCGCCGATCGATGACCGTGACCTTGCGGCCGGCGTTCGCGGCCCGTTCTGCGATGGTGAGGCCGAAGAAGCCCGAGCCGACGACGAGGAGATCCATGTGCACCATCGTATCCGGGGCCGTCGACCGAAACTGCGAGCGGGGTCTGAGACACTAGAGACATGCCCTTCCGCCTCCGCCGCGCCGTCGCGCGCCTCTGGGAGCACAGCGCCGTCCGCTATCTCCTCGTCGGCGGATTCTGCTTCGTCGTCGACGTCGCGCTGCTCTGGCTCGCGCATGACGTGCTGGGGGTCCCCCTCGCCATCGCCACGCCCGTCTCGTTCCTCGCGTCCTTCGCCGTCACCTACACGCTGCAGCGGGTCGTCGCGTTCGCCTCCGATTCCAAGGTGGTGCCGAGCGTCGCGCGCTACACCGCGTTGGTGGCCTTCAACACCCTCGCCACCACCGGCATCGTCTGGATCGTGGATCAGACCGGAGCCGGCTGGTTCGTCGGCAAGGTGGTCGCCGTGGTGGCGACCACGATCTGGAACTACTTCGCCTATCGTTACTGGGTGTTCACCACACCGACCGCCCGGAGGGCCGATGTATAAGAGCGCCGTGATCGCGGCTGTCGTTCCCGCGTACAAGGAAGAGAAGATGATCGCGCGGGTCGTCGAGACCATGCCGTCGTTCGTCGACCACATCGTGATCGTCGACGACTGCAGCCCCGACGCGACGAGCGAGGTCGTCGCCGCACTCGGAGACCCTCGCGTCACCCTGATCCGCCACGAGGAGAACCAGGGCGTCGGCGGGGCGATCATCACCGCGCATCGTGCAGCCATGGAGCTGGGCGCCGATGTCAACGTCGTCATGGCCGGCGACGCGCAGATGGACCCGGACTACCTGCCCGCTCTCCTCGACCAGGTCACCGACGGCGGCTACGGCTTCGCGAAGGCGAATCGCTTCTATTCGCCGGAGTCGTTCCGCGGGATGCCCGGATACCGTGTCTTCGGCAACGTGGTGCTGTCATTCTTCACCAAGCTGGCCTCGGGGTACTGGAACCTGTTCGACCCGCAGAACGGCTACACCGCGATCCGCACCGAGGTGCTGCGACGGGTGCCGCTCGAGCGGGTGGCGAAGAGGTACAGCTTCGAGAACGACCTGCTCATCCACCTGAACATCCTCCAGGTGCCCGCGACCGACGTGCCGATCCCCGCCGTGTACGGCGACGAGGTGTCCAGCATCCGTCTGCGCAAGGTGATCCCCGAGCTGCTGAACCGTCTCACCGTCGGCTACTGGTCACGGATCTGGTACCGCTACGTTCTGTGGTCGTTCTCACCGATCGCGCTGCTCCTGTTCGTGGGGCTGCTGCTCTTCGCCGTCGGGATCGGGATCAGCATCTGGGTGATGTTCCAGATCGCCGGCTCTGTGGTCGCCACCGCCGCCACCGTGATGCTGGCGGCGCTGCCGTTGATGATCGGCACGCAGATGCTCATCAGCGCTCTCCAACTCGACATCCAGGCGACTCCGTCGACTCCCACGTTCGCGCCGTTCGACGACGCCCGCCGCGGCTGAGACCGCTCAGGGGCGCCGGGGATCAGCCGCAGGCGTCGATCCGGTACAGGACGGCGTCACCCTCTCGATCGACGATTCCCGCGACCCTGCCCGGGTCGCGCAGGCCCGGGTAGGCGTGATCCCCGTTGTGGATCTCGGCGGTCCCGAAATCGAGGATCCAGCGCGTCCGCGTGCGCTCGAGTGCCGCGCACATCCGCGGGTCCTGCACGGCATCGGTGAGATGTTCGGTGATGACGGTCATGTCGGGCGTCAACCTCTGGAAGATGTGCGGGACGAGCGCGGCCCGGTCGGCGAGGGCGTAGCTCAGCGACGTGCCGGTCCACGGGTTCCCGACGATCACCTCATCCTCCGGGACGAGCTCCGGCAGCCGGGCGATCAGCGCTCGCTCGTCGTCCGTGAGAAGCGGAGATCGGGCGTCCTGCCGGTATGCGCCGGCGGTGTTGCGCGTCTCGACGCCGAGCGCCTCCCCCGTCTGGGTCACCAGGAGCAGCAGTACTCCCGCCGCCGCTCCGACGGTGGGAGCAGCCCATCGGATCGGAGACGGGCGGCGAATCGGCGACGTCCGTGCCCCCTCGTGCGCTCCCCTTCGCCGGAGCAGTCCTTCGACGGCCTCCGAGAGGCCGATGACGGCCATCGCCCCCAGCGGAACGAGGAAGGCCGGCAGCAATGCGGCGATCCGGTAGATGTCCTGGTACCAGGTGCCCGTGAGCCAGTAACGAGGAGCGGGCAGCGACAGCGACAGGCAGACGACGTAGAGAGCGGCCATCACCATCATCGACACCGGCAGCCACCACTGCGCCCGATGACGACGCGAGACCAGGATCACGACCGCTCCGAGCAGCGCCGCGACGGAGACGGCCCATGCGGCAGGGCGCCACACGAGCCCGCCGGAGACGACCTGAGCGACGGCGTCGGCTGCCGATGCCGACGGCGGCCAGAACGCGAGTCCGCGATCGGGCCGCGCCACGACGAAGAGCACCGCAGACATCGACAGCAGGGCGATGAGCCCCCCGAGGGCCGCACGGCGGCCGAGAGGAGCGTGTCCCTCGGACACCTGGCGCGACCACCATCGCCGGAAGCCGGTCGCGACGATGAGGAAGGCGGGGAGCATCAACGCCATCAGCGTGCTGGGATGGGCCAGAGCGATCGTCGGGACGAGCGCCCCCACCAACGACCAGCGCACGGCGCCGTCGGGTCGGGCCCCCTCGCCGATCCCCGACACGAGGACCACTGCGGCGATCGCCGACGGCAGCAGCGAGATCGAGAGCACGTTCGGGTACAGGACGCCGAAATCGAGCATCAGGAGGGGGAAGGCGGCACACCCGATCGCCAGCGCCCCGGCGGCGATCGCGCCTCCCACACGCGCTCCCCCGATCGTGCGCACGAGCCAGACGCAGGCGATCGGCCACACGAGGGCGGCGAGGACGATGCTCACGACGTTCACCGTCTCTGCGACGCCCGACCCGGCCATCCGGGCGACGGTCGAGACGACGATGTGCCAGAGGTCCGGGTAGAACCCGGGCAGCAGCTGCCTCGTCGGAGCGATGACGCCGTCGTCCATGATGTGGCGGACGGCATTCAGGTGGTAGATGTTGTCGAAGGTCTGCGAGATGTTCGACGGCGCGCCGAACGCCGACATCAGGCGCGCCGCGGAGAGCGCTCCGACGACCGCGACCACCGCGTAGGGCACGGCCTCCCGCCACCCTCGCTCGACACGCACCGCGGACCGCTCCGGACGCCCGTGCCGCGCCGCATGGGCGTCGGAGGCCCACCGCACCGCGACGGCGATGGCGAGGAGGAGCGCGACGCCCAGTCCCCACGCCACGGGACTCCACCGGAACGGCACGACGATCTGCGCGACGGCGGCGGCCCCGAGCATCGCGAGCGAGAAGGGTGCCGCGGCCGCAAGGACCGCGAAGCCGCGCAGCCGGAGGAGGAGAGCCGCTGCGGCGCCGGGAACGAAGACCACGACGAGGGCGAGCACGAAGGTGCCCGCCTCGTCGAGCCAGGACATCAGCCTCTACCGACGACCAGTCGCGGTACCCCGGCCCACCGGTCGGCGTCCGTGGCGGCGCGCCCGTCGACGAGCAGCTTGACGCCGGGCAGCTGCTCGGGACCGAGGTCGCGGTAATCCGCGTGGTCGGTCTGCAGGATCGCCAGATCGACCTCTCCGCCGAGCGCGTAGGGCTCGAAACCGAGCCCGCGGAGCTCGTCGTCGGAGTACAGCGGGTCGTGGACCACGACGCGTGCGCCGCGGGCTGCGAGGGCCTTCACGGTCGGGAAGACGCCGGAGAAGGCGGTCTCCTTGACTCCGCCACGGTACGCAGCGCCGAGGACCACGGCCGTCTGCCCGGAAAGGTCTCCCAGCAGGTTCGCCGCCTGGTCGACGAGGCGCTCCGGCATGCTGGCGTTGAGCTGACGCGCGACGCGCACGATGTCGGCGTCGGGGTCGGTCGACAGGTACAGCCGCGGGTACACCGGGATGCAGTGACCGCCCACCGCGATGCCGGGGCGGTGGATGTGGCTGTAGGGCTGGGAGTTGCAGGCGTCGATGACCTTGTACACATCGATGTCATGGGCGGCGGCGAAGAGCCCGAACTGATTCGCGAGGCCGATGTTGACGTCGCGGTAGGTGGTCTCGGCGAGCTTGGCCATCTCGGAGGCCTCCGTGCTGCCGAGATCCCACACGCCGTTGGGCTGAGCGAGGTCGGGCCGCTCGTCGAACTGCAGCACCGCCTCGTAGAACTCCCGGGCGCGACGATTGCCCTCGGGCGAGAGCGCGCCGATGAGCTTCGGGTACTTGCGGAGGTCCTCGAAGACGCGTCCGGTGAGGACGCGCTCGGGCGAGTAGGCGAGGAAGAAGTCCTCGCCCTCGACGAGGCCGGAGCCCTCCTCCAGCATCGGCTTCCAGCGGTTGCGGGTCGTCCCCACGGGGAGGGTCGTCTCGTACGACACCAGCGTGCCGGGCGTCAGGTGCTCGGCGAGCGACCGCGTCGCGGCGTCCATGTACTGGAAATCCGGTTCCCAGGTCTCGTCGTCGACGAAGACCGGAGCGACGAGCACGACGGCGTCGGCTCCGGGGATCGCCTCGGCGTACTCGGTCGTGGCACGCAGACGACCGCTGGGAACGAGCTCTGCGAGCTTCTCCTGGAGGAACGCCTCGCCGGGGAACGGCTCGACACCGGCATTGATCGAGTCGACGGCACGACGATTGACGTCGACGCCGATGACCTCGTGACCGGAGTCGGCGAACTGGACGGCGAGAGGGAGGCCGATCTTTCCGAGGGCCACGACAGCGATGCGCATGATCTCCATTCTATGCGGCGGTGCTCGCGCTGCTCCGCGCGCGACGCGGCATCAGAACACGCGCCCGATCACGGGCACGCGACGCAACGGCACGACGATCGCGAACGACAGGAGGACGACGATGATCCACACGAGGAGCGCCGAGAGCACCGAGGTCGTGGCCGCCGAGTGGAACATCGGGACCATACGGACCAGGATGAGCAGCACGAAATGGATGAGATAGACGCCGAACGTCGCGTCGGAGAGGGTGCGGACCACGGCTGCGCCGCGCAGCCCGGGCTCGCGCGTCACAGCCGAGTTCACGAAGACGAACAGCGCCACGGCGACGAGGGCCGTCACCGGCCCCAGGTAGCTCTGCGGGAGGACTGCGGCGACGATCGACGCCCCGGAGACGGCGCCGGCCTGCACCACGGTCCAGACGATGCCGACGAGCGCGAGTGCTCCGGTCGTCCACAGCGGCACACCTCGAAGACGCACGTCCCGCAGCGCGTATCCGGCGACGAAGTAGCCGACGTAGGGCACCCACTGCGTGAATGCGAGCAGCGTGATCCTCGTCGGCTGCCCGCCCCACGACAGGAGCGCGGCGGTGGAATAGGTGGCGACGGTCACGAGAAGCAGGATCCCGGCCAGCGTGAGGGCCAGCCGGGGCCCGCCCCGATCGAGGACGGCGCGGAGCGCGGGAGCGATCGCGTAGAGACCGACGATCAGCCAGAGGAAGTAGAGGTGGGTGTAGGTCTCTCCGCGCAGCACGAGGGAGAGGATCGCGCCGGGGCTCTCGTCGAGTCCGCTGATCAGCTGGCGCACCACGATGAGATAGAACACCTGCCAGAACACGAAGGCCGGTGCGAGCCGCAGCAGTCTCCTGCGGTAGAAGGACGCGGTTCCCCCGGCGTAGGCGCGCTCGTCGAGGACGAGCGCGCCGCTGATCATCACGAAGACGGGCACGGCCCAGATGAATCCGGCGTTGAGGGCGACGGCCACCCACCACGAACGGCTCCCCGCGAGTTCAGGCGAGGTCCTCAGCGCCCCGAACGTGTGGATGCTGACGACACCGACGATGGCGACGATACGGAGGAGGTCCAGTCCCCATCGTCGTCCGATGCGGGGTGCGATGCGCGAAGTCACCCCCGTACGCTATCCCGTGCGCTCCCCCGTCCGCGAAGCGGTGCGTGCTAGCGTGAGGTCGCTATGGCCTCTTCGCGCGCGCTGACCTGGTTCCACGCCCACAGATCCACTCTCCTGATGTGGGTGATCCTGGGCGCGACGTTCGCGCTCACGTACGTCACGTACGTCCGCTGGTACCGCATGTTCTACCCGGACTCGCGCTACTACCTCGCCATGGCCTACCTGTTCCTCGGCAACGATCCGGAGACCGCCCGCCAGCTCACGGTCGACTACGCGCAGCCGCGCGCGATCGACGTGCCTCCCGTCGACGACCTGTTCGGCTGGGGTCTCGTGCAGCCGCGCGTCGTCCTCCCCGCGCTGAGCACACCGTTCGTCGCGCTGTTCGGGCCGGCCGGTCTCGCGGTGGTTCCCCTGCTGGCCACCGTGGCTCTCCTGGTCGTCTCGGTCCTGATGCTGCGGAGGCGTTTCGGCACCCTCGTCGCGCTGCTCATCGGGCTGCTCGTGAGCACCTCCCTGTTCCTCGTCTCGATCGGGACGGGAATGCTCACCGAGGGCCTCTCCGCTCTCTTCAGCGCGCTCGCGCTGCTGCTCACCTGGCGCTGGCTCGAACGTCCGCGCTGGCAGCTGCTCGTCGCGATCGGCGCCGTCACGGTGCTCTCGGCGTTCACCCGGCAGGCCACCCTCATCATGGCCGGGGCCTTCGTCGCCGCGTGGCTCATCGGCTCGCTCGTCGAACGCCGCAACAGCCGTCTCATGCTCCCCGCAGTGATCGTCGGCGGTACGACGATCATCTGCCAGGTGCTGCAGACCGTCCTGTTCCCGTCGTTCTCCCAGCTCGACCAGTTCCTCGCGCAGGCAGGCGCGTCGACGTTGGGCGAGGCCCTGCTCAACGTCCCCCGGATGGCCTTCGACATCGTCCGCTCGGACGTTCTGACGATGCTCCGGGGAGACCGCGCACTGCTCGTGCTCATCTGCCTCGCCGTGGCGGGCATGATCATCTTCTGGAGACGCGTCGAGTCCCACCTGCTGCTCGGCGCGATCGCGGGCACCGCGATCTACAACATCACGAACGGCACCCCGACCCAGTTCCGCTATGCGACGCCCGGGCTCATCTTCTGGATGCTGGCCGCGGGGATGCTGGTGAGCGCGACGGTGGTCTGGATCCGCCGCTCCCGCGAGAACCCGACGGCCCTGCCCGATCGACGCCCTGATCAGGCGCACCCGGCGAAGACGGATCCCGGGGAGACGGAGCCCGCGGTGACGGCGCACACGCGGGCCGCGGACGACCTCGCGGATCGGGCGCCGGAGAACACCACGCGCTCCGAGCGATGACCCGGGGCGTCCGCGACGCGGCCGCCCTTCGGCCCATCAGCGACGGGTGAGGACCTCGATGACGCGGTGACCCGCGTGTCCGTCTCCGTAGGGCGTGGCTTCGGTGTCCGCCGGCCGCGCGCGCTCGACGACTTCGGTCAGACGAGACGGGTCGGAGACGAGCACGTTCCAGCCCAGGTCGACCGTCTCGACCCACTCGGTCTCGGTGCGTACCGTCGTGCACGGCACCCGCAGCAGGAACGCCTCCTTCTGCAGCCCTCCCGAGTCGGTGACGACATGACCGCTCTCGAGGACGGCGGCGATGAGGTCGCGGTACGCGAGAGGCCGGTGGACCTTCAGGTTGCCCTGCTCCAGCTCGATGCCGGCTTCTGCCGCACGCGCGACCAGCCGCGGGTGCGCCAGCAGCACCGTGGGCTGCGGCAGCCGGGCGAGAGCCTCGACGATCTGCCGGAGCCGTCCCGCGTCGTCCGTGTTCTCGGCCCGATGGATCGTGGCGACCTGGAACGACCCCGGCTCGAGGCCGAGTTCCGAGGAGAGTGCGGACCGCTCCCCGGTGAGTTCGTCGCGTGTGGCGTAGAGCACATCGGTCATGACGTCGCCCACGAGCACGGATCGCTCCGCCAGCCCCTCGTTCGCCAGGTGCCCCATCGCCACGTCGGTCGGGGCGAGGAGGATGTCCGCAGCATGGTCGGTGAGAACACGGTTGTGCTCCTCGGGCATGCGACGGTTGAACGAGCGCAGGCCCGCCTCGAGGTGCGCCACCGGGATGTGCAGCTTCACCGCACTGAGAGCCGCCGCCACGGTCGAATTCGTGTCGCCGTAGACGAGCACCCAGTCGGGTGCGTGAGAGTCGAAGACGGCGTCGAGCTGAGCGAGCATCGAGCCCGTCTGCACTCCGTGGCTGCCGGATCCGACCCCGAGGTGCACGTCCGGGGCGGAGATGCCGAGCTCCGAGAAGAACACGTCCGACAGCATGGGGTCATAGTGCTGACCGGTGTGGACGATGACGTGTTCGACACCCGCCGCCTTCGCGGCCCTGTCGATGGGAGCGAGCTTGACGAACTGCGGGCGGGCACCGACGACACTGAGGATCTTCACCCCTCGATCCTATGCGGCGCGGGCCGCTCGCCGCGCGCGCACACGGGCGAGCTGGGACGCGGCGAGGAAACGCAGAGGAGCGTCGCGCCCCAGGCAATGGCGGAACCGCGGCGTGGCGATGGCCGAGACCTGGGCGTACCGCCGACGGCGCTCGACGATCGGGACGACGAGACGGGGCTCCTCCGTGCGACGTACGGCCGCGATCAACTCGTTGTCCAGACGCGACAGCGCGCGCAGAGCCTCCGGCGCGGCTCGGAGCAGCTCCTCGAGCGTCGACGCCGCGGCGGAGATGTCGTCCCGGTCGACCGCTCGCCGCCCGAGCGCTCCCAGGACGTGCACACGGATGATCTTCCGGACCACCGCCGCCCGGGTCTGAGCGGTCAGCCGCGACCACACGGGATCCGTGAGAAGCCGCGGCACGAACGCGAGCTCGGCCGTGAAGGGACGTCCGGATTCCGTGACGCGGTCGACCGCGTCCTCCCCCACGAGATAGGCCTGACTCCCCGAGGCCGCGACGATTCCGCGAGCGGTGAACCACAGGCGGATGCTCGGGGCGACGTCCTCCCCCGTCTCCATGCCCTTCTCCGGCCGCGCGTGGTCTCGGAGCCGCGTCGAGATGAGTCCCATCGTGCTCGTGCGGTAGCTGAGACGATCGCGCAGCGGATGCAGCCGCCGGCGGAGGACCCGACGTGGCGGTGTCGGGAAGCCCTCGCCGGACAGCGGCAACAGCATCGGGGGGAGGACGATCTCCGCGCCCTCCTTCTCCGCCGACGCGATCCATGCGTCGAGCGCACCGGGCGCGAGGTAGTCGTCCGAGTCGATCTTCGTGAACCACGGAGCGGTGACGAGGTCGAGCGCGAAGTCCATCGGCCCCGCGGGCGACCCGATGCCGTCGCGGAATCCCACGACCTCGACCCTCGGGTCCGCGGCATGCTCCCCGAGCGCCTCGAGGATGAGTCGCTCGTCGATGTTGTGCGCGATCACCAGCAGACGAACGGAGCGCGTCGTGTGGGCGAGGACGCTCTCCGCGAGGCGCGCGATCGGTCTCGAGGCGGAGTGCACGGGAACGAGCACATCGATGTCGGCCGCCATCAGCCTCGCTCCGCGATCGCCCTGATGGCCTGCCGCCACACGGGCGTCTGCGCCTCCGCCGACAGCTCGCGAGCCGCACGGTCGGACGCGGTCTTGAACTCCGCGACGCGCTCGGGAGTGATCCCGTCGAGCGCCTTCGCGACGGCATCCGCCCCGAAGTCCTCCGTCACGATGCCGAGATCGTATCGGCGGAGGGTGGCAGCCATCTCCGGTGACGGGCCGATGACGAGTCCGAGCCGAGCCTGCACGTACTCGAAGAACTTGTTCGGCATCGCGTAGGCGTTGTTGTAGTTGGTGGGAGCGAGGATGTGGATCCCGAGGTCGTACCCGCTCAACGTGTCCACGAGCGAGTCGAAGGGTACGGGGTCGAGCATCCGTACACGCTCGACCCGAGCGGCGGCCTCGCGGAGCTCCCGGAGTTGGGCGGGGTCGTTGGGCTGGAGGTACAGATCGAGCGTGACGTCGGCGCTCGTGCGCTCCATGGCCTCGATGAGCGTCATCAGCCCGCGGTTGCGCAGCGCCGCACCCGCGTGCACGATCCGCACCGGGGAGGACGTCGGCTGCACCGCGCGCTCCGCGAACGCGGGTGCGTTCATCACGAGACCCGGGGCGAAGCCGTACTCGCGGTCGTAGCGCTCGGCGATGGCGCGTCCCACCGTCGTCGTCGAGGCGGCACGGGCCACGAAGGTCCGCAGCTGCCACCGCACGAAGGGGGCGACGAAGAGCCGGAAGGTCCACAGCTCCGAATGAAGGGTCGGCGCGTACTCGTGGAGATCCACATGGAAGCCCCGCGAGGGTTCGAGCGCGCTGGCGACACCCGCGGCCTCCGCCTCATTGGCCAGGATCACGTCGAACCGGTGTCCGCGCAGAGCCTCGCGCGCCCACGACAGGGCCCGGTTGCCCCAGTAGGCCCGACGATACTGTTTCGCGACCACCGCCAGCCGGGGGTACCGCCAGACGGGAAGGTCGTCGGGGATCTCGATGTGCTCGTCGCTGCCGTCCGGACGGGGTCCGTACCCGCATGTGACGATCTCGGCCTCCCCGCGGAAGAGGTCGATCTGACGCCGCACGCGCGGGTCCGACTCGATGCGGGAGAACGACAGGATGAGGAGCTTCATATGCCTTCCTTGATGAGCGCAGCGGTGCGGTAGGCCTCGTCGAACGCGGCGACGCGTGCGTCCTCGGAGAACCTGCTCTCCGCGCTGCGACGGATCTCGTCGCGGTCGAGGATCAGCGCGCGTTCGACCGCGTCCGCCCAGAGCTCCGGGTCGGATCCCCCGACCAGTTCGCCGTCCTCCGCGCGGATGTACTCGGTGTGACCGCCCGAATCGCCGACCACAACGGGCAGTCCATGTCGCAGTGCTTCGGCGATGGCGACCCCGAACGTCTCTCCCCGAGTCGGAAGCAGGAAGAGACGGGCGGACTGCAGCACCGCGGAGATCTCCGCGGGCGACACGTCTCCGCGGAGGTCGATGCGGTCGGACACGCCGAGTTCGGCCGCTCGTGACCGCACTGCGTCGCGTTCAGGACCGTCGCCCGCCCACACGAGCACGGGGTCGGCGCCGCGACGAGCCAGGGCGGCGACCGTCTCCACCGCGACGAGGGGCTGCTTGCGGTCGATCAGGCCCCCGACCGCGGCGAGGACGAGGTCCCGACTCGGGGCGCTCGCCCCCGTGGGAGCGGTCACCGCGTTCGGGATGACCACGGTCTCGCCTCGACGATGCGCGGCGATGGCGTCACCCAGTCGCTCGCTCACGGCGATGACGACATCGGGGCGACGGAGAGAGCGCGCGAGTACCGATCCCGCCACGCGGATCGGCAAGGATGCCGTCTCGGGGTTGAGCAGGCCCGACCAGTGCTCGGTGTGCACCCACGGCAGACGCAGGCGCCGTGGGATCGCAGGGAGCACCGAGATCGCATGGCTGTGGAGCACGTCGGCTGCGCGCGCGAGCTCGCGCACCCGACGTCGTGCGCGAGCGGCCGAGATGGGGGATCCGCGTCGGAATGCCACTCTCTCGACCTCGTCGGTCGACGCGGCGCCGGTATCGGTGAGGTGCAGCACCCGCACTTCGTGCGAGCGGCGCAGCGTCTCGACGTCGCGCTGCACGAACACGCCGATATGCGGCCGCTCCGGCGTCGGATACCAGGGCGTCACCACGAGGACGCGCACGTCAGCGACTCCCCCGGCCGGCGACGATCGCGTCGAGCGATCGCCTCCAGATCCTGACCTGCTCCTCGGCGCCCAGTTCGCGCGCGACGGCGTGGGCACGGTTCTTGTACGCATGGACATCGTCGACGGTGAGCTCGTCGATCCGTCGGGTCAGGGAGGCGGCATCGAAGCCGTCGGCGACGGCCCCGAATCCGTACTCGTCGACGTACTCGCGCATCTCCGGCGAGGGCCCGATGAGCACTCCGAGTCGGGCCTGGACGTAGTCGAACAGCTTGTTGGGCAGTGCCCAGGTGTTGTTGAAGTTCGTCGGAGGCAGCAGATGGATTCCCACGTCGTAGCCGTTGATGGTGGGGATGAGATCGGCGTACGGCACCGGGTCGAGGATCCGGACTCGGGAGCTCCCGCGGACGAGATCGCGGAGTTCCTCGAGATAGTCCGGATGGTTGGGGGTGAGATAGAGGTCGAGCGTCACGTCGGCGGTCGCCGCCTCCACCGCCTGGATCATCTCGTCGAGGTTGCGGTTGCGCAGACAGGCGCCGCTGTGCACGAGACGGATGGTCGACGACACGGGGCCGGGGGTGAGGTCGGCATAGGGCGCGGCGTTGGTCACCAGGTCGGGCTCGAACCCGAACTCCTTGCGGTACTCGCGGATCAGTCCCTTGCTGACGGTGCTCCAGCTCGACGCCTTCGCCACGTAGCGGCGGCACACCCACTCGTGATACGGCTTGATCCGTCGCGCCCAGGCAGCGTGCTCCTCGTTCAGCCGCGGCGTGTACTCGTGCAGATCGGCGTGGATGCCCCATGCCGGGCGGAGCCAGCGAGCGACGCCGACGGCCTCGGGCTCGTTCGCCAGGATGAGATCGTAGGCGTCTCGGGGGACGTGCCGACGCACCCAGCGGACCGCTGAGATCCGCCAGTAGACCGCCCGGTAGGCGTGCAGGGTGATGAGCCGGCCGCTGTAATCCTGGTAGTCGGCGCTGCGTGGCATCTCGAAGTGTCGCGCAACACCCTCGGGGGCGGGTCCGTACCCGACGGTGGTGAGCTCGAAGTCGTCGCGGAAGGCGGCGACCTGCTTGAGCACCCGAGCGTCGGAGACGATCGGCGAGAAGGAGATCAGCAGGAGTCTCGGCTTAGACATCGCGCTCTCCCGGCGTCAGTCCGGCGAGCGCCGCCTGGTGGGCGAACTCCGGCTCCTGCGCGATGACCTCCTCGAAGGTACCGCGTGCGCGCACCTCTCCTTCACGCAGGAACCACACCTGGTCGGCGTGGCGGATGGTCGAGAGGCGGTGGGCGACGGAGATGACCGTGATGTCCTCGCCGAGGGCGTCGATCGATTCCATGACCGCCGACTCGGTGCGCGTGTCGAGGGCGCTCGTCGCCTCGTCGAGGACGAGGACGAGCGGGTCCGCGTAGAGCGCCCTCGCGATGCCGAGTCGCTGCCGCTGGCCGCCCGACAGCTGCAGTCCACGGTCGCCGACACGTCCTTCGATGCCGTCGGGACGGGCGTCCACCACCTCCAGCAGCTGAGCCTTCTCGAGGGCGCGACGGACACGGTCGACGTCGTAGTCGTCCGACCAGGTCAGCGCCACGTTCTGAGCGATCGTCGCATCGAACAGCGCGACGTCCTGCGGGACGTAGCCCACCCGCGTCCGCCACGCCGCCATGACATCCGTCAGGTCCTGCTCCCCCAGGGAGATCGTGCCGGCCGTCGGGGTGAGCAGACCGAGCAGCAGATCGATGAGGGTCGATTTGCCCGCTCCGGACGCTCCGACGATCCCGACGCGTGAGCCGAACTGGATCCTGCCGCGCACCTCCGCGAGCGCGGGCCGTCCGGCGCCCGGGAACGTGAAGCCCACACCCTCGAACGACAGAGCCTCCGGCTCCCCGGAGATCGGCTCGCGACCGATGCGCTCGGCGTTCGCCCGGTAGTGCCGGGATGCCGCGATGTCGCGCAGCACGGCCTCGACGTGCGGGATGTTCGCCGTCATCATCGAGATGAGGGCCTGGAAACCGGTCAACGACGGGACCAGGCGGAAGCCCGCGACGCCGAACAGGGCGATCGCCGCGATGGCGTCCTCGAGGTCTGAGAACAGCAGCGCCGCCCCGCCGACGAGGAGGAACCCGCCGACGATCCCGGCGTCGAGGACGAAGCGCGGAACGGACGAGAGGAAGTTGAGGTTGGCACGGGCACGCGCCGAGACGCTGCGATCCTGGTGCACCACGCGCGCGACCTCGTCGGACTTGTCCCTGAGGGTGATCTCCTTCAGTGCCGAGACCATGTCCGTCATGAGCGCTGCGACCCGGAAGGAGTAGTCGCGATTGACCCGGCCGGCGGCCACCGTGCGGCGGGACAGGACGATGTACAGCACGAGAGCGATCACGCCGAGGTACGCGACGGTGACCAGTGCGGTGAGAGGCTGCACGAACACGATGACGAGCACGACGAGCACCGACGTCGTCAGCAGCGCCGGGAGCGTCATGAACGGCAGCAGGAACCCCGAGGTGACGTTCGCGATGCCCACATCGGCGAGACGCACGAGATGGGTGGTGTTGCGCTGGAGTCGATCGATCCAGGGCGCGTGGATGTACGACTGGAACAGCTGATCGCCGATCTCCAGCTCGAAGGCGGCGAGGCGTCGGGTGGCGAACCACTGCATGATCAACGATGCCGTCGACTTCAGGATGATCAGACCCGATACCGCCAGGATGATCCACAGGTAGCCGTCGGGACCGACGGAACCGATCAGCGGCAGGGCGACGGAGGTTCCCGCGATCATCGATGTGAGGGAGGCCGCGAGCAGCATGAGCGCACCGACGTCGAGAGCGGCGAGCAACGACGACACGACCACATACATCTGTATGTACCGTCGGGCCGATGCCGGAAGGTTCGGCATGATGTCCCGATAGGTGGAGAGAATGGCTTTCATAGGTCTTCCTCGCTCCAGGGAGCGCTGACGCCGAGGAAATCGGCGAGTGCGGCGGCGGATCGCCGCCCGTCGTGTGTTCGCCGGACGAAGCCGGGCCCCTGGGCGGCCAGCGCCCGGAACGTCGCGGGATCCCGGCAGATCTCACGCAGTGTGTCCTCGATGCGATCCGGATCGGATCGCACGCACGGCGGCTCGGCCCCCGCTTCCCTGGCCTCCTGCTCCGCGAGCGGCGTCAGGTAGGTGACGGTCACACGTCCGGCGGCCATCGCCTCCACGGCGGCGACGCCGTAGTTGCCCATGCGCAGCGCATCGACGACGATGTCGGCGCTCCGATACAGCGCCGGCATCTCCGCCGTGGGGACGCCGTGCACCTCGCGATAATCGATCAGCCCCTCGGCGGCGAGCTTCTCGCCGGCCGCGCGGACGAACTGCGTGCCCTTGACGATCCCGCTGCTGGGCACGTGGACGACCACGGGCAGCCGGTCCCCCGACAGCGGCTCGACCGGGTGCGCCCATGCGTCCGGATCGATGACGACGGGGAGCCAGGTCGCCGGCGGGAGGTGGCGCGCCAGCGTCGCCGTGGAGTAGAAGGTCGGCACGGCGAGGCGTGCGGCGAGTTCGCTCCGGGCGCTCGCGCTCCGCTCCAGCGCTTCGGTCTGATCCCATTCATCGCCGTGGAAGGGCGAATAGGGGTTGTCCGCCCTGTGCTGGCGCGGGACGCGGACATCGGTGCCGTGCGCGATGAGGCCGACGCGCACGCCGCGCTCGTGGAGCGCCTCGACCTCGCGGGCGAGGTCGCCTCCGAACAGGTCGCCGAAGATCGGCCGGACAGCCTCCACGAGCACATGTGTGAAGCCGTTCGCGACGGCCTCGAACTGTCGCTCCTGCCAGCGTCGGCTCTTGAGGAACACCGCTGTCGGCAGGGAGTAGTCAGCGGGGAAGCCGAAGTCGCCCGTGGGGTTGCGGTACTGCATGTTGGCGGCGCCCACACCGGGGAGCATCTCGGCCGCGCGGGCCCATCGGTACGCCTGCCCCGCGAAGTTGACCGGGGCGATGTACAGTCGCACGCGTCCCTGCGGTGGGACGATCGGCGGCGGGACGTCGCCGGGTCCGAACCCGTAGCGCGCGCCGAAGAGCCTCAGCCGGAGACCCTCCGGCAGTCGATCGAGCGCGCCGCCCACGGCACGACGCAGGAACGCCCCGGTCACAGCGACCCCGCGATCCGCCGGGTCACCCGGTGGCTCACAGCCTCACGGAGGCGCCGTCTCGCGCCGACTGCAGCGCGGCCTCGACCACGCTCAGTGTGCGCAGCCCCTGTTCCATGGTGACGACGTCGGTGTCCTGCCCGAGCACAGCGTCGCGGAAGGCCTCGTGCTCGACGCGCAGCGGCTCGCGCTTGGCGAACGCGTAGCGCGTGACGTCTCCTTCGGAGACCCCGCGGAACGACGACACGGACTCCCACTCGAGCGGGATCGTGCCGTTGGCGTAGAACGTCAGGTCGCCGGTCGAGGTGTCGGCGATGAAGGCGCCCTTCTCCCCCGTGACGACCGTGACCCGCTCCTTCATCGGGGACAGCCAGTTGACGATGTTGTTCACGATGACGCCGGAGGCGGTGCGACCGGTGATCGTGATCATGTCCTCGTGCTCGCGGCCGCTCTTGAAGGCGGTCTGCGCGAAGACGCGCTCGTAGTCGCTCTGCACGACCCACGCCGTCAGGTCGACGTCGTGGGAGGCGAGATCCTTCGCGACGCCGACGTCGGCGATCCGCGAGGGGAACGGTCCCTGACGACGAGTCGTCACCTGATAGACGTTTCCGAGGACGCCCGCCTCGATGCGGCGGCGGAGCTCCTGGAGCGCGGGGTTGAAGCGCTCGATGTGCCCGACGGCACCGACCAGGCCCGCCTCGGCGAAGGCGTCGACCATCCGACGTCCGGCCTCGATGCTGTGCGCGATGGGCTTCTCCACCAGGGTGTGCACACCCGCGGCGGCGAGCTTCAGCGCGGCGTCCTCGTGGAATCGCGTCGGGACGGCGACGACGGCGATGTCGATCCCCTCGGCGATGAGCGCCTCGATGTCGGGAAGCACACGGAGATCCCCCGCCACCCCGTGCGGATCACCACCGGGGTCTGCGATGGCCACCAGATCGACGCCGTCGAGCTCGCGGAGCACGCGTGCGTGGTGACGGCCCATCATGCCGACGCCGAGCAGCCCGGCGCGCAGAGCCATCAGGCGCCCGCCTTCGCGACGGCGTTGACCGCGGCGACGATCCGCTCGAGGTCGTCCTGGCTCAGCGAGGGATGCACGGGGAGCGATGCGACCTCGCGGGCCGCGCGCTCGGTCTCGGGCAGGTCGAGCCCGGGCGCGAAGTGCGTGAGGGACGGCAGACGGTGGTTCGGGATCGGGTAGTACACACCTGCGCCGACGTTGTGCTCGGCCTTGAGCGCGGCCACGAATCCGTCGCGGTCCTCCGGGACGCGGACGGTGTACTGGTGGTACACGTGCACCGCGCCGTCGGCGACCGGCGGCACGACGACACCCTGCAGGTTCGCGTCGAGGAACGCCGCGTTCTCCTGACGCTGGCGGGTCCACGCGTCGACCTTGGTGAGCTGCACGCGGCCGATCGCGGCATGGATGTCGGTCATCCGGGCGTTGAAGCCGATGACCTCGTTCTCGTACTGGCGCTCCATGCCCTGGTTGCGCAGCAGCTTGACGCGGCGGGCGATCTCGTCGGTCGCGGTGGTGACCATGCCGCCCTCACCGCTGGTCATGTTCTTGGTGGGGTACAGGCTGAACATGGCGAACTCTCCGAAGGAGCCCACGGGACGGCCGTCGAGCGCGGCGCCGTGCGCCTGCGCCGCGTCCTCGTACAGGGCGACGCCGCGATCGGCGGCGAGCTTCTCCAGTTCGCGCATGCGTGCCGGGTGACCGTAGAGGTGCACGGGCAGGATGCCCTTGGTCTTCGGCGTGATCGCGGCGGCGACGGCCTCCGGGTCGAGCGAGAAGGTCTCAGGCTCGATGTCGACGAAGACCGGGGTTCCTCCGGTGAGCGCGACCGAGTTGCCGGTGGCGGCGAAGGTGAAGGAGGGCACGATGACCTCGTCGCCCGGTCCGACGCCTGCCGCGAGGAGACCGAGGTGCAGCCCGGCCGTGCCCGAGTTGACGGCGACGGACGGCCGTCCGGGGACGAAGTGCTCGGAGAACTCCTGCTCGAACGCCGCGACCTCGGGACCCTGCGCGACCATGCCGCTGCGGAGCACCCGATCGACGGCCTCGCGCTCCTCGTCGCCGATGATCGGCTTGGCGGGGGGAATGAACTCGCTCACACGGTCTCCTTGGTCAGTGTTCCGTCGGTTTCGATGAAGTGGTCGCCCGTGGTGGGGCAGACCCAGATGCCCTCGGAGTCGCCGGCCACGAGCGGCACGCCCGACTCCCCCACCCATCCGATGCGTCGCGCGGGGACACCGGCGACCAGAGCGTACGCGGGCACGTCCTTCACGACGACGGCACCCGCCGCCACCGTGGCCCACGCGCCGATCGTGACGGGAGCCACGCAGGTGGAGCGGGCCCCGATGGCGGCGCCTCGCTCGATGGTCACTCCGACCGGCTCCCAGTCGTGCGCGCTCTTGATCGTGCCGTCGGCGTTGATGGCGCGGGGGAAGGTGTCGTTGGTGAGCACGACGGCCGGTCCGATGAAGACGCCGTCTCCGAGCTTCGCCGGCTCGTAGACCAAGGCGTAGTTCTGCACCTTGCAGTTGTCGCCCATGACGACGCCGGTGCCGATGTACGCTCCGCGTCCCACGATGCAGTTCTCGCCGAGTCGCGCGTCCTCGCGAACCTGCGCGAGGTGCCAGATCGAGGAGCCGTCTCCGATGGAGGCGGCGGGCGAGACGTCGGCGGTGTCGACGATCCGCACGCTTCGGGAATCGGTCACGAGGCGGACCTTTCATCGGGAACGGAAGTGGGAGGGGCGAGATCGATCTTAGTCGTCGGCGTACCCGCGACCTGCGAGACGACCGAACCGACGCGATCGGCGACCGCAGCGAGCGACACGTGGCGTTGCGCCCATCCGGAGCGCGTCGGACGGAGGCGCTCGCTCTCGTCGCCGTGCTCGGCGAGGAGCGACAGCATCGCGGTCGCGACCTCCGCCTCGTCGAAGGCGACGGCACGGCCGAGGCCCGCGTCCTTCACGAGCGACGCCCCTGTCTCCGGGCCGGCGAACAGCACAGGTGTCCCGACGGCCGCGGCGGCATAGGTCTTCGTGGGGCGCGCGAAGTCGTACCCGATGCCCGGCACGATGCTGACGAGGGATGCGACCGCGCTGCGGATCCAGGCGGCGGACTCGGACGGATCCACCACGCCGCCGAACTCCACTCGACCGGGCGCGACCTCGTCGGCGAGAGCCCGCAGCTCGTGTTCGACCGAACCCTGGCCGAAGAAGCGGAGGCGCACGTCCGGCTCCTGTTCCGCGATGCGGGCCAACGCTCGGATGAAGACGTGCGGCTGCTGCCATTCCGACATGGTCCCCGTGTAGACGAAGTACCGCCCGGCATCAGGCTGCCCCGGTACCTCCGGATGGAAGATCCCGGTGTCGATCCCGTTGCCGACCGTGGCGATGCGCTCAGGTCGGGCGTCCAGTGCGCGCAGCCGGGCAGTCACCTCGTCGGACACGGAGATGATGGCGTCCGCGCGACGCAGCACGGTGCGCTCCATCCAGCGCATCACTGCGACGACGGGCGCCGGCGCCCCCATCGAGATGACCCCGTCGGTCCAGACGTCGGCGGCGTAGTACACGACGGGCCGCCGCCGGAGCGCAGCGGCGAACGAGGCCACGAGCCCCGTGGTCGGCGGAGACTCGGCCACCACCACGTCGAAGCGGGTGAGGAGAAGCCGCGCCAGGAGCGGGACGTCGAAGCTCATGTACTGGACGTACCCACGGACGTTGCCGCCGGAATCGCGGAGGACGGGCCACCGCCGCACGTCGACCCCCGGGGCATCCTCGATGCGGTCGCGCGCATGTGCGGGCGGCCTGGTGGTCAGCACCCGGACCGCCGCCCCGCCTCGACGCAGCGACGCAGCGAGGGCGCCGAGCCGGAAGGCGCCGGCGCTCACCTCCGGCGGAAACAGCCGCGAGGCGATCAGGGCGCGCATCGGGGCGCTCACGCGCCGCCCTCGCGCTCGTCTGCTTCGCCCTGCTGCGCTTCGAGCGAGGCGATGCGCTGCTCGTGGAACGCCGACTGCTCGGCGAGGGTGCGCATCTTCGCCTCGATGCGGGTGAGTTCGGCGCCGTACTGCAGGCTCACGAGGAACAGCAGCCCGATGGCGACGAAGAAGACCAGGTTCGCCGGGAGCGAGACCCCCAGTGCCCGCGAGAGCCACGTCAGGGTCTGAGGGAAGACGGCGATGACGAGCGCGAGGACGCCACCGACGGACCACCACACCGCATGCCGCTCTCGGAGCGTGCCCCGCCGCATGAGCTCCACGATCGCGAACAGCGCCAGCAGCGCCGCGACGATTCCGAAGGCGTAGGTCACGGGATTCATGCGCTCTCCTCGATCGTCGTGCGCGGCCGCATCATCGCGAGCGTGAACGCCGCACAGGCACGAACAAGGTAGATCGCCGCCTTCCACGGTCGATGCGACGGCTCTCCCCCCTGCCGGCTGCGCATGGCGACCGGAACCTGGCGGATCCGCAACCCGGCGCGGGCGCCGATGACGAGTGCCTCGACCGTGTCTCCGAGATACTCCGCGGGGAAGTTCTCCGCGAAGAGCGCGACGGCGCGAGGCCCTGCCGCCTTGAACCCGCTCGTCACGTCGGTGAGGCGCGTGCGCGCGACGCGGCTCATCACGGCGGCGAGGAGGCGCATCGCCCACCGGCGCGGACCGCGGACGCCGTACTGCCCCACACCCGCGAACCGTGCGCCGATCACGAGATCGGCGTCCGAGAGACCGGCCACGAGCGAGGTGATGCCCTCCGGATCGTGCTGCCCGTCCGCATCCACCTGGACCACCACGGCATAACCGTTGTCGCGGGCGAAGCGGAACCCGGTGCGCATGGCTCCCCCGACGCCGAGGTTGTACGGCAGTCTCAGCACCGTGGCGCCGGCGAGCGCCGCGCGCTCCGCAGTGCGGTCGCTGGATCCGTCGTCGACGACGACGCACCGTGCGGAGGGCGCCGCGACCGCGACGGAGCGGACCACCTCTCCCACGGAGTCCTCTTCGTTCAGCGCCGGTATGACGACGAGAACGCGCAGATCTTCCGGAAGCATCGTCTGAGATCTTACCGAGGCGTGCGTCGAGGTCATCGAGCGCACGCGGTGATCCGCCACAGCGAGGCCTCGCCGATCTCGGCGACCAGGTCGAAGCCCGGTTGCCCGTCGAAGTCGGTCATCCCCGGCATCTCGAATCGCCCGGGCGTGGTGTCTCCCAGTCCGAAGTCGAGCACGTACTCCGGCGCGCCGTTCTCGGCGAGAGCTGCACAGACGGTCGGATCCGACCCCACGTCGCGCAGGCTCTCGGACAGCACTGCCCAGGAGTCGGTGCGCGGCGCCGACCACGTCTTCGGGATGACATCGAGTCCGCTCAGCATGTACCCGAACCCGGAACCGGTCGACGGATTGGCGATGACCGTGGCCTCGGGATCGTCGACGAGCGACGGCAGCGCCTCGAGGAGGTCGCGCTCGTCCGGCGACAGATAGCTGTCGTCGGCCGAGATGTAGCGCGACTCCCGGTCATAGGTCCCCTCGATGACCGAGGGCATCGCCACCGGCCGCACCAGGATGAGCACCAGCATGATCAGCACGGCCGCCGCGAGCGTCACCGTGTCCGTCCGTCGGAGGAGCGACAGGCGGCGGCTGCGGGCATCGAGGTATCGGATCGCGAGGTCGACGAGCCCGCACAGGCCGAGAGCGGCCAGCGGGATCACCACGACCGGGGCGAGCGCGGCGATGCGATAGGGGTCGGCGTACCACGCGCCGAGGACGTACACGCGCACGATCGGAGCGCCGATCGCCGCCACCAGGATGTAGAGCGCCGAGATCCCCGCCCAGGCGAAGACGAACCACCGCAGGGACGACCGCCGCCACGCGACGACGAGCCCGACCGCGGCGAGGATGCTGATGCCGACGGCGAACGGGATGCGCAGCTGCCCGTTGAGGAGCACGTCCAGGAACACCTCGACCTTGCCGCGGAACGGCGGCCAGTGCGAGCCGCTGGTGCTGCGCGAGAGAAGGAACCACACGATCGCCAGCAGCACCCACGCGCCCGCCACGATCGACCATCGCGCCCACGCCGACGGCGTCGACCGCTCACCGAGCAGCCAGGCCGTGAGCCTCACGAGCACGACGGCGAGCCAGGGAAGCAGGGTCGCCGGCTGTGCGAACACGATGGCCGCGGCGGCGACGAGGACGAGCAGAGCACTGCGGGAGACGGTGCGCCATCCCGGTGAGTGCCGGACCCATCCCGGGATCACCAGCACGAGCGCGATCGCCGCGGGCAGCAGGGCGGTGGAGAGGGCATTGGGGAACAGCACGCCCCACTGGAACATGAGCAGCGGGAACGTCTGCAGAGCGCTCGACAGCACGGCGGCCACGGCGCCCGCGCGGGTGGATCCCGTCACTGCCCGCGTGAGCCACGCGATCCCGGCGGTCCAGATCACCGCGCCGATCACCAGGGTGAGCGCGTTCGCCGCGACCGGTATCCCCGCTCCCGTGAGCGACACGACCAGCGAGACGACGGCGTGCCACGCCGCCGGGTAGAAGGAGCTGCCGCCGATCACCCCGTTGACGTGGAGGGAGGAGGCATCGGCGGTGTCGAGGATGTACCGCACGGCGTTCATGTGGAACACCGCGTCGTTCGTCTGAGAGATCCCCGTCGGATCGGAGATGTACGACGTGAGGCGCCAGATGCCGAGCGCCGCGCCGAGCACCAGCCCGGTCGGCAGGAGCCAGCGACGCGCGGAGGTCGGCCGCTTCTCGCGCAGAGGACCGAGGACGCGGCCGACGACGGCCGCGACGACCACAAGCACCGCGGTCGCGACGGCCCAGCTCAGCGGCGACCAGGCCCACCCGGTCACCCCCAGCAGAAGGGCGATCACCGCGGTCGATGCGACGGTGAACAGTGGTGCGGCCGCGACGGCCGCGAGACCGCGGACACCGATCGCCCACAGAGCGGCGACGCCGGGGACGAAGACCACGAGCAGTGCGACGACGATCGTCGGCGACTGCGCGAGCCACTGGAGCATCACGCGTCCACCAGAGCGATCGCCCCTTCGACCTCACCGTCGTAGACGACCTCACCCTTGTTGATCACGACGCCGCGCGTGCACAGCTCGCGCACCATCTCCATGTCGTGGCTGACGACGACGAGCGTCTTGCCGTCGGCGATGAGCTCTTCGAACTTGAGTCGGCACTTCTCCCGGAACGGGGCGTCGCCCACCGACAGGATCTCGTCGACGAGCAGCACGTCGAGCTCGACATGGATGGCGACGGAGAACGCCAGCCGCATGAACATGCCCGACGAGTAGTGCTTGACCTCCTGGTCGATGAACTGCTCGATCTCGCTGAACGCCACGATCTCGTCGTAGCGAGCTTCGATCTCGTGCTGCTTCATCCCCAGGATGGCGGCGTTAAGGAACACGTTCTCGCGTCCCGACAGTTCCGGATGGAAGCCGGCGCCGACCTCGATGAGTCCGGCGACGCGTCCGCGGGTCAGCACCTGACCCTCGTCCGGCTCC
>JAAIGE0100698770.1_pt1 | contig 24129 bp, 29 predicted proteins | sample 6487951 | NCBI WGS metagenome assembly JAAIGE01 (sample SAMN13974128, study PRJNA590717) | phyllosphere metagenome | biome: tomato field; feature: multiple bacterial spot infested tomato fields; material: tomato leaves; isolation source: leaves from tomato fields | host: Solanum lycopersicum ...
TCTTGCTATGGTTGCGGATCGCCGCCTTCGACGACGCATAGGCCGCCGCGCCGGGAATGCCGACCAGGCCCGAACGCGACGCAATGTTGATGATCGATCCCGTCCCCGCGACCTTCATCGCGCCGATCGCGTAGCGACAGCCGAGGAACGTGCCGTCGAGATTGACCGCATGAACCGCGCGCCAGTCGGCCAAGCTCGCATGTTCGGGATCATGCGCCACCATGCCAGCCTCGAACCCGGTCACGCCGGCATTGTTGACGACGACATCGGCCATCGGCACCGCCTCGGCCAGTCGTGCCCAGTCACCCTCCTCGCGGACGTCGAGACCGATGAAACGACACCCGATCGCATCGGCCGCCGCCTGTCCGGCGTCCTCATCGATATCGGTCAGCACGACCGTGCCGCCCTCGGCATGGAAGCGTTCGGCGATCGCGCGGCCGATGCCGCGCGCGGCTCCGGTCACGACGCAGACTTTGCCGGTCAATCGGGGCATGGGGGTCCTTCCGTGGTGGGCGCTGACGGGCTCGAACCGCCGACCCTCTCGGTGTAAACGCCTGCTACCCACCAATTTCTGCGGTTTTCTGCGGGCCATCCAATGCGATTTCACGGCTGCGGCTCTCCGTTGCAATTCCTGCGCGCAGGTAGCTGGTTCAAGTCGAACCACCGAACCTCTCGGGTCAACAGCAACCGATCGACAAGCGAACGTATGCATACACCAACTGCCGCTAGCGCCAAAGTAGGGCGCGGGAAAATCGTTACCTTGGTTACACCCTAGGTTTTCTGCGGGTTTGCGCCGTTACAAATACCGTTACATAATGGTTATCATGTAATGAGTTTTAGACGTTACCGATCGACTTATGAAAACCGTTCTAAAACAATGACATAATGAAAATGCCTTGATCTGGTAACGATGAGGTAAGGCAGGAGAGGTTACATGGAAAACGGCAGATTTCTGCGGTTTCTACGGGCCATTTTGGCTTGGATAACCGATGTAACCAATTCCCCGATCGTGCCCCGTTCCAACGGGGCCAAGCGTCGCGATTTCACTACAGCCGCCTACCCACCCCATAGACCCCGCCAGCTGCGTCGATCTGCGTCGCGCCGAGGGCACAAAAAGCGGGCCGCCCTCGGCAGAAATCTGCGGGGTCGAAATAGGTAGCTGACCGCGTCTCAAGCGCTACGAAAAGAGCGCGGGCGAGGCGGGGGTCTCTGCGTGTAAAACGGGGTCGAAGGTGCGTCATATCGCACTATGCCGATCGCCCTTCCCGCCCCCCGCCCTCGGCGGTTTTCCCCTAGGCCGGCCGGGCGCGCGCGACTGCATCAAACGCGATAGAAATAGCGTGCGGGCGAGGGGGGGGTTGTAGCGCTTAATTCTGGGGAAATTCCAGAATTTGGGAAATGTTAGAAAATTACAATTCCGGCCACCGCCGACCGGTCCGGTCAGGCGAGGTAGCGGTCCGCCACGCCCAGGTACTGCGCCAGTAGCAGCCGGTCCTGATCGGCGAGCGCTGTCGGGATGCCGTCGCGAACATAGCGGCCAAGATAGCCGCTGCTCTTGCCGATCACCCTCGACAGGTTGGGCAGCGTATCGCGCCGCCGACCGGCGATCACCGCCAGCACGTCGCGGGGGCTGGCGGGCAGATCGCGGACGATCGGGTCAGTACGCATGATAGTCGAGCTCGGCGTCATCGATCATCGCATGCACGTCGCCATCGACCTGCGCCTTGCCGAGATACGTGCGAACGTCGTCGGCGGTACCTACGCGCGGGAACGAGCGGTCCCGCCGCGCCTGCTCCGCAATCTGGTCGACCCAGTCGCCGCGATCTTGCTGCAATAGAAGCCATGCCGCGAAGCTGGGGCGCGGCTCTCCATAACGATCGGTCTGCATGTGCGACTCCACCTGAACGTTGCCGTTCCGATATAGTCGTTCCTATTATGTTCCGCAATTGGTGGCATAGCGGAACGACGCGGCGGCGACCGAATGGACGGCCGCCGCCGCGTTCATCACTGATCGTTCGCCGGCTGCTGCGCGGCGAACGCCGGGCCGGCGTCGTAGTTGGCGATCACCAGTTCGCTGACGCTCTTCGCCGCCCCTGCCCCGACCGTATAGGTCACCGGCAGCACTACCTGATGGAAGCGGCCGAACACCTCGCGCGCGCCGAGCGTGTCATTGATCGACAGGACGAACCGGCCCTTGATCCCCGCCAGCTGGTCGGCGAGCGCGGCGAAGTCGTCGCGGCTGAACACGTCCTGCCCATAATCCGTCTCGCAACCCCAGTAGGGCGGATCGAGATAGAACAGCATGCCCGCGCGATCGTAGCGCCGAATAAAATCGGCATAGCCCAGCTGCTCGATCACGACACCGGCAAGGCGTTCATGGATATCGGCGAGCATCGGCTCCAGCTTCGACACGTTGAACCGCGCACCCTGCGTCCTGTCGACGCCGAAGTGCCGGCCGGCGACCTTGCCACCGAACGCGCAGCGCTGAAGGTAGAGGAACCGGGCCGCGCGCTCGAGGTCGGTCAGCGTCTCGGGCGGGGTCGCCTTCAGCCGTTCGAACTCGGCCCGGCTCGCCACCCGGAACCGCAGCATGTCGATGAAATAGGCATAGTGCCGCTGCAACACGCGGAAGAACGTCGCGATGTCGCCCGACACGTCGTTGATGACCTCGACCTTCGGTCGCGATCGACGGCGCAGGAAGATGCCGCCCATGCCAACGAACGGCTCGGCATAGCCGTCGTGCGGCGTCGCCTCGATCAGCTTGGTCAGCCGCGACGACAGGTTGCGCTTGCCGCCGATGTAGCCGGCGGCAGGCGCGACAGGACGCACAGGAATAGAACCTAACGGGAACGAATCAGTGGACATGTTGGATTTACTCGCCTTCTAGGAAACCCGCCCGGCGGAAGCCGGGTGCGGGATGACCGGGTTGCCGGTCGGTCGTGGCGAGGTTCAGTCTCGTCGGTGTGGCGGATGGCAGTCCGTCGCACCCCCGCCCGGCTTGTCGACCGGACGGGGTATTTCGTCACGCCGCGTCGGCGCGCGGCACGAAGTTGATAAGGGGCAACCCGACCATGTCGTTCAGCCCTTCAAACACGGCCCGGAGCGGATCGATTTCGAGATAGTCGAACATGGCGGTGGCGTCCTTCGGGTTGCCGAACGCCGAACCCTGCGCGGGCACGATGCCCAGCAGCTGCGGCGGGACCCGGTGCGACGCCATGACGTCGGCGGCCGTCGCGCTCTTGATGCCAAGGAATTCATCCTTGGCCCCCGCCTCGGCGATCGGGATCATCTTCAGCGATCCGTCCTTCCCGTTCGGCGCATGGACGAACAGGTTGCGGAAATTGCCCGGCCCCTTCGCCGATCGCAGCGCGGACTTCATCGCGGCGGTATCGCGTTCGTCGATGTCGCCGGTCGCGTACAGGATGTACCCGGCGTGGGAGCCGTTCAGATAGTAGCGCCGGCGGAACAGCGTTGCCGACTCGTTCAGGAACGCCGACTGAAGCGCCGACAGATATTCCGGCACGCCGTAGATTTCCTGATTGATGTCGGGCTGCATCAACTGGACGACACTGCCCGGCCGGAACTCCGCCTCGCTCTTCGGCCCGCCGGGCACGAAGAAGAACGACCCCGGCACGACGCCGCGCCGCGTGTATTTGGCCGGCGAATGCAGGAAGCGCAGCGGCGACCCGATCAGGTTGTCGCGGCGCTCGAGGAAACAGTCGCCGAAGACCAGATAGTCCTGCACGATCCGCGCGAAGGTGGCGCGGTCGATCCACTGACTGGGCACGAACGACCCGACCAGTAGGTTGCGCTTCAGCAGGATCGCGCTGCTATGATGCGGCGCGACGTTGAACGCCCGTGCCAGCCCGTCGCGGCTGACCGGCGGCTCGTACCACTTGCCGTTGTGCCAGCATTCGAACAGGTCGAACACTTGGCGTCGGTCGAGCACGGCTTCCGGGTCGCCGAACGCGAAGGCGTCGATCGCGCCGCCCGTCGCACTGGTCGCGGCGACCGGCACGACCGACCCAGACATTGCCGTCCGGCTCTCCATAGCCGACATCCGGCGCGTCCTCTTGCCCATCGAAAATCTCCATTCGCGTCTTGGGGGCCGCCTTGCCGTCCAGCGGTTCGTTGATGAGGATGTGCATGGTCGCCCATGCGACGTCGGCGTGACCGACATCGTCGGTGCGGCTCGCCTTGAACGTGATTGACCTGCCCGTGCGGGTCAGTGTCTTCTTGATCGACAGGAACGACGACTGAAGGTCGATCCACCCGGCGTCGAATTCGATCCGCTGGCGCGCGAAGCTGTGCTGCGCCTTCATGACCATCATCGCCTTGGCTTCGAGCGAATATTCGATCTTCTTCAGGCCGCGCACGCCCTTGCGTTCGAGCACCTGGTACACGGCGGCGCCGACGCCGTTCGCGTCGATCCCCAGATAGGTGCAGTTGTACCGGGCCAGCACCCCGATGATGAAATCCGCCTGCCCCTCGAAGTCGACGCCGCGCAGCTGATGCCGCTCGATCAAGCGGAATTTTCCATCCGGCCCGGTCGGCGGCAGCGCGATCACCAGCGAGGCGTTGTCGCCGTCCTCGCTCTCCTGCGGATCGTACCCGGCCCAGACCTCGCGCATGCCCACCGGGCGCGCGCCCAACAGGTTGACGTCGGTCCACGCGACCAGTGTGTCGACCGTCGCGCGCTGGAGCTCGTTGAACTTGAACGCGCTCAAGCTGTCGTCGACGAACTGGCAGTTGTAGAGGTTGGCATATTCGGACGGGGCGTTTTCCGCTTTGATCTCTTCGATGTCGAAGAGGTCGCAGCCCTGCGCCTCCGCATCCTCCAGCGTCAGCATGTGCCGCCAGATGCGATCCGCGCCGACATGGCCGCCCTTCAACGCCTCATAGCTGACGTCGATTTCGACCCGGTCTGCCTTCTTCCGGTTCCTGTTGTACGCCGCGCCGGTCCACATGGCATAGGCTTGGTGGGCCACGCTCGACGGGGTCGACAGATAGGTCTTGCGATAGAATTTGTGGCTGGCCATCGCCTTCGCCACCTTGTTCAATTCGTCGAACCCGAACGTCCAGAAGAATTCGTCGAAGTAGAAATCGCCGTGATAGCCCTGCGCGGTTCGCGCGTTGGTGCCAAGGAACACCAATTCGAGCGGTTCGTCGCGGTCAGGCAGCAACTCGCTGCTCAGGACGATCGGGTCGCCCTTCAACTTGACGCCGACGCGTGCCGCGAACGACACGATGTATTTGCGGAACACCAGCGCCTGACTGCGCGACGCCGACAAGAAAATCTTGTTGTGCCCGGTTTCGAGCGCGTCGATCAGCGCCTCGCGCGCGAAATAGTAGCTGGCCCCGATCTGGCGTGACTTCAGCAGCATCCGCGTGCGCTGGTCGCGGTTCGACCACCACAATTCCTGATACTCGAAATTGCCGTCGTGGAAGATGCGCTTCAGCTGCTCGATCTGGTCGGCAGTGAAGTGGTTGGGCGGTGCTTTTGCCTTGCGCTCGCCCGCGTTGCGGTTCGCGACCTTGTCGTTCAGGTCGCCTTCGTGCCCGCCCGGCTGCTCGTACCGCCGCACCTTCGCCGCCGACACGACGGCGCGCATCAACAGGTCGATTTCCTTGTAATCGCCGCCGCTCTTCTGGTCCTTCTCGATCAGGCCGCAAAGTCGCGCCTCGATCGCGTCCTCGATCTTCGTGAGGCTAGGCGCATCATCCCATTTATCGCGAACCCGCCATGCCTCGACCGTGGAGCGCGACAGCGCGAGCTCGTCCGCAATCTGGGTCACCGTCCAGTACCGCCAGTACAGCGAGCGCGCCTTGCGCCGCGCATCGATCGCGATCGGCATGGTGCTGGCTGGCAAAGGGGCGTCGGTCGGGTGCATCGCGCACGACCCTAGCCACGCCCCTACCCCCGATCGGAGCACCGGCAATGGTAGAGACGCACTCTACCATTGCCGGTGCTTGAGATGCGTCCCGCCTTGCTCCCTGTCTGGCGCTCCAGATCAGCCGGGCCGCCCGGCACCGCCAAGCAAGGGACCGCGCAAGGCCATGGCCACCACGAAATTCTTCTGCATCGCCGTCGAGGGCGGCACCACCGATGGCCGCGTGATCGAGCGCGCATGGATCGAACAGATGGCCGCCGGGTACAACCCCGCGACCTATACCGCCTCAATCAACTGCGAGCACATCCGAGGCTACAGCCCGGAGCCGCCGTTCAACAGCTACGGCACGGTCGCGGCGCTGAAGACGGAAGAGCGCGACATCGTAGTCGCCGGCAAGACCGAAAAGCGTCTCGCCTTGCTCGCCTCGCTGAACCCGAACGAACAGCTGCTGTCGGTCAACCGCGCCAAGCAGAAGCTGTTCACCAGCTGCGAAATCACGCCCAACATGGGCGGGTCGGGCAAGGCCGGTCTGGTCGGCCTCGCGATCACCGACAACCCGGCGTCGCTCGGCACCGACCTGCTCGAATTCGCGTCGAAGGCAGGCACCAACCCGCTGACCGCGCGCAAGCAGGACCCGGCCAACCTCTTCACCGCCGCAACCGAAGCGTCGATCATCCTCGACGACGCGACCGATCCGACCGGCCTCGCCGCATCGCTGAAGGGTATGTTCGACAGCTTCGCCGCGCGCTTCGGCAAAGCGGACGACAAGCCCGACGAAAAGGCGAAGGAAACCCCGCCGCCGGCACCTGCCAACGACAACCTCGCGACGTTCGCGACCCAGATGGGCGAGACGATGACGCAGGCGCTCGCCGCCGCAATCGCGCCCATCAACACCGCGATCGGCACGATCCAGTCCGACTTCGCGGCGCTCAAGACGAAGGTCGAGACGACCGAAGCGCCGTCGACCTTCACCCGCCAGCCCTCGACCGGCGGCGACACCGGTCAGCAGACCGACTGGTAAGCGCCCCCGCCCCGCCCTGCCCCCGCCTTCGAAGGACCCCCCATGGACAACGCCACCCGCATTCTTTTCACCCGCTGGATGGAGCGCGTCGCCGCGCTGAACGGCGTCGCGTCGGCACGCGAGCAATTCACGATCACGCCCAGCGTACAGCAAACGCTGGAAGCCAAGGTGCAGGAATCGTCGGAATTCCTGTCGCAGATCAACGTGTACGGCGTACCCGAGCTCGTCGGGCAGAAGCTCGGCATGGGCATCACCCAGCGCATCGCGACGCGCACCGACATGTCACAGCCGAACGCACGTCGCCAACCGCGTAACCCGACCGGGCTGACCGGTCGCGGATACAAGCTGGCGTTCACCGAATTCGACACGGCGCTGCCGTATGCGCTGCTCGACCAGTACGCGAAGTTCCCCAACTTCCAGTCGATGGTGGCGACCATGATCGCCCAGGCGCAGGCACTCGACCGTATCACGATCGGGTGGAACGGCGTCGTGGCGGCAAAGTCGCCGGACAAGACCGACCAGCTGCTGAGCGACGTCAATGTCGGATGGCTCCAATACATCCGCGAGGAAGCCGACGAGCGCGTGTTCGACGCCGGTACGAAGAAAGCTGGCAAGATCGTCATCGGCGCCGACGAGGCGACCAGCGACTACCGGACGATCGATGCGCTGGTCTACGATGCGATCCACAGCCACATGCCGACGTGGGGCCGCAAGCGGAACGACCTTGTCGCGATCACCAGCAGCGACCTGCTGCACGACAAGTACATGCCGCTCATCAATCGGTCGGAAAAGCCGACCGAACAGGTCGCGCGCGACATCATCATGAGCACCAAGCGCGTCGGCGGGCGACAGGCGGCGGACGTGCCGTTCTTCCCCGACGGCTCGATCCTCGTGACGCCGCTGAAGAACCTTTCGATCTACTATCAGGACGGCAAGCGCCGCCGCCATATCCGCGAGGAACCGGAATACAGCCGGGCGGCTGACTACCAGTCGTCGAACGAAGGCTACGTCGTCGAGGACCTCGACTGCGCCGTCCTGATCGAGAACATCGAGCTCGCGGAAGGCGCGGAATAATCCGTGACCCCCGCCCAAGCCTCCTACGCCCGGAAAATTACCGGCATGGCCGCCGCACAAGGTGCGGATGCCGGGCGTAGCGCGTCCGCCGTCGTATCCCCCGCCCGATCGGCGGTGGACGCGGCGGCGGCGCAAGTGATGCTGGCCCTGACCCACGATCTGCGCCGACTGAAGGAAATCCAGTCGATCACGCGCCGGATCAAGGTCAAGGCCGACATGCTGCCCGCCTATGCCGAATGGGTCGACGGAATCGTCGCCACCGGCAAGGCGGGTGGCAGCGCCCTGTCGAGCGACGTGCTGCCGACCGTCATGATCTGGCGCATCGACGTCGGCGATTTCGCCGGCGCGCTGCCGCTGATGGAGCACGTCCTACAGCACGATATCGCGCTGCCGTCGCGGTACAAGCGCACCGCCCCGGCGTTGATCGTCGAAGAGGTCGCGACCGCCGCGCTGAAGGCGCAGCTGGCCGATCAGCCGTTCGACCTCGACGTGCTTCAGCAGGTCGAAGCGCTGACCGCCGACCACGACATGCACGACGAAATCCGCGCCAAGCTTTGCAAGGCGATCGGCTTCGAGATGGCCCGCGCGGTCGACGCGCTGCCCGATGCCGACCCGACCCGCGCCGCCGCCGCGACCGCCGCGCTGCTGCCGCTGAAGCGCGCCCAGCAGCTGCACGACCGCGCGGGCGCGAAAGACAAGATCAAGCGGCTCGAAAAGATCGTGTCCGCACAACCGGAGAAACTGCCGTGACCATGCTCCTACTGCTGATCTGCACGACCATGTGTTCGATCGTGTCCCTCGGGCTCGACCTGTGGCTGCTGTTCAATACGCATCGCTACGGCCGTCATCACGACCATCTGATCCCCGATACTCCCCGCGCCCCGCGCGGCTGAACGACCTCGCCCCCGGCGCTGGGGGCGGATCGCACGACGCGGGAGGGCCTTCGGGCTGTGGGCCGCGATCCTCCGATCCCCACCCCCAGAATACCAAGGATCGACCCCATGTCGCTCGCCCTCGATATCGTCCTGCTCGGCTTCACGCTGCTCGCCTGCGCGACCGGCGCAGCCCTCGCCATCGGCGGCGCGTGCGGCCTTGCGCTTGACGATCCGACCGAACGGCCGATCGCGGCGCTTATCGGCGGGTTCGGCATCATCATCTTCGTCATGGGCGTCGCCTGTTTCTTCCGCGTGATCGCATGAACGGGTTCAGCGGATTTACCGACGACTGCCTCGGCTCGGTCGTGCAGCCGACCGTGCCCATAGTCGAAGAGCCGATCGACGACGACTGGTATCCGGCCATCGACCCGGCGCGGCTGCGCCGTGAACATCGGTTGGCCGATACCGCCAAGGTCACCCCCGAACGCCTGCGCGCCGCGATCCTCGCTGCGCTGATCGCAGTCGACAACGACCTCGGCGCATGGGCGATGCAGCAGACCGCGCAGGGCCATGCGTCGCTCGCCGATGTCCCCGCCCGTCGCTTCGACGGCGAAAGCCGCCTCGTCATCGCGTTCCATCGCGCCATCGGCGCGCTGACCAAGGTCGAACTGATCGAAAAGGCGCGGGACCTCGACACGTCGCCGGCCGGCGACCGCGACGCCGCCGCACTCGACCCATCGATCGGCGAACTCCGTCGCGATGCCGTGCACGCCATCCGCGACATCCTCGGCAGCACCCGTACCAACATCGAGCTCATTTGATGGCGGATGTCATCCACGCGCGGCAGGGCGACACGCTCGACCAGCTGATCCACCGCGACCGGGGCCTCGGCCCCGAAGCGCTGGGCGACGTGCTGGCGGCCAACCCGGGCCTCGCGCAGCTGGGCAGCGTCCTGCCCGCCGGCACCCCCGTCACCATCCCCGAAGCCGCCCGCACCGCCCCGGTCGAGCGCGCGATCCTCCATCTGTGGGACTGACCATGCAGCTTCCGTCTTTCATCGATCTTGTCGACGCACTGGTCACCTATTCGATCGGCCTTGCGCCGGGCGCACTGGGCGCGGCGGTCAGCCTTGCCCACGAAAAGGGGCTGTCGTGGCGCGACCGCGTCATCCAGTTCGCCGCCGGGACGGTCGTGTCCTTCTACGCGCAGGGCGCGGTTGCCGCGCTGTTCGACCTCGACCCGTTCGTGCTTCAGGGCATCGGCTTCAGCGCCGGCATGGTCGCCTTCAAATCGACGCCGCGATTCATCGCCTCGGCCGCCGACGTCATCGCCGGCCTGCCCGCCGCGATCCGTGACCGCATCCTCCCCGCCCGAAAGGACAAGCCGTGACCGACAAGTCGCCCCCGCCCGCCCGTCCGCGCCGCACCCTCGCCGCCGTCATCGGCAGCGCGATCGGCGCGGTCGCGCTCCTGACCGTGACCCCCGCCTTCGAAAGTGGGCGCACCGTCGCCGTCACCGCCGCGCCGAACGGCAACATGACTGTCCGCCACGTCGCTGGCCGCCAGTACCTCGACGCCTATCTCGATATCGTCCAGGTGCCGACCGCCTGCGACGGCATCACCAAGGGCATCCGCATCGGCCAGCGCTTCACCGAAGCCCAGTGCACGGCGATGCTCGAACACGAACTGGTGGTCCACGCCGAAGCCGTGATTGCCTGCGTGCCGCAGTTGTACGGCCGCGACCGGGAGGCGCCCGCCGCCGTCTCGCTCGCCTACAACATCGGCGGGCCGTCGTTCTGCCGCTCGACCGCCGCCCGGCATTTCCGCGCGCGGGAATGGCGCAAGGGCTGCGACGCGCTGCTGATGTGGAACCGCGCCGGCGGCCGTGTCGTGGCCGGGCTGGTCAATCGCCGCCAGCGCGAGCGCGACATCTGCCTGAACGGCTTCAAGGCGGGGGCGGCACGATGATCGCCGCACCGATCGCGGGCCTGATCGCGAAGGTCGCCGGCGCGCGGCAATGGCTGACCCTGCTGGCGCTGGGGGCAGCTGCCGCGTTCCTCTACGTGCGCTGGTCGGAAACGAGCCGCGAGCGCGACAGCTATGCGGCATGGGCCGATGCCGCCTGTGCCGCCGCCGGCACGCCCTACGCCGCCACGAAGGGCCACCCGGCGGGACAACTGTGCCGCGTCAAGATCGCCAGCGCCGCAGCGTTCCGCGCAGACAGCGACCGGGTGACCGCCGAAACGCTCGCACAGGCGATGCGCGATCACGACGCCCGCCAGTCGGCCGACGCCGCCCTTGCCCGTGCCGCTGCCGAAGCGGCCCGCGATGCCACCACCCGCATGGAGAAAGCCGATGCAAATGTCCCGCCGTCGAATCGCGTCGGTCGCGATTGGTTCGCTGCTCTTAATGACGTCGCCGGGCTGCACCCGCCCGTCCGTTGAGGTCGTAAAGCCGGTGCCGGTCGCGGTGACCGTGCGCGACACGCCCCCGGCCGACCTGTTGCGCTGCCCCGACGTGCCGGCGGGTTTCCCGATCGACGCCGATGCGACGATGACCGCGCCCGTCCGCGCCGCCGCGATCCGCATGGCCCGCGCGCTCCGCGAGCGGGGCGACCAGCTGCTCCGCTTGATCCGGTGGCATGATGCGGAGGCGTGCCGGTGAAGAAACCCGGCACGCTACGGCGCTTGCTGCTCGACACGGCGCTCAGGGAACAGGGCGAAAAACTGACCCTCTTCATCGACCGCGGCGGCCTAACGTGCCGCCGCGGCAAGTCGCTGGCGTTCGAATATCGCTATACGCTGAACGTCTTCGTCGAAGGCTACACCGGCCCGACTAACGCGCTGATGATCCCCATCCTCGCGTGGATCTCCGAACAGCAGCCCGACCTGCTCGATCGCGAACAGGCGTTCACCTTCGAGGCGGAAACCCTCGACGACGATAGCGCCGACGTGTCGATCGATATCGAGCTATCCGAACGGGTGCTGGTCGAGCGCACCGGCAAGACGACGTTCGAAGGCACCCACTTGCCCGAACCAGTGCTCGCCGACGCCTTTCCCGGCGTATGCGGTGTTTCGCTGCTGACGGCGCTGGTCGACGGCGGCACGATCACCGGATGAGCGACGACCTGACCCAGATCAGCGGGTTGGCCGACGCGCTGCTACGCAATCTGGCGGCCGGCGAGCGGCGCACGCTTCTGCGATCGATCGCGAGGAAGGTGCGAGACAGTCAGCGCGACCGGATCGGGCGGCAGGAAAACCCCGATGGGTCGGCGTTCGTACCCCGGCGCAAGCGACCGGAGGCGAAGCGCGGGGCCTATGCCGTCCGCTTCCTGTATCCCAAGGGCGACGCGAACCCCCGCGAAGTCTTCATGAAATCTTGGGTCGTCGACGGCCCGCTGATGACCGGGTTCGACATCAAGGCCGGCGGCATCCGCAGCTTCCACCGCGAGAAGGTCGCCCAGTGGCTCCCGCTCGAACCGGGGCAGCAGAACGCCAGTGCGGGGAAGCTGCGCCGCAAAGGCTCGATCCGCCGAAAGGCGATGTTTCGCAAGCTATCTAGCGCCAAGTACCTGCGCAGCGGGGCTACCGATAGCGAGGCATGGGTCGGGTTCAGCGGCGCGGCGGCGCGCGTCGGCCGCGTCCACCAAGACGGCCTCGCCGATAAGCCCGCCGACCGCGCCCGCGCTGTCCGCTACGCCCGTCGCACCCTGCTCGGCCTATCGCCGGAAGACCACAACCTCATCATGGACTCGCTGATGGCCGCGCTGGTCGACGGCCTGCCTTGATCGGCCGCAATGGTAGAGTGCGTCTCTACCATTGCGCCTCCCTAGCCGCCCCATGCCGCGCGCGCCGACATGGCCGCGATGTCCAGTACCACCACCCCCGTCGACCTGTCGCGCCTCCCCGCGCCTCAGCTGGTCGATCCCATGTCGCTGGACGCGATCTACGCGGCGATGGTCACCGATCTGGTCGCCGCCGGCATCCCTGCCCCGCTCGATAGCGATCCGTCCGCGAAGGTCTTGAAGGTCGCGGCGTACCGCGAACTGCTGCTGCGCCGCGAGGTCAACGACACCGCGTTGCAGTTGTTCGTCGCCTTCGCCACCGGCGGCAACCTCGACCATCACGGCGCGCTGGTTGGTGAAGCCCGCCTGACCGTCCCTGCGCCAGACGGTGGGACCCAGCCCGAAAGCGACGATGCCTTTCGCCAGCGCATCGCGCTCGCCCCGGAAACCTTCAGCGTCGCCGGCCCCGAACTCGCCTATGTCGCCGCCGCGCTGCGCGCCGATGGCGAGGTCGCGCATGCGAGCGTCACCAGCCCCGCACCCGGCGATGTCGTCGTCGCGGTGCTGTCCGCGATCGGCGACGGCACCGCCTCGCCCGCGCTGCTCGCCAAGGTTCGCGCCGTCGTCGGCGCACGCGATGTCCGTCCGCTGACCGACGCCGTCACCGTCCAGTCGGCGCAGATCATCCCCTTCGGCATCACGGCGCAGGTATGGACCGACAGCGGTCCTGATGCCGCACTCGTGCTGGCGACCGGACGGACGCGGCTCGACACGTACATCGCCGACAGCCGCCGCCTCGGCCGCGACATCACCGATAGCGGCATCAAGGCCGCGCTCCACGTCCCCGGCGTGCAGCGTGTCGTGCTGCCGGGCTGGGCGGACATCGTCGTCGACCCCACGCAGGCCGCTCACTGCACCGCGATCACCGTGATCCACGCGGGCTACGATGACTGACCTGCTGCCGCCCAACGCCACCCGCTTCGAACGCGCGCTATCCAACGCGGTCGCGCGCGCGGCTGCGATCGATCACCCGATCGCGACGCTGATCGATCCTATGGGAATCGAGGCGCGGTGGCTGCCGTGGCTGGCATGGGCCTTCTCGGTCGACCGCTGGGATGCCGACTGGTCGGAAGCGCGCAAGCGGCAGGCGGTCGCCGAAGCCATCCCGGCGCACCGCCGGAAGGGCACGCCGGCGTCGGTCGACGCGGTCCTCGCCGATTACGACCGGCTGCTGCGCTTGGTCGAATGGCACGAGGTCGCCCCCCGCGCGATTCCGCACACTTTCGATATCATCCTGCCCTTGGGCGCGGATGGCGGCGACCGCGCCACCGCGCGCTTCGCCGAAGCGGTCGCCCGCGACGTCGATCAGGTGAAGCCCGCGCGCAGCCACGGCACGCTGATCCAGCAGGTCGCCACGACCGGTCTAGGCGGTGTCGTCGGCGCGGTCGCAACCGCCGGCCTCGCCCGTGTCGGCGGCGATGACCAGTACGACCCCGACGCCTTCTGGGACCGCCTGCTCCAGACTGAAGATGGCGAGCCGCTCACCGACGACACCCGCGAATTTCTGGAGGCATGATGGACGCGCTTGTCCTGACCCTGACCGATGCCGGCATGGCGGCGCTGCGCGCGGCCTCGGGCACCAATGCGATCGTCATCGCCCAGCTGGGCATCACCGACCGCGTGATTGAGGTATCGCGCACGCTGACGGCGCTGCCGGGCGAGCACCGCCGACTGGCGGCCGTGTCGGGCACCGCCGTCGATGATCGCACCATCCACCTGACCGCGCGCGACACGTCGGACGCGACCTATACGGTGCGTGGACTCGGCCTGTACCTCGACACCGGTACGCTCTTCGCGGTCTATGCCCAGCCCGACCCCATCTTCGAAAAGGCGGGGGTCGCGACCTACCTTCAGGCAATCGACCTGCGGCTCGAACCGGGACAAGCGGGCGACATTGCGTTCGGCGACGCCAATTTCCTCTACCCGCCGGCCACGGAAACCACCGCCGGCGTCGCGGAGGTTGCGACGCAGGGCGAGGTCGACGCCGGCACCGATACCCAGCGAATCGTCACGTCGCGCACGCTGTCCGTCCGCCTTGCCGCGCTGCTCGCCACCGTCAACGCCGCCATCGACGCGGTGCGCGATGCCTTCCATGCCCGCCGGATCGACACGGCCGGGCTGGCGCTGGGCGGCGGTACGCTCGCAACCGACCGGACGATTAGCGTGCCGGCCGCGACCGCCGACCAGCTGCGCTTTGCCACTGCCTCGAATGTAGCGCTCACCCCCGCCAGCTTCGGCGACCTCGGCAATGTGATCGGCCCGGCCGGGTCCTACACCCTGCCCGGCGGCCTCACCGTCAAATGGGGCCGCTACCGCGCGCGGGCGAACAGCGAGGCGACGCGGTATGTCGCGTTCGACCCCGCCTTCCCGACCGCCTGCGATTGCGTGCTGCTCACCCCCTACATCGCCGCCGCCAATGTCCAGGACGATTACTTCGTCCAGCTGGCCGGCGAACCCAGCCCCCAAGGCTTCACCGCCCAGTATCAATCCGACGACGCCAATGGCGGCCTCGACGGGTTCGACTGGCTCGCGATCGGACGCTGATCCCCATGGCAAAAATTTCCCTGCTGCCTGAAGTCGCGGAGCCGACCGGATCGGAGACGGTCCCCGTCGTCGTTGATGGCGTCACCAAGCGCGTGCCGATCGGCAAGCTGACCGAAGGCGCGGTGAAGGCGCAATTCGCCGCTGCCGGGCCGTGGCGAACCGTCGCGACGTATGGTGCGCGCGATAACATTCCCGGTAAGGACCGCTTCCCGGGGTTGGTGGTCTCTGTCGTCGAAGCTGGCCTCGTCTTCGAATTCGAAGGTGACCCCGTTCTCGACGTGGGCAACCGGGGCTGGCGCTTTCCGTCATGGACGGTCGACAATCATGTCGTTTTCATCGAGCCCCCGGTTCTCGACGGCGACACCCTGTATTTCAGCGACTTCTACGTGCTGGCCTATGGTCAGAACGGCTACGGTGAATACTATTTTTCGCCCGGCGGCCGGGTCGCCTCGCCGATCAGCACCGGCACCAGCGCGCGCCGGCACGTCTTCGACAGGCGGGTCATTCGCGCCGGCGGATCGCTCGCCGATGCAATCAAGGAAGTCGAGGACAACAGCTCACCGCAGCGCGACACCCATGACGAAGTCGTGCTCGCCGTCACCCGCGCGGGGCGGCTGATCGACACCCTCGGCCGACCGTTCGTCGGCCGCGTACCGGGCGGATCGGTCGGCAATGAATTTCGCTATGGTCGCGTTCCCGACGAAACCCCGTTCATTTTCCCCGGCGCGGTGCCGGCGGCGATCACCGACGCAGCGATGCTCGCGGACGGCTTCACGCGCGGTATTCGTGGCGCGCCCAATAGCATCGTGGCCTATGGCGACTATCGTCCGACGCCGATCCGTGCCGGGGATTATCTGGTTGCCCGGTTCCGCCTGATCGCCGAAGCCGACGGTGCGTTCGGTCAGCCGCGCCTCTACCTCTACACCAGCGAACAGCAGGCTGGCTTCGTCGTGCCGCCCGTCTTCCGCGAGATCAGTCCGCGGGTCCGCGAGTATCTCTATGTCGGCCGCGCCACGGCGGACGGCGTCGGCAAATGGGCGGTCGGTACCGATGCCGGTGCCTTCGCGTCGCGGGTGTGGGTTGCGGGCGCGCAATTCCATTGCGGACCGGACCCCGCCTTCTGGATCGATTCGAGCGACTTCCCCGCTCCGATCGATGTCGCGCCGCTGATGGCCGACCGTCTCTACATGGTGTCGGACCGCCCGCTGCCGCTGATCGTCGCCAACGGCTTCGCCGACCGCGCGACCGAAGCGATGGCGGAGTTGACGTCGTCGGTTGTGCCAGCGCTGCCGACCGCCGACCAGTCGGTGTTCGAAAGCGGCCGGGCGCAGGACGTGCGCTGGCTCGATCCGGTGACGATCGGCGCGGGTGCCACGCTGGCGGTACGCGCGCGCGAGGCACCGCATCTGGTCCACGCGCGCACCATCCCTGTCAGCGTGCGACAGGTCCCGGTGACACCGCGCCGGGCGATCAAGGTTGGCTATTTCGGCGACAGCCAGAGCGCCAGCCTGTTCGCGCGCTACCTGCGGACCTACCTGTCGGCGTGGGGTATTGATGTCACCTTCTACGGCTCGCTCGACAATTCGATCGGCGATCAACCGGGCGAGGTCCGCCAGTATGGTGAGGGTCGCGGTGGCTGGGGCCTCGCGAATTTCATTGGCGGACGGCAAGAAATTGGCGGCGCGGGATCGGGCTTCGTGTGGGATGCGGTCCTCGGGTCCGGTCAGTCGCAGACCGACGCCTATCGCGGCGGCAGCTTCGACCAGCGCCACCGCACCAATCCATACCTGTCGAATGAGGCAAGCGGGTCCGCCGCGCCGGTGATCGGCCGCGCGCTGCCGCTGATTGGCGGCGGCACGGCGGCGGGCTTCCGCTTCGATCTCGTCGCCTATCGCACGCGCTTCGCCCTGCCTGACCTCGATATCGTGCTGACCAATCTCGGGCAGAACGACATCAACCAGCTGGGCGGTGTGGCTGGCCTCGCTGCCGTCGACCTCTACTACCCGATCCTGCTCGCCGAAATCCGGCGGGCATGGCCGGGCGCGATGATCCTCGGGTGGGGTGAAGCCCCCGCCTATGTCGATCGCAGCGAGATCCGCTGGCGCGAGCGCCGCCCGGCGGCGGTGGCGCAGCTGGCCGCCGTCCGGGCACGAACGGCCGGCGGGGATGCCCGCGTGCGGTTCGTATCGACGTGGATGCACCACACTATTCGCAGCAGCTTCCCGCTGGCGGCCGGGATGGTCGATCCGGTGACGGGCAGCACCCGCACGACGATCGCCGACCCGACCCACGCTGACCATACGGCCCGCGCGCAGAGCCTCGAATCGCTCGCCGCCGCCATCATCAATTCCATCTGAGGGGAAGCATAATGGCTTTCGACAAGACCGCCCGTACCCAGATCGACAAGATCGGATCGGATGTCCGTGCTTCGCTGGCAGACGTCATGACCCCGATCGTCGATGACGCCCAGCGCAAGATCGAGGACAGCACGGCGGCGGCTACGCGAGGCGCGCAGACCGCGACCGGTGCCGCTACTGTTGCGCAGGCGATGGCGAATTTCCGCGCGACTCTCGCCGAAGGTGTCGCCGCCTTCCCCGTCGGTGCGTACTTCAGCAGCGCCGAGACAGGATCTACCCGTGTCTACAAGCGCATCGCAGCTGCGCCAGGCTACGAGGATCAAGGCGACGCCGCCGCACCTGTGTCGCAATCGACGATCGTATCTGCGACAGCGCGCCAGCGGGCCGGCGCGGAGCTGGTGCCATCCGACATTCGCATGATCCAGACGCGCGAAGGTGCCCCCGGCACGCGCCGAGGAGCCGCGCGCTTCAATGAAGTGGCGTCGCCGCTTGCGGTCGCAGCCGCCGGCTTTGAGACCGGTGATGGCCGCCGGTGGCTGATCGGCGAAGAATTTCTCAATCCTCTGATGCTGGGTGCAGTTCCGGATATCTCCGTCGACAGCTCGGCAGCGATTCAGGCGTGCATCGACGAAGCGGCGCGGACTGGTAAGCCGGTCGTCATCACCGCCAGTATGGGTGCCAAGGACCTCGTGATGAGGTCGAATGTCAGCGTCATCGCTTTCGGGCAGCTCGGATACGACTTCAGCGGCAATGCCGCGCCGCCCGCGAATGGCCCGGAAATCCGCTTGCTCGCTGGCGGCACGACCCTCTTCAAGATGAGCGGTGTCGTGAACTGGACGATAGTCGGTATCCATCTGTCGAGCACTGGTCGCATCGGCTGCGCCATTTCCGGCGGTGGTCGCCGTGGCACGCTGGACCGGGTCTTTATCCGTGGCTTCGCCGAAGGGATCGGCGGTGGGTCGGGGGACAAGTATTTCCGCACAACGCGCGTCACCAACTGCCTTGTCTCCAATTGCGATATAGGTGCGCAGAATTTCATCGATTGCTACGTCACGCAGCTTCACTTGAATGCCTGCCGCCGAAATATCGGTTTGGGGCAAGGATCAAACAACAACGCATGGATCGGCGGCAAGGTCGAATTTTCCGAAGAGTATGGCGTCACGCTCTTCAACTGCGACCATAACAGGTTCGTCGGCGTCAATTTCGATCGCGCGGGATGGAACGCCATCCGTGTCGCCGGAACGTCCAAAGACAATTACGTCTCGTCGTGTGATTTCTTCCGATCGGGAGCCAGAGCGGAAGGTCTGACTGACGGCAAGGACGCGCATTGGGATATCGATGGGACCGGCGGATTTCAGATCCTCGGAGGCGCGGCTCGTCAGGGCGTCAATGACGATGGGTCGGGGTATCTGTCGCCAAAAAGCCTTCTGCGTATCAATGTGGCAGCTGCCGTCGACAATATCCTGATCGCAGGCGTCGATGTCTCGGCAGCATGTACCGGGTCGCCGCTGATGGTCGTCGGCGGCCTGTCGACGCAGCGCCCGCCCAATTGGCGTGTGCGCGATTGCTTCGGATATCCCGACGAGATCAGGCAGACTGTCGGGCCGTGGTTCGACAAGGGCCGCCACTATTGGCACGAAGCGCAGGTCGACGTGGCGGCAGGTGCTACCATCACCATCGCGATCACGCGCCTTGACGTGCTCGGCACCTTTAGCGGCCGGGATTACACCCTGCGACTCAATGGGCGCGATCAGACGACCGGGGGCCGTACATCGGCGCGGATGCCGCTCACGGTGCGGCGAGACAATACGACCGGGCAAGCCGCCATCGGTGCGGCATTCGGTGCCGTCAGCATCAACAGCAGCACCGCTTGGAACGCCTCTGGCGCAGTCGGGCTGGTCGTCACCGCCTCCAGCCCGCTGGCGGACGGGACGGGATTCACGCTGTCGATCACTAATAATGCGGCGAACACGCACCGCATCGATCTGGCGATCGAGAGATGACCCCCCGCAATGGTAGAGTGCGTCTCTACCATTGCGCCCCCCGTGACGGCACCGCGCCTGCGCGCATGGTCGCGCGATGGACGGCCCTACCGACATACCCCGCCTGATCGGCGACCTGATCCGCGAAGGCGTCGTCGTCTCGCGAACCGGTGCGCTGTGCCGGGTGGCGATCGGCGATATCGAGACGGGCGACATTCCGTGGCTCGCCCCCCGCGCGGGCAAGGCGATCGTCTGGGCACCGCCCGCGATTGGCGAGCAAGTGATGGTGCTTTGCGGCGAAGGCGACATGGCGCGCGGCGTCGTGATTGGCAGTCTCTATTCCGACCAGCACCCCGCGCCGGCCGACGACGATTTGTGGCGACTGACCTTCGATGATGGCACGGTCATCCAGTACGATCCGGCCGAACGTCACCTCAACGCCAGCGTCCCCGGCGGGTCGGCGACCATCGAGGCCGACGATATCGTCCTGATCGGCCACGTGACCATCATGGGCGACGTCGAGGTCAAGGGCACCGTCACCGCCAGCGACGACGTGATCGGCGGCGGCAAGAGCCTGAAGGGCCACACCCACACCGCCGTACAGCCCGGACAAGGCTTCTCGGGGCCGCCGCGATGATCGGGATGGACGCTCACACCGGCAAGCCGATCGAGGGCGAGGACCACCTTGCCCAGTCGGTCGGCGATATCCTGTCGACCCCGATCGGCACCCGCGTGGGGCTGCGCGACTATGGGTCCGAAATCCCCGAATGGCTCGACCAGCCCCTGAACGATCGCACCCGGCTTGGCGTGATCGCGGCGGCGGCGATGTCGCTGCTGCGACTGGAGCCGCGCATCCGCGCGCGCCGGATCACCTTCGCCAGCGACATGGCGGGCGGCGCGGTGCTGCGCATCACCGGCACCCGCCTCGATGGCCCGCGCCCCACCACCGTCACGCTCACCACCCCCGTCCGCGCCCGTAGCGCGCTCGCCGCCTGAAAGGACCTCCTATGGCCGACCGTTTCCACCACGGCATTGCCCTCACCGAAGTCACCAAGACCAGTCGCATCATCGCGACAGTCGCCACCGCCGTCATTGGCCTCGTCGTCACCGCGCCGGCCGCCAGCGCCGACGCCTTCCCGCTCGATAAGCCGGTGCTGGTGACCGACCTCGACGCCGCGATCGTCGCCGCCGGGGCGGCCGGCACCATGCGCGCCGCGCTGTCGGCGATCGCCGCGACCGTCCGCGCCCCCGTCGTCATCGTCCGCGTCGCCCCCGGCGCGGATGCTGCGGCCACCCGCACCGCCGTGATCGGCACCAATGCAGGCGGCGTTCGCACCGGCATGCAGGCGCTGCTGACCGCCGAAGCGGTGACCGGCAAGAAGCCCCGCATCCTCGCCACCCCCGGCCTCGAAGCGGCCGACGTCACCGCCGCGCTGGGCGAGGTTGCCGACAAGCTGCGCGCCATGGCCTATGCCCGAGCGCTGGGCGAGGACCGCGCGGCGGCCGAAGCCTATGCCGGCGGCTTCGACGATCGCGCGCTGATGCTGCTGTGGCCCGACGTGAAGGTCCGCGCCGCCGATGGCACGATCACGACCAGCCCGGTCGCGGCGCACGCCGTCGCGATGCGCGCGCTGATCGATCAGGATCAGGGATGGCACAAGACGCTGTCGAACGTCCCCCTGCCCGAAGTCACCGCCGGCACCGGCGTCGTCGGCATCACCAAGGATGTCACCTTCGACATTCAGGACCCCGACTGCGACGCGAACGTCCTGAACGCCGCACGCGTGACCACGCTGGTCGCGATCAACGGGCGGCTCCGCTTCTGGGGATCGCGCACGGCGGCGGCCACCGGCGACTTCGTCTTCGAATCGTACACCCGCACCGCGCATATCCTCGCCGACACGATCGCGACCGGCATGGTCTGGGCGATCGACAAGCCGCTGATCCCCAGCCTCGCACGCGACGTCGTCGAGATGTGCAACGAGAAGTTCCGCGCCCTGAAGCGCGAGGGCTTCATCTACGGCGCGGTCGCAGTCTTCGACGGTGCCAAGAACCCGGTCGCGTCGCTGAAGGCCGGGCAGCTGACCATCGGCTACCGCTACACGCCCATCCCCCCGCTCGAACGGCTCAATCTCGAACAGGAATTTACCGACGAATTCCTCGCCGACTTCGCCGCGACGGTCGCTGCCTGAACCCCCTCACCCGGAGTACTGAAACATGAGTTTGGGTCACAAACTGAAGCAGCTGGCGCTATTCGCCGACGCTCGCTGGATCGCCGAAGGTATCTCGGTCACCCTTCCGAAATTCTCGCGCAAGATCGAAGGCTATCGTGCCGGCGGCATGGGCGGCGAGGTCGGCGTCGACATGGGTGCCGATGGCATGCTCGAACTGGAATGGGTCGGCAGCGGCATCATCCGCGATGTCATCCGCCAGTACGGCGCGTCGATTTCCGGTGTCCAACTGCGCTTCGTCGGCAGCTTCCAGAACGACGACACCGGCGGGCTGACCAAGGTCGAAGTGACCATGCGCGGTCGCCATCAGGAAATCGATCTCGGCGAATACAAGGCGGGCGAGGACAGCGAGACGAAGGTCAAGAGTATCCTGACCTATCTCAAGCTGGACTGGGACGGCGTCACCGACGTCGAAATCGATCGGCTGAGCGGCATCGAGATCGTCGGCGGCGTCGACCTGATGGCCGCCCACCGCGAGATCCTCGGCCTCGTCTGATCCCTCACCCTAAACCCCTACTCTCTCCGCGAAAGCACGAACCATCATGACGAAACTCGCAACCTTCGCCCTTCAGGCGGCCATCACTGTCGGCACCACCACCACCTATGAAGCCGGGACGGTAATCCAAGTCCGCAAGCCCGGCGCGGGCGAACTGCGGGGCATCTCTCTCGGCCCGCTCACCCAGGGCGATTATGGATCGCTCGAAGCGCTCGCCACGCGGATCACCAGCCCCCGGCTCGAGAAGGCGGAAATCGAGGCGATGGACCCCGCCGACTTCATGCAACTGCACCTCGAAGTGCTCGATTTTTTGCTGCCATCGGCCGCGAAGCAGGCGGCCTCCCTCCACTGATCGAGCCGGTCATGGCGGACATCTGGTGGGTGCTGCGCGGCCAGCCCGACCTTCAGGCGATGTCCGTCATGTCGATCGCCGAATTGATGAACTGGCACGCGCTGGCTGTCGAACGCGCGCCCAAGAAAGAGAAGTGACATGGCCGACCGCGACCTGCGCTTGCGCATCCTCATGGACGCCGCCGACCGTGTCACTCGCCCCCTGCGAGACATCACCGGGGGCGCGGGCCGCGCGGCGGAAGCGCTGCGCGGCACCCGGCAGGCGCTACAGCGCATCAACGACCAGCAGGCGCAGCTGACCGCCTTTTCCACGCTCCGCAACAGCATGCGGTCCTCGGCGACCGCCATGCGTGAAGCCCAGCAGCGTACCGCCGCGCTTGGTCGCGAACTCGCCCAGTCGGCGAACCCGACGCGGGCAATGCAGCGGGCGTTCGAAGCGGCCAAGCGCGAAGAGGCGCAGCTGACCGCGCAGCATCGTGCCCAGACGCAACAGCTTCAGGACCTGCGCACCCGCCTTCGCGAAGCCGGTGTGAACACCCGCGACCTTTCCCGGCACGAACGGGAACTGGGCGATCAGGCGCGGGAAACGACCGAGCGCATGGAACAGCAGGAACGCGAACTCGAACGCCTGACCCGGCGGCAGCAGAGGTTCGGCGCAGCACGCGATCGTTTCAATCGGACCATGGGCACCGCCCAGAATGTCGCCGGCGCCGGGATGGGCATGCTCGCCACCGCCGGCGCGATGGCGCTGCCGATCGTCGCCGGCGTAAAGGCCGCGCAGGAATACGAATCGGTCATGACCGACATCGGGCAGAAAGCGAACCTTAGCCGTGCTGCCACGGCGGCGATGGGGGCGGACCTGCTACGCGCCGCCCGCGCCGCCAACCAGCTGCCCGACGCTATGCAAGGCGGCGTCGACACGCTGGCAGGCTTCGGCCTGGACCCGCGACAGGCGACCCAGATGATGAAGCCGATCGGCAAGGCAGCGACTGCCTACAAGGCCGAAATCGCCGACCTTGCCGCCGCCAGCTTCGCCGCGCACGACAACCTGAAAATTCCGATCGAGCAGACCGAACGGATGATCGACGGCATGGCGGCGGCGGGCAAGGCGGGTGCCTTCGAAATGAAGGACATGGCCCAGTATTTCCCGTCACTGACCGCCGCCTATCAGGGGCTGGGACAGAAGGGCGTCGCCGCCGGCGTCGACCTCGCGTCCGCGCTTCAGATCACCCGCAAGGGTGCCGGCGACAGCGCCACCGCCGCAGGCAATTTGCAGAACGTTTTGCAAAAGATCACGTCGCCGGCGACCGTCCGCGCCTTCAAGAAAATGGGCGTCGACCTGCCTGCCTCGCTGAAGAAGATGTACGCGGAAGGCAAAGGGCCGATCGAAGCCATCGCCGAACTGACGAACAAGACGCTGAAGGGCGACTTGTCCAAGATGGGCTATCTGTTCGAGGACGCGCA
>JAAIGE0101332349.1_pt1 | contig 24129 bp, 17 predicted proteins | sample 6487951 | NCBI WGS metagenome assembly JAAIGE01 (sample SAMN13974128, study PRJNA590717) | phyllosphere metagenome | biome: tomato field; feature: multiple bacterial spot infested tomato fields; material: tomato leaves; isolation source: leaves from tomato fields | host: Solanum lycopersicum ...
GAGATCAGAGGGAGCTCATCGAACTTGCCGGGGTCGGCCTGCAGGTCGAGATCGTGGCTCATGAGCTCAGCCGTGTCACGCGCAGGACGCTCGACCTCATCGCCGGTCTCCAGCAGGAGGACCTGCCCGACAGGGCGATGTCGACCTTCGATGCGGTCGAGAGTCAGATGCTGGTAATCCGCCGTCGGCTCGACGTGCTCGACCCTCTGGGCCCGAACAGTCGGAACCGGAAAACCAGGACGGACCTGAACGCTCTCCTCGATCTCGTCTTGGCATCGCACGAAGACCAGTTCAGCCGCTACGGAATAGGCTGGCGCAAGATCGTGGCGCCCGGAAGCTCCCGCACCTTTGAAGTGAAGGCCGTCGAAGGCATGCTGGTGCAGGTGCTCGAGAACCTCCTCGACAACGCCGTCTTCTGGCTGAGACAGAAGATGCGGGTCGATCCCAGCTTCGAAGCGGAGATCGTCGTCGAGGCGGACGCGGGGGCTCGCGAGCTCCGGCTGACGGACAACGGGCCGGGAGTGGCGCGCGAGCGCCGCGAAGAGATCTTCAAGCCGTTCGTCTCCTTCAAGCCCCCCGGGGAGGGTAAGGGCCTGGGCCTCTACATCTCACGGGAGATCGCCCGTCGTCATTCAAGCGATCTCTACATGCTGGACGAACCCGACGACGACGATCGCCTCCACACCTTCGTTCTAGACATCGATGGAAGTTGAGATGGATTACGCAAGCATCAAGCCGATCTTCGAGAAAGCGAACGTCCGTAGCGCCCTGCTCATCGACGACGCCTTCGACCCCGAGCCGGAGCTGGACGAGGATGCGCTGCAGAAGGGCTTCCAGCTCCTCGAGGCGGACGATTCCTTGGGTGACGCGTTCCGGGAAGCCGGTGGGGCGTGGCCGGCCGATTACGCCGCCTTCTCCGACACCGTGCGGAAGCTTCAGCCTCTTCGCAGCGTCCTGACCACGACCCTGGGGGGCGATCGGAAGGCGCCGCTGTACAAACTGGCCAACGCAGTGCTCGGTCCCACCCATCGGACGCACTTGGACAAGCGCGTCCCGTTGGACGCCTTGGCCGCCGTCCTCGAACAGGTCGACATCAAACCGAGGAGATTGGGTTCGAAGGAGAAGCCGGGGCAGAAGAAGTACCCGCTGATCTTCCTCGACTACTACCTTGGCGAGGAAGGCGCACCTTCGGTCGATGCCTCCATCCAAAGGATCAAGAACATACTTTCGGCCTACGGTGCGGACGAGATGCCGATCGTCGTACTGATGTCGTCGCTCGATCAGAAGCCCGAGACGTCTGAAGAGTTTCGGAAGAAGGCGGACCTGCTCGGCTGCCAGTTCGTATTCGTCCACAAGGATCGTTTCACCGCCGCCGCCTTCGAACTCGTGTCGAGCCTCGCCGATCGCGCCGGTTCGCTGGCGCAGACGCGCGCGATCAGCGAGTTCGTCAAGGCGTGGAAGGACGGATTGACGGGAGCCGTCAGATCGTTCTCCGAACAGATCGCCTCCATCGATCTCCAAGACGTCTACTTCATCTGGAAGAAGGCGGGAGAAGGAAAGAACAATCGGTTCGGCGAGCACCTGTCAGGTCTGTTCGACAGCCTGCTGCGCAAGGAGATCGAAGACGATCCCAACCTTCGTCGTGCGATCGACACGATGAGCGGCATCACCTTCGAAAAGCTGCCGCCGAGCCCGATGATACCGAGCCCGGTCGTCGCCCGCATCGCGCATGCGAGCGCCTTCCGGGATTTGGAACCCTTTCCCGAGGAGTATGCCTCACCGCCCCAGCCGCTCGGTATCGATCTTGGCGAACTGTTCATCGCATCCTTCGGGCGGGGCAAGAAGAGGAAGCGGGCGGCGCTCATGGTCATCTCGCAGGCCTGCGACCTGGAACACGGCAACGCCGCGACCGTCCTCATGATAGAGGGAACGATCAGCGAGCGGACCGCCAGCACCCGACCGTCGAAATCGGAGCCGCACAAGCGGTTGAGCATCGACATCTTCCAGTTCCGCAACGACAAGGACGAACTGGAAGACCTGATCATCGAATGGGACGCCCAGAGGATGCGGGCGTTCCCCGCTAGCGAGCTGCATGCGACCCTGCGACGCGAACGCTTCGAACGCGTTGGACGCCTGCGACCGGTGCATGCTCTCGCGATGCAGCAGAAGTTCGCGTCCCAACTGACCCGGGTAGGGATGCCGGACGGACTTCCCGTGTACCGTTACGCCGGACTGGAGCTCATGCTGCCGGACGTCGCAGGAAAGCCCCGGGCGATACTGACCATACCGCCGGAGCAGCGCCCCGCGTGCATCGTGGGCGACGAGAAGAAGAACGTCATATCGCAGGCATGGGCGCTCGAACGCATCCGAGCGACGCTCGCGGCCGCGGATCCGGACGGCTTCCAGTCCGGAACGGTCGAAGCGTTGCGTATGGAGATGAGCGACATCGAGAAGTTCCGCCGACTACTCCAGGTCGGCCTGGACAAGGATCAGAAGACGTTGGGACCGGTGCTCGTCAAAGACTCCGACGGCCGGCTGGATGACACTTTTCAGCTCCCCACCAAGGTGTCGGCCGTCATCAATCTCTTCGCCTGACGGCAGGCGACCTGACGCAGTTGGCTCGTGACAGGCTTCCGCCGTCCGGAAAGACGCACCGTGCCGTCTCACCGTGATCGTCACGGACCCTCGCATGTCGCCGGTTCTCCACCTCCGTCCGGTCTTGCGTTCATCGCATTAAACTGCGATGGACCGGGCATGAGCTATCCGGGCGGCAAGGGACGTGCACACCACTTCCTCATAGGACTGATTCCACCCCATCGGACGTACATCGAGACTCATCTCGGCGGTGGCGCGGTGATGCGCGCCAAACGCCCCGCCCATCGAAGCGTCGGCATCGACATGGATCCGGGGGTCATAACCGCCTGGAAGGACACCAACCTGCCCGGTCTGCATCTCGTACACGGCGACGCGGCGTCGTTCCTCACGGATCACGTCTTCCAAGGCGACGAGTTCATCTATGCCGACCCGCCCTACTGGCCGGACTCCCGACGCCGCGAACGCTGCTACCGCTTCGACTACAGCCGCGCGGATCATGAAAGGCTCATCGACCGTCTGCTACTTGCCCCTTGCCCGGTAGCCCTGTCCGGCTACGACAACCCCTACTACCGCGACCGGCTTGCCGGCTGGACGGCCAGGAACTTCGTCAACCAGACCCGCACCGGGCCCGTCGAGGAGGTCGTCTGGATGAACTATGTTCCAACGGATAGTCTTCATGACTACAGCTACATCGGTGCCGACTTCCGGGAACGCGAAAGGATACGTCGCGCTCGACGGAACCAGATAGACAAACTTCGGCGGCTGCCGCAGTTGGAACGCAACGCCGTGATCTTCGACCTCGTGCATGCGTTCCCGGAGGAGGTGGCTGCCGCCAAGGACGCAACGTGAGACAGGACATCGTCTACCTGGACAATCAGGCATCGACCCCCATCGATCCGCGCGTCGTCGAAGCGATGCTTCCATGGATGTTCTCGCAGGCGAACCCGCACTCCACTCACGTTCCGGGCCGCAGGGCGGCAGCCGCCGTGGAGACGGCCAGGGAACAGATCGCATCGCTCGTAGGTGCTGCGACCAAGGAAGTGTTCTTCACGTCCGGAGCCACCGAAGCGGCCAACATCGCTATACATGCATTGGCCGCGCGTTCTGGAACCGCCATCGCCAGCTCGCTGGAGCACCCCTGCATCTCCGAGGTCCTTAGCTCCCTGGAACCTCGCCTGCGGACGAAGACGATTCCCACGGACGAATCCGGCATCGTCGATCCGGACGTCGTTGCGGATGCGTTCGAGGATGACGCATCGTTCGTCGCGGTGATGGCCGTCAACAACGAGATCGGCACCGTGCAGCCCGTCGCGGAGATAGGGAGATCGGCTGAGTTCGCCGGCATACCGTACCTCTGCGACCTTTCGCAGGCGGCCGGCAAGATTCCCATCGATGTCGCCGACTGGGGGATATCCGCGGGACTCCTGTCCGGTCACAAGATCTATGGGCCGCAAGGCATCGGCGCGTTGCTATGGCGATCACACCACGTGCCGGCGGCACGAACCTTCGGCGGTGGTCAGGAGAACGGCGTTCGCGCGGGCACCTTGCCGACGGCGCTCTGCGTGGGCTTCGGACATGCAGCGATGCTGGCAGCGCAGGAGATGCAGAGCGAGGTCGAACGGATCGCCAAGCTGTCGGACATTCTACGGGGGCGTCTGAACGCACTGATCCCGGACATTCGCATGAACGGCGCGATCCACCATCGCATACCCCACAACCTCAACCTCTACGTTCCGGACGTGGACGCCGATGCTCTGTGCGCATCCCTGCCCGACGTGGCGATCTCGACGGGGTCGGCATGCTCTTCTGGCGCTATCGCACCATCACCGGTATTGGCGGCCCTTGGATACGACGACGCGCGCCTTCGGGGCTCTTTCAGAATTGGAATCGGAAGGCACACGACAGTGTCGGAAGTGGAACGTGCGGCCGACTCGATCGCGTCCGCCGTGGCTTCGTTGAGAAGCAGCGTATCCGTCAGGTGAAGGAAAGATGATCAAGGAAGCAGACTATCCGGTACGGGCATGGGCCGTCGACGACGGCGGAGCGCTCAAGTTCTCCGGTCACGAATCGTTCGTCCTACGTTACGGCTGGCTGCCCAAGCTGTACGAGGCGATCACGGAGGACGCGGACATCTTCGCGTCGGACGAACGCGCGATCCTGCATCTGGGTCTGGGCAAGAACATGGTGAAGTCCATCCGGTTCTGGGGAGAAGCGTTCGGGGTTTCGGGTTCTTCCGGTCGGCAGGTCGTCGCCACGCCGTTCGGTCGACGAATGCTCGATCCGGGAAAGGGCTCCGACCCATTTCTCGAGACGAAGGGATCCCTCTGGCGGCTTCACTGGAATGCGGTCACGCGTGGTCGGCTGGGGGCGTGGAGCGTGATGTTCCAGGAACTGCAGGACCCCGAAGCCACCCGGGAGCGGTTGGTAGGGATGGTCGGCGCGGCGGCGGCGCGCCTGCGCGGCCCCGTCTCCGTGAACACGGCGGGCGCCCATGTGGACATGCTGATCAAGACGTACACGCCCAACACGGACACCATGGAGACCGTACCCGAGGACGCTCTCGGCTGCCCCCTCCAGGAGCTGGATCTCCTTCGCGCGGCGGATCATCTGGGCACTCCCACCATTCGGCTGGTAAGGGGTCGGAAGGAGACGCTCGACGGTGCCTCATTCGCGTTCGCGCTGCACGACTTCTGGCTTTCGACGTCTCCGAACTCGCGCAGCATCTCCGCCAGAGCCCTTCTTCTGTCACGTCGCTCACCCGGCAGGGTCTTCGCACTCGACGAGGCCTCGCTGCACGAACGGCTGGCGGCCGTCTGCGAAGAGGTCACGCACCTGGAGATGCGGGAGGACGGAGCAGGAGGAGTCGACGTGGTCATGAAGAGGGACGGCGCCCTGGACCGTCTGGAGGAAGCGGCATGGTAAGCTCGAACCAACCATTGGAGGCACGGGTACGGCTCACCCGTCGATACGTCAGGTCCACGGACATGGTCCGAGACCTGTCGGACCCGATGGCTCTGGACGGCTACGTCGTCACCGGAACGGTACGGGACGCGGCCCGGCGGGTGGTAGCAGGCCTCGATCCGGCATCCGGCCAGCGTGCCTTTCGCGTGACAGGTCCCTACGGTTCGGGCAAGTCGTCGTTCGGCCTGTTCCTGGCACGTCTTCTCGGCGGGGACGCGGCTGCCAACCGGATAGCCGAAGCGTCGCTGTCGCTGGCTGACGTTCCGAGCTACACGTCGATCGTCATGACCGGGCGCCGATCAAGCTTCTCGGACGATCTCCTTTCCGCTGTCGCCGATGCCGGTGCGAAGCACGACGCGCATCGGATCGTACAGCTTGTCGAAGAGATCCGCCGGGAAGGCCGGCGTGATTTCGTCAGATCGCTTGACGCGCTCGACGCCCTCGCAAACGAAATCAAGGACCGAACCGGACACGGAACCCTTCTTCTAATCGACGAGATGGGCCGATACCTCGAGTTCGCTGCCGCCCATCCCCGTCTGGAGGACCCATCGGTTTTCCAACAGCTCGCGGAGCGGGCTGGCGGGCGAGGACGCTCGCCGTTGGCGGTCGTCGGATTCCTGCACCATCGCTTCTCCGACTACGTCGCCGGAATGGGAACCTGGATCGAGAACGAATGGGCGAGATCAGCCGAGCGCTATGAAGAGATCGCGTTCTCCGAAAGCACGGAGCAGACGCTCTTCCTCCTTGCCCATGCGCTCACCCCGCACCCCGTACACGAGCGGGACGTCACGAACGCGTCGAAGGGGCTGTTCAAAGAGGCGGGAAAGAGGGGGCTGTTCACCACCACCGCGTCCGAACTCGCGACACTCTCCCGGACCCTGTACCCGCTACATCCCGCTACGGTAACCCTTCTATCCGCCGTCAGCCGACGCTTCGGTCAGAACGAACGTTCCGTCTTCGGCTTCCTGCAATCGCTGGAACCTCACGGCTTCCGGCGCTTCGCCGTGGACTCGGATTATGGTCCCTCGACCTGGTACAGACCGGCGGAGCTGTTCGACTATCTCCGCGCGCAGGGGGAACTTCGACTGCGATCGAGCGACCGAGAACGCCGATGGCAGTTGGCGGTGGACGCCGTCGCTTCCGCCGAGGACATGGCGCCTGCCGATCTCAAGACGCTGAAGACCGTCGCACTTCTCGTGGTTCTCGATCCGGTGGTCGGGCTGCGTACCGATGCCGATACGCTCGCATGGTGCTCCGGCATGGCGATCGCAGAGGCAGAAGACGCCCTGGGACGGTTGGTCGACCGTCGGCTCCTCTACCGTCGCCCAGGCCGGGACGATCACCGCCTCTGGTCGGAATCGAGCGTCGATCTCGAGAAGTGGCTGGATGATGCGCGTACGGCGGTGCCGCCGGTGCAGCGGCTAGATCCGTCGGTGGTCGAGGTCGGTCCCGCACGCCCCCTCGTGGCTCATAGGCACTACCACCGCACCGGGACCCTCCGGACATTCTCCTTGAGCGGCATCGCCACGGGCGGAACGTGCGACGGCAGGGTCGTCTTGGTTCCGCTCCACCCAGACCAGGACCCCGACGAGGTCATGGCCACGACGCTCGCGGCTTCGATGGAGGCCGACTCCATGACGCTGCACTGCGTCCATGCCATCAAGGCCGACGACCTGAAGTGGGCGCGGGAACTCGCCATGTGGCGTTGGATCGAGCAGAACTGCCAGGAACTTCGCGTGGACGATCTGGCGCGGTCGGAGGTCGCCACACGGATATCGGGCGCGGAGGCGGCGGTATCGCGAGCGCTCTCCCCACCTACATCCGGCGGGTCCGATACGTCGGCGCGTTGGGTGCATGAGGGCACATCGGTCGACCTACCCGATCGCGGCGCGCTGAGCCGATACCTCAGCGACGTATGCGACCGCGTATTCGCTTCGGCCCCCATCCTGCGAAACGAGCTGATCAACCGCGGCCGCCTTTCGACCGCCGTGGCTTCGGCGAGAATGCGTCTGCTCGAACTGATGGCGACCCGAGCCGATCAGGAGTTTCTGGGCCTGAAGGGGGCGCCCCCCGAACGGACCATCTACCTGGCGGTCCTGCAGGCGTCCGGACTGCACAGGAGCAACTCCGACGGAACGTTCGGTTTCGCTCCCCCGGAGGAAGACCCTCTGAACTGGCGACCGGCTTGGGAGCGGGTCAGGTCGCTGGTGAGTCAGGAAGGTCTGGTTCGCTTCGACGAGTTGGTCGAGGAGCTGGGCAAGGCGCCGATCGGACTGCGGGCCGGTCCTGCGCTCATCCTCGTCGCCGCGTTCATGCTCGCGAACCGGCGCAACGTCGCCCTGATGGAGCGGGGTTCGTTCCAACCGGAAGTGACCGGCGCCCACTTCATGCGACTGGCGAAGTCTCCGGCGAAGTTCGCACTGCGCTTCTTGGGCGAGGACGGTACCAGACGTTCCGTTCTGGAGGCGCTCGCCAGCGATCTCTCCATCTTCTCTGAGAACTCGAGACCAGAAGCGACGCTCAGGGACGTGGTCGAGACCATCTACGCATGGTGGCGCGAAGTTCCAGCCTACTCCAAGACGACCCGGACGATCGATGCTCTGTCAGAGGACGTCCGGACTGTGCTGCGAAAGGCCAAGGAACCGGTCGAACTGATCTTCGTGGACCTTCCAGTTGCCTGTGGTGCGTTGGACGAGGACGGGACGATCGATGTTCCGGTGTTCGTCGAGCGTCTTGACAGCGCCTTGCTGCAGATGACGGAGGCGGAACCGCTTCTCAGAGGGCTGGCGGTCGCCGCTCTGACCGATGCGTTCGGCGTCCGGACGATGAACGACCTGCATGACCAAATCCTCGCGGACTACGCCCCGCACCGACTGGAACTGCGCGAATTCCGTCTTCGTCAGTTCGTCGAACGCATGCTGGCGCCGGAAGGTGAACGCCGGTGGCTGGACGGTGTAACGGGCCTGCTGGTCGGCAAACGATTGGATGGATGGGACGATGCCAGTCTCGACCGCTTCACCTTCGAAGCCAGAGCCATCGCCGATCGGTTGGCCCGATGGCTGATCACCATCCGCCGAGCCACTGCTGCCGCCTCGGACATCCGCACCGTTCACGTCGTCTCCACCGGTGGCGAGGAGAAGGTTCTCGTCGTGCGCCCGGCGTCGAAGTCCGAAACCGCTCTGCGCGCCAGGATCATCGACCTGCTCGGCGAGCATGCCGACGCGGCGGCTGTGCTTGGTCGGATGCTCGCCGACATGGTACCGTCCGCCGAACACGATGAGGAGCATGCGCGATGAAGACACGTCACATCCTCAGTCTGTCCGGAGGCAAGGACTCGGCCGCGTTGGCCATCTACATGCGTGATCGGGTTCCGGAGATGGAGTACATCTTCTCCGACACGCGCAAGGAACTGCCCGAAACCTACGAATACCTCGAACGCATCGAGGACTATCTCGGCAAACGCGTGTCCAGGCTCAACGCGGATCTGGGGTTCGATCACTGGTACGACGTATACGGCGGCATGATCCCGTCGAACCATCGTCGCTGGTGTACGAAGATGCTGAAGCTCAAGCCTTTCGAGGATCACGTCGGTGACGACGAAGTCGTGAACTACGTCGGCCTGCGCGCCGACGAGAACCGGTCGGGGTACATCAGCCACAAGTCGAACATCACTGCGGTATACCCGTTCCAGACCGCCGGTCTGAAACTGGCCGACATCGAGGCCATTCTCCACGACTCCGGCGTAGGCATGCCGCCGTACACGAAATGGGGCCGTTCGAGATCCGGATGCTTCTTCTGCTTCTACCAGCAGAAGATCGAATGGGTACGTCTCAAGGAGACCCACCCGGCTCTCTACGAGGAAGCCAAGCTGTACGAGAAGCCCTTCGAAGCCAGCGGCAACACGTTCACATGGAGCGAGCGGGAGAGCCTGTCGGAGCTGGAGCGGCCTGAGCGCGTCGAGGCGATCAAGGCGGATCACGAACGTCGTCGGAAGGCGAAGGAACGACGCGGGGACGACCTGACCCTGGCGGAAGTGTTCCAGAGACAAGCCGACGACGATGACGGCGACGCCTGTCTGATCTGCACGCTGTAGTCACTTGGACGCCGGGAGGCCGATTGTCTTTCAGGCGATGGCCGACGGAGTCCTACATGTGCGCTCCGTCTTCTGTGAAGACCGTTCCAGCGAACTCGACGCTCGGCACGCGGGACCGGCAGTCGCCTTCAGCACTCTTCAGAACCCGCCGACCGCCGAGGGACGACGCAGGTAGCTACGTCCCGGTCATCGCAAGGCCAAGGCCTTCAGCAGGTGACGGACGTGCTTGCGATAGACGTCCTCTCCGCGGACGCCCATGGCATGAACTTCCGCCGCGTCGTCGACGATGCGAGCCATGGAGCCCGTCACCGATGCGATCACCCGTTCTTGCGTCCGGCACCAGCCGCGAAGCCGTTCCACCCCTTCTGGATCGAGTGAGATCGCAACTGCCGCGGCGCGATCGTTCAAGACCCGACTTGCGGTCGTCGTACCGGAACAGCACGCTGGGCATGCGACGTGGCTGACGAACGGGTAGATCACGTTGCTCCGCAGGATCGCCGCCAGGAATATCTCGTCTGGCAGGAAGTAGCCGGACGATGGCACGAACCCGTCCAGCAGGCGCAGCAAACCTTCCCGCGACGCGCCCTCTGCCTTAGCCACCGCACAGAACGCCTCGATGCCTCGAGCGAAGAAGGCGTCGTAATGCCATTCGGCGCAGCATAGGGGATATCCGAGAAGCTCGGTGTCGTCGAACCTGTCGGGCTCGCCCTCTTCGTATGCAGCTGCCAATCGGTCGTCGGTGGAGATCCAGAATACCGGCAGCCGGATTCGGGACTGCCGGTGCAGACTCTCATCCACTTCCACGTCTCCGGTCCTGTAGGCGCGGTAGAGGCGATGCACATGCAACTCCCCCTTCCCACTATGCACTCCCTGCGGAACGAGAGTCGATAGCAGTTCCGCCTGCTCGGCCCGACCGGTCTCCGTCGTCAAAGCGAAGAAGGATGGTTTCGAACCGCTCGCGGCCAGCACGAACTCCAGCCCCTCGACGAAGCTGGTCTGCGCGTCCTGGGTCACGCGCGGACTGCGCCGCTGCGCATCTCTGAACCCGTCGTACAGCACCTTCATCCGTTCGTCGTTCACTGACCCTCTCCCTCCGATCCTAGCAACCTAGCGATTTCGACCCTGCGGCCGACTGCTTCAGACCGATCGACCGCCCGCTCCCGAAATTCATCGAACGCCAGGACATGGGGCGTCGTTCAGGCACCCTTCCGAAGCCTCAACCGACCGCATCCAGAAGATCCGACGTCTGAAAGTTCAACAGGAACTGGGCGTAGGAGGAACTGAAGAGGTCGGAGACGTACTCGGCCAAGTCGACTTCCCGCTCCTCGCCCTGGGCACCCTGACGCAGATCGTACTTCCTGGATCTGGTCGTCGCGAACAGGAACAACGTGTGGAAGTAGATCGCGCTGATGTAGCGCCGTTCGGCCAGTTCGGCCGCTTCGGCCGATCTCACCCCGGACTTGAACTCCTTCAGAACCCTGCTGTCCACGTTCACGTAGATCCGCGCGAGCTTGTCGTCGTCCACCAGGGGAAACACGACCACGTCGAAGTCCATCTCCACTCCGGCTTCGCCGGCCGCATCCCATGAGACCATGCCCGACGCGCCATCCCTCGAGCACAGCACCAGTTCGGGAATGCCGAGCGGCGGTTCGGGGGCCGGCGCCTTGGGGACGGGCTTGGCTTCCGGATCGGTGATGCGGACGAGTACGGTCTCCACCAGTTCGCCGTCGGGACTGGAAAGCGTCGCACGCAGTTCTAGCGCGTCGCCGACCGCGACCTGTCCGCCAGCGCGCAATCCGATCCTTATGGACCCGTCGACGGGACTCGCACGGACGATGTCCACGAGATCCCCGTCGATCGCGGGCGTGCCGGGGGCATCACCCCCTCCACCAGAACCTGCGGGAGGGCGCAGGATGGATATCCGCAGCGTGCCGGGGTCGTCGGTCCGATCGAAGAATTCGTTCTCCGCGTCGGTCGCGAACGTGATCGTACGTCCGCCCCCCGACGGAAGACGAAATAGCCTGATCCCGTCCTGGCTACCGTCGCCACCCTTCACCTTGAACATCGACGGATATCGCTTGGGTTGGAACGGCGGCGCCTCACGCGGCTCGCGAGGATCGCGTTTGGGTCTATCCGTCTCGGTTCCCTCGTCCTTGCGGACTGTTCCCGATCGATCCGGAAGATCGAACGTCTGACGAAGGATGCGGGTCAGCGCATCGTTCATCGGCATGTTCCGGGTCAGATCGCGAAGCATCTGTCCCGCGTCGGCGCTGTCGACGCCCAGGCTAGCCTTGCGGCGCTTCGCGACCTCCTTGAGCTCTCCGTCCAGCAGCATCTCCTTCAGCCGCTTCCGGATCGCGTCCGCCTTGTCGCCGGACTTGAGACGATCCCTAGATGCCATGAACAGTTCGTTCCTGACTTCCAAGGTCAGGTTGGAACAGTCGACGTGAACGAGCAGATAATCCTTGAGTAGCGGCATCTTGAGAGCGCGCGTGACGAACTCGGACGTGTACGAACCCTGCACCTGCCCGTTGAGGGAGAAGAGCACCGTCATTCCGTTCTTGAAGTACTCACGTTGGACGTACTGCTTCGTCTCCTTGACCCCCAAGCCGCGCGATCTCGCCTTGAAGACGTAGACGTTTACGCCGAGTTCCCCGAGTTCCGCGGTGTTCGAAACCTCCGAGAACCTGGTCTCGATGGTCTCCTGGTCCGCCTCCAAGCGGCGTTTCAGACCGTACACGGGCCTGACCGGCGCCTTGTTGTCCGAATAGCGTCGATTGTCGTCGACGGTCAGAAACGGAAGGGCGGGTTCGAAGAGGAACTCGTTGAGGCTCACGTTGAGGTCGCGAGATATGATGGAACGCGCGCCCTGCGGCAGCCTGTACGAATACAGCTTCAGCAGAGAGCCCGTCACGAAAAGCCGGCCGTCCAGCCCTACATCCAGCTCGTCGATGTCGAACGATGGGACCTTGCCGTCGAAGACCAGATACTCGTACCAGGTGTTCTTCCTGTTCGCCGCCTGCGCGAGTGCCGGGGGATGCCGCCGCAGAAGCGTGAAGCCCATCGGTTGCGAACCATCATAACGCTTGCTGGCAACTAGCTGGAAACGCTTGTCGCCGCAGAACGCGATCGCCCCCGCCCCACCCATGTTGTACTTGCCCTGGACGAAATGTACGTCGTTCTTGTTGCCTCGCAGCAGCGACAGGAACGTCTTCGGGAAGTCCGCCGCCGACTGACCGATCCCGTCGTCGTAGACCAGCAACGACGTATCCCGTCTGGGACCGCTCGCGACTATCTGCAGTTCACGGGCCTGACGACGTCGGGCGTCCCCCAGATCCCAGTTGCGGTGATCGGGGAAGTAGCGGTCCAAGGCCTCCCGCACACTGCGGGGCGCTTCAGCGGATCGTACGTCGATGCCGCTCTGAAGTACCTTCTTCTCCAGGATGGCGTCGATGCCGTTCGTGATCTTCTCGACGAGCGCCGGAACCGGGTGGGACTGCTGGTTCTCGACAACCCCGTAGAACGCCTCGTTCGCGCCGTATGGCGTCCATTTCGTATCGTCGTGCGAAAGGCCTTCTGCGTCGATGATCGCCTCGACCTCGTTCTCGGTTTCGGCGGCCAGCAGCCGGGTGAAGAGATCCCTCATTGCTTATAGATCGTCCTGAGGGTGCGTGCCCCGGGATCGTGCGTATCGGTGACCGTCTGCAGTTCGGTAGGGAGGAACGGCGCACACCCCCCCGTCGCCACCGCGATCTGCGGAAAGACGGTAGTGACATCGGGAATCGCACGTCCGACCCAAGATGGCCGTGCGTCGTCCTGTTGGAAGTTCGCATGACCACCATCGGTCTGCAGCGCACCGGAGAAGACCTTGCGCAGGAACGGAAGCGAACGTCCTCCGCCGGAGAACACGACCACGTTGTCGTCCCTCGCCACGCTGAACCTGCGTCCCGAACCGGTCAGGGCGGCCTCGACGGCACCACGGAACTCGCCCACGAACGTCCGGATCAGGGGTGTCTCCTCCAGCTGAGGCAGCTCGAGTTCGAAGCGCGGGGCGTCCTGGACGTCGATCTCGACCGCCCCGTCCTCGCACAATCTGGCCTTGTAGTCGCGGACCGCCGATCGGAAACGCCGCTGGAACCGGCGTAGCGCATCGCTGTCAGCGGGAAGCCCTACACGTTGCGACGCCAGCCATGTGAGAGCGTCGTCCACGGCACGGCCCGCCTTCTTCACGGCCTTCATACCGCCGGAGTACGGTGCCACGAACGCTCCACCGTCGTTCCGCATGACGTATTTGAAGAAGCCGACGTCGGTCGTTCCCGCACCGACGTCCACGACGAGGACCTGGGGACGTCGGTTGCGGAAGCGGTCCATCATGCCGCTGCCCGCCGCGACAGCCTCCAGCACCGCCCTTTCCACCATCGGAACCGCCCCGACCGGCCGCTGCGTTCGGCTGGAACGGAGCGCCAACATGACAGCGGCCGCCGTCCCGACATCCAATCCCTCCCGCCAATCCGCGATCGGAATCGTATCGGCGAGTATCTGGGCATCGACCAGGAGATCGCCCAGTCCCCGCGCCGCAGCTCCCATTCCAGCGGTAGCCACGTCCGCCTGCGCATCGTTCCATCCAGGCGCGGCATACCGTCTGCGGACGTTGCGGGGCACCCCCCGGGGCAGGGCTTCGCAGACCACAGCCGTCAGATATCCTAGGTAGAGCGTCAGCAGATCACGCGACGAGAACAGACCTGTCGGGTCTATCTCGCGTGCCGGGCGGTCCACCTCGAGTCTTGCCATCTCGTGCGTGAGGAGTTCCTTCGGAGACTCGAACATCCGTCTCGCCGGATCGTCCTCATGTGCGAACGTGCTGGAAGCCTTGCTACCGAACAGAAGCCTGCCTCGGGTGACGTAAGCCACGGAATCGAGAATGACCCCGCTGGTTCCCGGTTCGGCAGCGGCGAGAAGATCCAACGGGACGGGGTGATCCTGACCCTCCCGCCAGATCGCCGCCTTCGAATACGCCGTACCGAAGTCGATGCACAGCATCACGTCTGCGTCGGCAGGTCGCTCGAGACAGCTGAGATCCAGTTGCACCGCCGGTTCCGCATCGGCGTTTGGAAGCTGTGGAACGGCGGGACCGTTCTGCAGCGGCATATCGGCGAGCATCCGGAGCGCCACCACCTCCTCGACGGAGAGGACCGCTCCGGGCAGGTCGTACTGGTCACCGGACCTCTTGAGCCTGCCGACCACGCTCCTGATCAGCAGTTCCGCTTCACGCCTCTCCAAACTCGCTCTCCCATCCTTCTATGCAGGCTCGACCTCTGCCTTCAGCACGACGCCCATGGGGCGTCCGTCCACGACGCGGTCGACGACCGGACGGAGCAGCACCACGTCGCGAGCGCCCATATCGGCACGATCGAGAAGATGTTCGCCCGGCGAATATTCCACACGGTCTCCGACCATACCGCGGAGCACGAGTCCGCGCCGCCGGGCCGCATCGTCCAGGCTGCGGACCAATCGGCGGATCACAGCGTCCGCTGGATCAATCCGCGAAGACCGACGGAGTTCGTCCAGTTGGATCAGCGCCATCGCCAGATCCGCGTCGATGGCGCTGAGCGCAGCCTCCTCCAGCGCGGACGATGACTCCATCTGGATGCGGGGACGCCCGTTCTCCAACCAGAAGGCCACGTCCTCGTCGATGCCGGTCGTCCTACCGAGCGCCTTCGCCAGCCGCCTGGGCGCGACCACCTCACCGAACAGCGAGACATAGGCCTTCCTGAGTTCCCCGTCCGCGACACCCTGACGCGCGCGGGCCATCAGCGCCTCCTCGATCCGAACACCGACGACTCCGCAGGGCTCCGCGAGCTCTTCGGGCCAATCGTGCCAGCCGATGCGTCGGCGGATGGAGGAGAGGACCGCATAGGTCGACGGCAGCGCGCCTACCGACACACCGTGGAGACGAACTATGCCGTTCAGGCACAGCAGGACCTCCCGGACGGCATCCAACGCCGCGCTCCGGTCGTTCGGAGAGGACTTCAATCCTCCAAAGACGAACGACATGTACGCTTCGCCGGTGCCGGTCTCGGCGACCGCCTCCTCGTCCTCGTACAAGGCAGGCCTCATCGAGCGGAGGATCCACGCGACCCGCCTAGCCCGGCCCGTAGCGACGTCGGTCTGCTCTATCCGGACCGAACCGATCGTCGCAGCCAACGCTTCGAACGCCGCAGCCACATCGCCGGTGCGACGCAGAAGAACTCGACAAAGGGCGTCCCTGGCATCCGACTTCGGATCGGGATCCCTGGTTATCGCCTCCGCGCAATAGGCGATCACCCATTCGGCCTCCACGACCATCAACGACTCCGCGACCGCACGACGGTCCTTGGGATCGGACAGGGTGATGAGCGGCGCGGCGAACGGACTGCGCGGCTTCACGAGCGACCGACGCAACCGCTGCCGGTGACGAGACATGCTGCCAAGCGACGTGAGCCGCCAGAGGGCAGCCGTCATGGGCAGAGCGTCTTCGCGTTCAGCTTCCAGTCGTTCGCACCAGGAAGCGAACGCCTGCTCGAAACGAGATGACTTCGACGCCCGTGCGGCGCCGCTCGTCTGCAGCAGGGGCAACGTCGCCTCCCGCAACTCGTCCAGCGTCGTAGCGCCCGTGAATCGATCGATGTCCGCGTCTTCAGTCATGCATCACCAGTCCCGACCCTCCGTCCTCCGGGGCCGATCCCGGATCGTCGTTCATCATTCGACGGGACGCAACAGTCCATGGGAGGCACCCCGACGGCCCCTAGACGCCATCGCCACTCCCGTAATGCTGGTGATTCCTCTCGTCCGCACCGAGATTGGCTTGTTCCATAAGCGCCTTGAACTTCGTCCCTGCAGAACGCCGACGACCAACCGGGATGGCCTGCCATTCGTCATCGTCGAAGAGATCCTTGAGGACGTAGTCGTCGCCACCCCGCCCCGTCGAGACACGACGCAGCGCCTCCTCGACGACATCGTCGGCGTGCCTCATGCCTTCTGCTCGCTGAAGTTGAACGACGGGACACCGGCCCGACCCCAGTCCATTCGACTTCCGACCCGCGGATGTGAATTTCCCTCGTGCCGGGCAATACGCGGAGATCGCGAGATTTTTGAACTGAACTCGGGCATGCGACCTTCCTATCGCCAACATTGATCGGAAACAGGAGAATCGCACCCGTATCGGTTGCTTCGCCTCTATCGAGCGGATCGATCTCTCCAGTAGCTAGCAACGAGCCTCGACAGCACCAGCCGCCGCGCTGCTCGAAGACCCAATCGTGGACGTCGGGTTGCTGGAAGGCGCCCTCCCCTAGAATAGTCGAACATGCCATCGCGTCTGGCGGAATGTTTGGGCCCCACGCACCTCGCACACGGGGTAGCTGAACACGGCCGATCGATGTCGGACCCGCTGATCGGTGACGCAGATAGGTTGCGATGCAGTTCAACGCAGACAGTGATCTCGCTTCGCCTCAAAGGGTCGTGCGTCCTCAATTCGGGCAAGCGCTGCAAAGATCCGCTTGGGACGTCGATGTCGTCGGATGTCGAGACGGTCTTAGAACTTGGCACCGAAGCCAAGGGTCCAGTTTTCCTCACGCTTCGACAAATCGTCTCGACGACCGCGCACATAGCCGAGATCGATGCCGAAGAACTTCTTCTCGTCGAAGTATATCGAGAAGATCGCCCTGAGTTGGGACAGTTCGTCCGGCCTGACCTGCACCGCGCGGAGGTAGGTCTCCGTGATCGTCAGCTCGAGCGGCAGCCATTTGACGTCGCTCACGAGCGAGACGCCGACCTGTCCGCCCAAGCGGACGAAATCCTGGCTTTCCTCCAACACCCTCGTCCCCAGTCTGACGAAATCCCCCGCCGTGATCCGGGCGTCCAGGCGCGGGATGACCGAGAGCAGGCTTCGGTTGTCGGTTGTGGTGACGTTGTAGGCGTCGTTGAGCCAACCGTTGACGAGCGGCTGGTATGTCAGCGTCGCGCTGACGATCCCGCTTCTCTCCTTGCGGTTCGAGGCGTACTCCGGTCGAAGCAGGAAGAGGTGTGACACCCCGTTGCCGTGGGTCCGGAAGTCCAGAAGCGACCCGAGGCGGATCGTGTCGTCCGAGACCTCCTTGGCCTGGCCGTCCTTAGTGGTCGTGTCGATCTGGTACCCCACGTATGGCACGAGTTCCAGGACTCCGGGAATGATCGGTGCCGCCACGCCCGCGACCGCGGCCCCCTTGAAGGTGTCCTTTCCGGCCACGCTATCGGACTTGAAGCTGATCGCGGCCTTCTCGACGCCGTTGAACGCCGTGTCGCGGTTGCGGTCGAACTGCAGCCCGTCCGTCGTGCCGCGTATCCGCAGAGGAACTTTCTTCTGGTCGAAAGGTACGGGGATCGCTGTCGGGGCAGCCTTGCCCAACGTGCCGGCGACCGACGTTCGGCACATCACTGCCGGGCTCGACGCCGCGAAAAGCGCCCGGCGGGTGCTTACTTCTGCGGGCCAAGAATAGGCGGACCGGTCGCGGAGGACCTCAATCACGATATCTGCTGCATGTCCCAGCTTTTCGGCATCGTCCTTCCCGCAACGGGGGATCCCGCCATCGCCCCCGGGATCGGTACCACAGAAATCGTCGCCCACGAGCAGCCGCTGCGCAGGCGACAGCGCATTCGCATCGTCGCCGGCCGGCGGGTGGGTCGTCGACCAGCGGAACGGATAGGCGGAGACGCCAGCCTTCTCGAGTGCGGCCATCGCCAGACGCTCGCGGTCCACTTGCCTGGTGACCGGGTCGCACACCTCTGCCTGCCCCAGTGTCTGCGCGTGAACCGGCACCGCCACGAGGACCGGCGTCAGCAGGGCGCTGCGGACCCATGCGCGCGTGCTCTGGCTCATCCCCATCGCGAAGCCTCCAGGATGGAGTTGATCAGCGAGGAGACGTTCTTCGTCAGCTGCGAATTGACGAACTCGGCGAACGTCCTGACCTTCGGATGCCTGAACTCGCCCTCCGTGCCGAAGGTGACAGGCGTCTCCCCTGCGCCTAGTCGATCGGAAATGCCGTTGAGTGCGGCCCAAAGGGTGTCGCGCGTGTACCGATAGGGCGAGTCGTTCAATTTCTGGGAGAGGCTCCACGGTCGCTTGTTGTCGTCCTCAAGCTGCTGACGAACGGCGAAGTGCACGAGACTGCGCCGGTCCGGGGCCACGAACGCACGTAGTTCCTGGCCGAAAGCCGCGTCGGAAAGGCAGATGGAATACGAGACTCCCTTCCAGGGCGTCGCCCTCTCCAAACCCCTCCATCGGGCATCGATCTCGTGATTGCGGCTGCGATATCTCGGCATTGCCCCCCCCCTTTGCGTTGAACCCCTAGAACCGGGACTGGAACGTCCTGATCGACCAGTCACCCTTCGCTTCGTTCATCGTGGCGACTAGTATCTTCCTGCCGTCCGTCCTGACGTTCACGAGGCCGTAGACGAGCCCTGCGACAACGTCGGTGTTCGCCAGGGACCGCGATCGCGTGCGTGCGCGAAGATCTCCTGGCTTCTGCTCCGTATAGGTCACGACCGCGGATCCAAGCTCCTGGGCCTGCAACATCAGTTGATCGCCCTCATGCTCTACGTCCAGCCTGATCGGCTTTCCGAGCGACACCCCGCGGGCCAGCTCTGTGCAGTAGATGAGCGGCGTGATGACGCGATCGTCGTGGATCTCCCTGTGGCCCGCTAGACCGCTCGCGGCGACGATGGCGGGCCGGGGGTGGTCATGGCCCTCGCCATCGCCCGAACTGATCACGGTCGCCGCGGCGTTTACTGCCGCAAGGAACCGGAAGGACACGTCGTCGCTCCCGTGATGGCATGCCTTTGCGACGTCACAGGCCAGCTCTTCCTCCCGTCCTTCGAGATGTTCGAGGATCAGCCGGTGCGCCGCCAAGTTGAGGTCGCCCGTGAGCAGGATTCGCGCGCTTCCGTAGTCGAGGCGCAGCATCGCGCTGTTGCCGTTCGTGGATTTTGAGTCGCTCGCGCCTAGGACGGGGAGTGCCGCATCACCTTCGACCTCGAACCCGATCGGACCCAGGACGCGAACGGCTACACGATCCGAGCCGCCCGGCTCGAAACCCGGAAGGTAGCCCATGGCATCGTTAAATCGCGAGACCGGCGTAGCCGTCCCGTCGGTGCGGCGGGCGGTGACCACCTTCTCGATGAACTGCCTCCACATGCCCTGTAGCTGCGGTGCCGCTCCGTCGACTACCGCCGCCTCGACAGAGGCCCGGTCGCCAAGGAGCCGAGTGAAGCAAGGGCGTCCGCGCGCGTCCTCACCGACCGGTCCGAGCGTCCGCTTTCCGTCGTCGTTCCACCAACTCAGGCCAGCGTGGTAGAAGTTCTCGATTGCGACTCCGGCGGCATCGAATTCGAGGCCCCCCACGTACTGTTCAGGGTCGAGGAGGTCGGCCAGACCGCCGTAGTGATCCTCGTCGTTATGCGACGCGATCATCGCGTCGAGCTCGATGCGGTCCAGCGCGTAGTCCTCGAAGAACTTCCAGTCGACGAAGTCGCCTGCGCTCTTGTGCGTGTTCTGCTTCGACCGCGAGTACCCGCCATCGATCAGGATGTGACGGAAGTCCGGCGTGCGTATCAGAACGCCGTCGCCCTGACCCACATCGATGAAGTAGAGTTCAAGGAGCGCCTCACCGCCCTCCAGCGCTTCCTCGTCGATCCATCCGACACGGGTCCTACCACGCATTCGGACCTTTCGACGGCCCGACCGGATCTCGTCTTCAACGAACTGGACTCCGTCGCCCCACAGAAGGCTTGCGATCAAATCTCGCCCCTCCGCCGTGGCGAAAACCATTGCCGTGTCAGTTGCAACATAGGCATGGAATGGCAACTTCCTCATGCGCCCCCGTCGAAGATAACAATGTACGAATTTTGGACCGACTTGAAGGGTATAATCTTCGCTTTTCCCCAGCGCCTTAGACTATTGGAAGGATTCTGGACTTCTGGTGCACCATCCGCAATGCCCAATACTTCCTGCACCGGGCGACTACGAGCTAAGTAGCGCTTCACTGTCGACCCTGAGCCCGAAGCCGCTACGCGCCATCGGCACAGGCGGCAATGCAGATCGTTTGTACCGAGATTTGGTCCTGCCGCAGCAGGCACGGACGACGGAGTTTACTGCAGCAAGGGAAACTGAGTCGTGTCGACGTCAATGACCGAAACACCCCTGACCCCTTCGCGCCAACGAATGCTCGAAGGTACAGCGATGCTCCCGATGCGGGTGCGGACGCAGCACGCCTGCCCGCCGCTCATCGGACCAGTCTGCTCCTACGCCGCGTAATCCTCGACCCTTTCGCAGCTGGATTACTGTGTCGCGGGGTCATGACGCTGCCCGACATAGAGTGCTCTTCGATCTGATCCACACGAGCATCTTGCCGCCGAAGCCGTGGCTCCCCACTTCCTTCCCGCGCCCTGGCCGTATTGCGAAAGTTTTTCGCATTTCGTCGCCCAGGCGTACTTCCGTCGATCGCGCGAATTTTCGAGTGATCGGCCAACAAACTGGAGAATGAAAATGCCAAACAAAGCAGTAGTTTTGGTCGACTTCGACAACGTGTTCTCGACCCTGTGGGACTTGGATGGCGAGGCGGCTTTCAGGTTTGCGTCCGATCCCGACGGTTGGCTCAGGTCGCTGGGCGAGCGATATCTCAATGATGCGCCACGACGTTGGCTCGTCGCGCGCTGCTATTTCAACCCTGGCGGATGGGTCCCCGCTCCTGGTGAGCCGCGTGAGCGGCTATACTTCTCAAGATTTCGGATCGGCTTGGTCCGTGCTGGGTTCGATGTGGTAGATTGTCCTTCGGTCTCCCGCAGCGGCAAGAATGCGGCTGACATCCGGATCGTCATCGATGCGCTCGAACTGCTAGGTCATCGCACCCACTTCGACGAGTTCGTCATCGCCTCTGGCGATTCGGACTTCACGCCACTGCTCCAGCGCATTCGCGCGGAGGACAGGCGCACGACGATCGTCTCGCCCGGATACCTAGCCGCCGCATACAGCGCTTCCGCAGATCGCATCGTTGACTTCGATGCGATCCGCGAACTGCTTCGGGCCGGCGACGCGGATGCGGTCGTTCAGCCGCCCGCAGGGAACGACGCGCAAACTGCCGCAGTCGACTACGGTCCGCTCGATTTTGCGGACTTCGTGCGACGTCGCTATCGCGAAGCGGGCGCGCCACTTGAGATGGCGGCGTTGGCCAGGGACGTGGACCTCGCTCTCCCCACCGCTCGCGCTGACGATTGGGGGGGCCGCGGCAGCTTTCTCAAGGCGGTGATGGCGCTCGAACTGCCGCATGCCCGGTTCTCCAAGCACCACCTCTGGGATGACGAGCGCCATCAATCGCCCCCAGGCACGGTGAACGATCACTATGAGGAACTGCCTCCCGTCGTCGCGCTGATCGTCAGAAGCCTGGATGTCCCTCGACTCTCCCACGTCCAGTGGCCGAAGGTGTTCGAGACGATCGCCAAATACGCGAGCTCGCACCAGTTCAACCTTACGGAGGCCAGCGCGTGGTGTCGGGACAGCCTGTCGGCTGAAGGATTGAAGATCAGTCGGCTTCGCATCGGCTTCGTCATCCGTGGCGTGCAGTTCGGCGGGCTGAGGCTCGATGCCGCGACCAGCCCAACTCCGGACGATGTCGGTCGCGCATTTCTGACCTCGGTGATCGCGCGGGCGGCGTCTCTCGGTATTCCCCTGGACGAGGACGCCGAGAGAACGATTGCCGAATGGTTCGGCCTCCGCGACTGAGGAAATGCCTACGGCGGCCGTTCGGGTGAACGCCTGAATGGCCGCCCTTGCTACTAGTCCGGCGTTCCCGGCCGAACGGTCGCAGCACGTCGGGTCGATCGGCGCAGAGCATGCAACGGCCCAGCGCCGCTCGCCTTGGCCTCCAAACCCAGTTCCGGACGATCAAAGGAATGTTACGGCGCACAACGGGCGGACGTTGGTTCAAGCAGGTTTATTGGAGTTTCTAATGATCGATCTGAACACCGCTACGGCAGCAGAACTGGACCAAGTGTCACAGCTGAACGGACACGGGTTCGAAATTGTGCGATATCGTGAAGAACGAGGCCGCTTCGACGAAGTGCAGCAACTCGAGGAAGTTCCCGGCCTCGCCGGAAAGTGGGACGGAGCAGAGGCGGACGTCTGCATCGTGCCATGACCCACGTCGGGATAAGCGACCCAGAAGCGGTCATGCGAGGCCCGTTGTCGTATCCCCAACATCGTCCATTCGTTCATCTCACTTGAGCGACCAGCGGGGATAGATGGTTTATGGCTGTAGCCGCGGCAAACCGACCCAGAAGAAACCTATGGAACCGATCGTTTATCGATAAATGGTGATTTACATCACGAATACACCGTGTCACCTTCAAACAGCTTGATCGCTGAGGGGGGCGGGTCGCATGCTGCAAATCGAACGACTGACTCACGTCTATGGCAATGGGACGCGGGCGCTTGACGACGTCACGCTGACGATCCCGCCCGGAATGTTCGGGCTGCTCGGGCCGAACGGTGCGGGCAAGTCGACGCTGATGCGCACCATAGCGACGCTGCAGACGCCGACGTCGGGTAGCATCACGTTCGACGGCATCGACGTGATCCGCCAGCCCGAGCTGCTGCGCCGGACCCTGGGATATCTGCCGCAGGATTTCGGCGTCTATCCGCGCGTGTCGGCCTACGACATGCTCGACCACATGGCGGTGCTGAAGGGCATCGCCGGACGGGCCGACCGCAGGGAGACGGTCGAGGCGCTGCTGAACCAGGTCAACCTGTGGTCGGTGCGCAAGAAGGCGCTGGCAGGCTTTTCGGGCGGCATGCGTCAGCGGTTCGGCATCGCGCAGGCGCTGATCGGCAATCCGCATCTGATCATTGTCGATGAACCGACCGCGGGCCTCGACCCCGAAGAGCGCAACCGCTTCCTCAACTTGCTTGCGGAAATCGGCGACAATGTCGTCGTCATTCTGTCGACGCACATCGTCGAGGACGTCGCCGACCTGTGCCCGCGGATGGCGGTGCTGGCGAGCGGGCGGATCCTGCTGGAAGGGCCGCCGCTCGACCTGATCGCGGCGACGCATGGACAGGTGTGGCAGAAGACGATCGCGCGCGACGAACTGGACGCGCACCGTGAGCGGCACCGCGTGATCTCGACGCGGCTGTTTGCCGGGCGGACGATCATTCACGTCATGGCCGACGGATCGCCGGGCGACGGCTTCGCGCCGGTCGAGGGTGGTCTGGAGGACGTGTATTTCTCGACGCTCGACGCCTCGCGTCGCGCCGCCTGAGGGGGGCTGCCCATGTTCGCCGGCATCCTCGGCTTCGAATGGCGGTACCAGCTGCGCAACCCGGTGTTCTGGGTCGCGGTCGTCATCTTCTTCCTGCTCGCGTTCGGCGCGACCACCGTGGACCAGATCCAGATCGGATCGGGCGGTAACGTCCA
>JAAIGE0100962187.1_pt1 | contig 24042 bp, 21 predicted proteins | sample 6487951 | NCBI WGS metagenome assembly JAAIGE01 (sample SAMN13974128, study PRJNA590717) | phyllosphere metagenome | biome: tomato field; feature: multiple bacterial spot infested tomato fields; material: tomato leaves; isolation source: leaves from tomato fields | host: Solanum lycopersicum ...
ATCTTCAGCCGAGCCCACCGCCCGGTAGCCGTAACCGGCCAGCTCCAGAGTCTCGCCCAGCGCCATGAAGGTGCCGCCCACGATGCGGTTGAACAGCTTGGCGCGCGCCACCACGTGGCCCTTCACCAGCGAGATCAGCACCACGTAGAAGGCGTGCGAGATCAACGCGCAGACGGCGAACGTCGTGGTCAGCAACAGATACTGCGTGAACAGCGGCTCGCCGGGCACGATGAACTGCGGGAACAGGGCCGAGAAGAACAGGATGGCCTTGGGGTTGGTCAGCGACACGCCCAGCCCCTGCGCCACCAGCTGCCAGTTCTTGCGCTCGCGCCGCTGGGCGGGTGCCAGGCCGGCATCGCTGGCGATCAGCGCGTCCTGGCTGCGCCAGCGCTTGATGCCCAGCCAGATCAGGTACAGCGCGCCGACGACCTTCATCACCAGGAACGCGTTCGCCGACAGGCTGAGGATGGTGCCCATGCCGACCATCGCGAGGCCCGAGACGGCGAAGATGCCGGCCGAGCTGCCGAGCGAGCTGAATGCCGTGCGCCGCGCCCCGACATCCACCGAGTTCGAGACCGCCAGCAGCACGGCCGGGCCGGGGGTGAAGCACATCAGCAGCGAGACGCCGCAGAAAACGAGCCAGTGGGCGAGGGTCATGGTGAGGGGCTTTCGGCGGCGGACAAGCGGGTATTTTCGTCCAGCTTGCCCGCCGGCATGGGGGCGTTGCGGGTAAGACCCCGTGCCGGGCCAGGCAGGCGCGCCCTAAGCTGCGGCTTGTCCCATCCAGCAACACAGAAGAAGGAGACTTTCGCATGCGCCTGCGCACCTGTCTGGCGGCCGCCACCCTGGCCTGTCTCTCCGTGGCCGCCCTGGCCCAGGGCTTTCCCTCCCGGCCCATCCGCATCGTGATCGGCTTTCCGGCGGGCGGGCCGCTGGACCAGCATGCCCGCCTGCTCACCGACAAGCTGCAGGCCGTGCTCGGCCAGCCGGTGGTGGTGGACTATAAGTCGGGCGCGGGCGGCACCGTGGGCGCGCAGGACGTGATGAAGGCCCCGCCCGACGGCCACACGCTGATGCTGGCCAACACCGGCGTGATGGTGATCAACCCGGCGCTGTACCGCCGGCTGCCCTACCAGACGCTCCAGGATTTCACGCCCGTCGCGCGCACGGCCATGCAGCCGCTCGCGCTGCTGGTCAACCCGAAGCTGCCGGCGAAGACGCTGCCCGAATTCATCCAGTACGCGCGAGCCAAGCCGGGCCAGGTCAACTTCGGCTCGGCGGGCAACGGCGGCATCAGCCACCTGGTGCCGGAGATGTTCAAGACGGCCACGGGCCTGTTCATGGTGCACATCCCGTACCGCGGCAGCGCGCCGGCCTTCACCGACCTGATGGCGGGCCAGGTGCAGTTCATGGCCGAGAGCATTCCGCAGGCGGCCGCTTACCACAAGCAGGGCAAGGTGCGCGCCCTGGCCGTGACCAGCCGGCAGCGCAACCCGGCGCTGCCGGACGTGCCCACGGCGATCGAGAGCGGGCTCAAGGGGTTCGAGGTGGTGGGCTTCTACGGCTTTCTCGCGCCGGCCGGCACGCCCAAGGACGTGGTCGCCAAGCTGAGCGATGCGTTCGGCCAGGTGCTGCAGTCGCCCGAAGTGCGCGAGCGCATGGTGTCGCAGGGCGCCGATCCGGCCTTCCTGGGTGCGGATGCCTTCGCGGCCTTCCTCGCCACCGAGATGCCGCGCTGGGCCACGGCCGTGGCGCAATCGGGCGCGAAGCTGGATTGAAGAATTCGAGCCCAATCGGCTTCCGGTGCATATTCCACTAGGGCATTGTGCTATTGAATTAATAGCAAATCGTCGCGGCCGGGGGGGTGGCCGCGGCCCGGTCAGACCACGGTCGTGGTGATCAGCAGATTGATCAGTGCTTTGAGCGCGCCGTTGGCCCGGCTCTGGCACCAACATCCTGTAGGAGCGAGCTTGCTCGCGAAGAACCTGAGAGCGCCGCGTTCATCCAGTTTGCCCGCGTTATCGTTGACGTTCTTCGCGAGCAAGCTCGCTCCTACAGAAATCTATAGCCAGCCTTTGGTCGCTGGAGTTAGCTTAAGGCACAACCGCTAACTCCCTTACGAGGTGTGCAATGGCTCTCGATACATGGCTGGCCTTTTTCCTCGCCAGTTGGATCATCTCCCTTTCTCCTGGCGCCGGCGCCATCGCCTCGATGTCCAGCGGCCTGCAATACGGTTTTGTACGTGGCTACTGGAACGCCATTGGCCTGCAACTGGGCCTGGCGATGCAGATTGCCGTGGTGGCCGGCGGTTTGGGGGCCATTCTGGCGGCATCATCTACCGCGTTCTATGCGATCAAATGGTTCGGCGTGGCCTACCTCGTGTACCTGGCCATCAAGCAATGGCGCGCCTTGCCCATGGACATGACCGATGACGCCGCCGTGCGCCCCATCGGCAAACCGATGGCAATGATGTTCCGTGGTTTTCTGGTCAACGCCAGCAACCCCAAGGCGCTGGTATTCATGCTGGCGGTGCTGCCGCAGTTTGTGAACCCGCAGGCGCCGTTGTTGATCCAGTACCTGATCCTCGGCGCAACCATGATCAGCGTCGATATGATCGTGATGGCGGGGTATACGGGGTTGGCCTCGAAAGTCTTGCGCCTGTTGCGTACGCCTAAACAACAGAAGCGCGTAAACCGTACCTTTGCTGGCTTGTTTGTCGGCGCTGCGGGTTTCCTTGCCAGCCTGCATCGCGCCACGGCCTGACCAAGCGACTGGAGCAAAAATGTGGGAGCGGGCTTGCTCGCGAATACGGTGTGTCAGTCAAAGGAAATAGTGACTGAACCACCGCATTCGCGAGCAAGCCCGCTCCCACATTGGTTTTATGGCGATATGAAATAACACCTTGAGTCGAATCCATTAAAGCTCAACAATAGTGTTACTTCGTATTTCCACTTGAGATTCATTCATGACCGCCCCTTTCCGCTTTCTCGCCTGGCTGATGCTGCCGGCGTTGCTGTCGTGCAGCTTCAATCTGATGGCCGCGACCGCCGAGGGCGCGCCGCAAGCCCTGCATTTGCTGGACTACATTGGCGCCGACTACCCACCCACGGTGGAGGCGGGCAAGGTGGTGGATGACTCGGAATACCGTGAACAGGTGGAGTTTCTCGGGGTATTGCAGGGGCTGGTGGCTGATTTGCCAGACAAGCCCGAGCGCGCCGAGCTGATAAAGGGCGTTGATGAACTGCTGGCCGCAGTCACTGCCCACCAGGACGGCGCGAGCGTTGCCCGCCAGGCTCGTCAATTGGGCGCCAAGCTGGCCGTGGCGTATGAAGTCAGCCAGGCCCCGGCCATCACGCCGGACCCGACGCGCGGCGCGCCGCTCTATGCCCAGCATTGTTCCGTGTGCCACGGCACAGCAGGTGCCGGCGATGGCCCCGCAGGCATGGGCATGACCCCGCCACCCGCTAACCTGCGCGATGCCACGCGCCTGGATCGCCTGAGCCTCTACGCGATCTACAACACCCTTGGCCTGGGTGTCGAAGGCACTGACATGCCGTCGTTCGCTGACCAACTGGACGACCGCCAGCGCTGGGACCTGGCAACCTACATCGCTGGCTTCACCGCCGACCCGGCCGCCGCCAAAGGCGAGCAGACATTCAACCTTGCCGACCTGGCCCGCCAGACCCCCAATGAAGTGCTCGCCGCTGACGGCCCTGGCGCTGCGGCAACATTCCGCGCCCAGCGTGCGCAGCCGCCGCAGGTTCAGCGTGGCCCCGCGCAGTTGCTCGACTACACCGCCGCCACCCTGGACAAGAGCCTCGCGGCCTTCCGCAACGGCGACCACGAGCAGGCTTACGATCTGTCCGTCGCGGCCTACCTGGAAGGCTTCGAGCTGGTGGAAAGCTCCCTGGATAACGTCGATGCCAATGTGCGCAAAGACACCGAGAAGGCGCTGATGGCCTATCGGCAATCGTTGCAGGACGGCTTGCCTATCGAGCAGGTGCAGCAGCGCCTGGATGTGGCCAAGGGCAAACTCACTGAATCGGCTGGCTTGCTGGGCGGCGATGGCCTGAGCTGGTCGTTGAGCTATATCTCCGGCCTGCTGATCCTGCTGCGTGAAGGCCTGGAAGCGATTCTGGTGCTGGCAGCGATCCTCGCCTTCCTGCGTAACACCGGCCAGCAATCGGCGGTGCGCAGCGTCAACGTCGGCTGGGGCCTGGCGCTGTTGGCAGGCTTGGCCACCTGGGCCTTGGCGGCCTATGTCATCGACGTCAGCGGTGCCCAGCGAGAATTGCTCGAAGGCTGCACGGCGTTGTTCGCCAGTGTAATGGTGCTGTGGCTCGGCGTGTGGATGCACGACCGGCGTCACGCGGCGGCCTGGCAGGACTACATCAAGAGCAGCCTGGTGGGCGGCGGTGGGCGTTTCGGTTTTGCCGTGCTGGCGTTCTTCTCGGTGTATCGCGAACTGTTCGAAGTGATTCTGTTCTACGAAACCCTGTGGCTGCAGGCCGGCCCTGCCGGGCACAACGCGGTGCTGGCCGGTGGTGCCACGGCGCTGGTGCTGCTGGTGGGCCTGGCCTGGGTGATCCTGCGTGGTTCGGCGAAGCTGCCCCTGGCGCTGTTCTTCGGCATCAACGCCGCGTTGCTGTGCGCGCTGTCGGTGGTGTTCGCCGGGCACGGTGTGAAGGCCTTGCAGGAAGCGGGCATCTTTGGCACGCGGCCAGTGGCGTTCTTTGACTTCGACTGGCTGGGCATTCACGCCGATGCGTATTCGCTGGGGGCGCAGGCCGTGGCGATCCTGGCGATTGTGGTGCTGTATGGCCGTAGCCGCCTGACCGAAAAGCGCCGGGTGGCGGCGTAGGATGCGCGTGTGGATCGACGCCGACGCCTGCCCTCGGGCGGCCAAGGACCAAGTGGTGAAATTCGCCCTCAAGCGCCAGTTTGAGGTGGTGCTGGTGGCAGGGCAAAGCCAGATCAAACCGAGCTTTGCCTGTGTGAAGTTGATTGTGGTGCCCAGCGGGCCGGATGCCGCCGATGATTACCTGGTGGAGCATGCCGTGCCCGGCGAACTGGTGATTTGCAGCGACGTGCCCTTGGCTGACCGCCTGGTGAAGAAGGGCGTGACGGCCCTTGACCCGCGTGGCAAGGAATTCAGCCCGGCGAACATGAGCGAGCGGTTGGCGGTGCGTAACCTGTTCACCGACCTGCGCGAGCAAGGCCAGATGGGCGGCGGCCCACCGCCCCACGGCGAAAAGGACAAGCAGGCGTTTGCCAATGCACTGGACCGAATCCTCACCCGCTTGATGAAGCCTCTGTAGGAGCGAGCTTGCTCGCGAAAAACGTCAACGATAACGCGGGTACTCTGGATGAACGCGGCGCTCTCAGGTTCTTCGCGAGCAAGCTCGCTCCTACAGAAAGAGGACGTCAGTCGTTCTCGTGAGTCAACTCCAATACCCGATCCACCAGCTTGTTGATGCCTGACGCCACCTCGCTGATGTTCTTGCCCAGCATATAGGCCGGCGTACTTACCAGCTTGCGCGCCGGGTCCTCGACGATGTCCTCTACCGTGCATTCGATGTGGGTGGCGCCCATCTTGTCCAGGGCTGCGGCGGTGCTGGCATCGTTGCCGATGGTGCAGGTCACGCCAGGGCCGTAGATCTTGGCGGCCAGGGCCGGCGAGATGCAGATCAACCCCACTGGCTTGCCCGCTTCGGCAAAGGCTTCAGCCAGCGCCAGCACCTGCGGGTTGATGCTGCAGCCGGCGCCTTCCACGGCAAAGTTAGACAGGTTCTTGGCCGCGCCAAAACCGCCCGGCACGATCAGCGCATCAAAGTCTGTGGCGTTGGCTTGGCCAATATCCTTCACGGCGCCGCGGGCGATACGCGCGGATTCCACCAGCACGTTGCGCGACTCGGGCATTTCTTCGCCCGTGAGGTGGTTGATCACGTGCAACTGCGCAACGTCGGGTGCAAAGCATTCCACTTGAGCGCCGCGCTGGTCCAGGCGCAGCAGGGTGATCACGCTTTCATGGATCTCTGCGCCGTCGTACACGCCACAGCCGGAAAGGATCACTGCAATCTTTTTGCTCATGGGCATTTCTCCTGATTCATGGCGTTAAATGTCTACTAATTTGTAACCTGTTGCCAATGGGATCTCACGTCGCTGCACCTAATCTTGATGTAACAAAAATAGACCGGACTAGCCCATGGACTTTGTGCCTTACGCAGTACCGTTTTTTATTGCCCTGATTGTGGTGGAGTTGTTGGCCGACCGTTGGCGTGGCGTGCGCAACTACCGAGTGGCGGATGCCATCAACAGCCTCAGCACCGGCGTGCTGTCCACCACCACCGGCTTGCTCACCAAGGGCGTGGGCCTGCTGACCTACGCGTTCGCCCTCAAGCACCTGGCGCTGTTGGAGTTGCCAGCCCAAAACGTCTGGACCTGGGTATTCGCCTTCGTGTTCTATGACTTCTGCTACTACTGGCTGCACCGCATGGGCCATGAACGCAACATCCTGTGGGCCGCTCATTCGGTGCATCACCAGAGCGAGGACTACAACCTCAGCACTGCCTTGCGCCAGACCAGCACCGGTTTCCTGCTGAGTTGGATCTTCTACCTGCCGCTGGCGGTGGCCGGCGTGCCACTGGTGGTGTTTATCAGCGTGGCGTCGCTCAACCTGCTGTATCAATTCTGGGTCCATACCCGCCATGTTCCCAAGCTCGGCTGGTTCGAATGGTTTTTCGTCACGCCGTCCAATCATCGGGCCCACCATGCACAGAACGCTCTCTACATGGATCGCAACTACGGCGGGGTGTTCATTATTTGGGACCGGCTGTTCGGCACCTTCCAGGAGGAAGACGATAACGAGCCGGTGATTTTTGGCGTGACCACACCCCTGGCCAGCTGGAACCCGCTGTGGGCTAACCTGCAGTTTTATGCGCAGCTCTGGAGTGACGCCCGGCGTACTGAGCGTTGGTGGGACAAGCTGCGCATCTGGTTCATGCGCACTGGCTGGCGGCCAGCGGACGTCAAGGCCCAGTACCCGATGGCCAAGCCGGACCTGAGCCAGTTCCGCAAATTCGAGGTGCCGCTGGACGTGCGCCAACAGGTCTACATCGCCTTGCAGTTTGCGGCTTATGTGGGGTTTGGCAGCTATCTGATGAATTTCGGTGAGGGCTTGCCCACCTCGGCGCTGGTCCTCGGCTGGGGCACGATGGCGCTGGGGCTGTTTACTCTGGGCGTGGCACTGGAGAATCGCTCATGGGCACTGAAGGCCGAGCTGGCACGCCTGGCGCTGAATGTGCCCTTGGTATGGCTGGCGCCGCTGGTGGGGTTGTGGCCTGCCAGCAACCTGGGCTGGCTGGGCCTGGCGAGCTACAGCCTGCTCAGTATCATCGGCCTCTACTGTTGCAGAAGCCGGCTTACTCGGTTGGCGTCTTAGGGGTTTCGACCGGGGCTGGCTCGTTGGCCAGCCGAGCCTTGGCCTCGGCACAGGCTTGGCGGGCGATGCGGGCATTCTTGAAGCGACGGCGCAGCCACAGGCCAAAGCCCAGCACCAGCAAGGCGCCCAGCACCCACAGTTCGTATTTCTTGACGCTGCCGAGCATGCCTTCCAGCACCGCGCCGAAGTGGTAGGCCGCCGCCCCCAGTGCCGCGGCCCAGATCGCCGCGCCAATACCGTTGAGGACCAGATAGCGCAACGGTGGATAGCCAGACAAGCCAATCGCCACGGGCATCACCGTGCGCAAGCCGTAGACGAAGCGGAAACTCAATACCCAGATATCCGGATGCTTGCGGATATGTTCCAGTGCCTTGTCGCCCATCAATTGCCAGCGCGGCTTGCGCGCCAGCAACTTGCGGCCGTGCTTGCGCCCCATGTAGTACCAGAGCTGGTCGCCGGCGTAGCTGCCAAAAAAGGCAACGACCACCACCAGGTTGATATCCATGTAGCCACGGAACGCCAGGAAGCCTGCGAGTACAAGGATGGTCTCGCCTTCGAAGAACGTGCCGAGAAAGAGGGCAAAGTAGCCGAAGTCATGCAGAAATTGTTGAAGCATGGTCTAGGGTGCTGGCGAAATGAACGCGCAGCCTACGCCTTCACGAAGATTCATGAAAGTATCGAGATGTGTCACGAAGTGAACAATTCCTACGCAAATGACGAATGGGACTACAGGTCGCGTCGATAAGCACAACTGTCATTCATTCGTCATAATGGCCGCTTATAACTGCAACGCTCGCCCGTAAACACGGGCTCAGGAGTCTGTCGTGAGCTTTACCCCTGCCAATCGCCTGTTCCCCGCCACCCGTCTGCGTCGCAACCGTCGTGATGATTTTTCTCGTCGCCTGGTACGTGAAAATGTACTGACCACGAATGATCTGATCCTGCCGGTTTTCGTGCTCGACGGTGAAAATCGTCGGGAAGCGGTGGCGTCGATGCCGGGTGTGGAGCGTCTGACCATTGATTTGTTGCTTGAAGAAGCGGCGAATTGGGTCGAGTTGGGCATTCCGGCGTTGGCGCTGTTTCCAGTGACTCCGGCCGAACTCAAGTCCCTGGACGCCGCCGAAGCCTGGAACCCCGAGGGGATTGCCCAGCGTGCCACCCGTGCCCTGCGCGAGCGCTTCCCGGAACTGGGGGTGATCACCGACGTGGCGCTGGACCCGTTCACCACACACGGCCAGGATGGCATTCTTGACGAAGACGGTTATGTTCAGAACGACATCACCGTCGACGCACTGGTCAAGCAGGCGTTGTCCCACGCCGCGGCAGGCGCCCAGGTGGTGGCACCGTCTGACATGATGGACGGACGCATCCAGGCGATTCGCGAAGCCCTTGAGCTGGCTGGCCACGTCAATGTCCGGATCATGGCCTACTCGGCCAAATACGCCAGCGCCTACTACGGCCCATTCCGCGATGCGGTAGGCTCGGCGCTGAACCTGGGCAAGGCCAACAAGGCTTCGTATCAGATGGACCCGGCCAACAGCCAAGAGGCCCTGCACGAAGTGGCAGCCGACCTGGCCGAAGGCGCCGATATGGTGATGGTCAAGCCGGGGATGCCGTACCTGGACATTCTTTACCGGGTCAAAGAGGAATTCAAAGTGCCGACCTTTGTCTATCAGGTCAGCGGTGAATACGCCATGCACATGGCGGCAATCCAGAATGGTTGGTTGAGTGAAGGGGTGATCCTCGAATCCCTGACTGCCTTTAAACGTGCCGGCGCTGATGGCATTCTGACCTACTTCGCCGCCCGCGCCGCCCAATTGCTTAGAGAGCAACAATAGCCCTCACAGGAACACTCGATGAATACCGAAGGACTCTCAGAAGTTGCCGTAAAAGACGCTCACCCGGTGGTTGAACAAGTCGCCCAGACCCCGCCGGAGCTGGAGCCCGCACCGCCTGCGGTGGTAGCCGAAGCACCTGCGCCGGCGCCAGTGCCTGTGGTCACCAACCTGGATGACAGCAGCCTGTACATCCACCGCGAGTTGTCACAACTGCAATTCAACATCCGCGTGCTCGAGCAGGCGCTGGATGAGTCCTACCCTTTGCTGGAGCGGCTGAAATTCCTGCTGATCTTCTCCAGCAACCTGGACGAGTTCTTCGAGATCCGTGTTGCCGGCCTCAAGAAGCAGATCACCTTCGCCCGTGAACAAGCCGGTGCCGACGGCCTGCAACCGCATCAGGCACTGGCGCGCATCAGTGAGCTGGTGCACGGCCATGTGGACCGCCAGTACGCGATCCTCAACGATATCCTGCTGCCGGAACTGGAAAAGCATCAGGTCCGCTTCATTCGTCGTCGTCACTGGACCGCCAAGATCAAGACCTGGGTGCGCCGTTACTTCCGGGACGAGATTTCGCCGATCATCACGCCTATCGGCCTCGACCCGACGCACCCGTTCCCCTTGCTGGTGAACAAGAGCCTCAACTTCATCGTCGAGCTTGAAGGTATCGACGCCTTTGGCCGCGATTCGGGCCTGGCGATCATCCCGGCGCCGCGCCTGTTGCCACGCATCATCAAGGTACCGGAAGAGGTGGGTGGCGCTGGCGACAACTATGTATTCCTGTCGTCGATGATCCACGCGCACGCCGATGACCTGTTCCAGGGCATGAAGGTCAAGGGCTGCTACCAGTTCCGCCTGACCCGTAACGCCGACCTGGCGCTGGACTCCGAAGACGTCGAAGACTTGGCCCGTGCCCTGCGCGGCGAGCTGTTCTCGCGGCGCTACGGCGACGCGGTGCGTCTGGAAGTGGCGGACACTTGCCCCAAACACCTGTCGGACTACCTGCTCAAGCAGTTCAACCTGGCCGAATCCGAGCTGTACCAGGTCAACGGCCCCGTGAACCTGACGCGCCTGTTCAGCATCACCGGCTTGGACAGCCACCCGGAGCTGCAATACAAGCCGTTCACCCCGCAGATCCCGAAACTTTTGCAAAACAGCGAGAACATCTTCAGCGTGGTGAGCAAGCAGGACATCCTGCTGCTGCACCCCTTCGAGTCGTTCACCCCGGTGGTCGACCTGTTGCGCCAGGCCGCCAAAGACCCGCATGTGCTGGCCGTGCGCCAGACCCTGTACCGCAGCGGCGCCAACTCGGAAATTGTCGATGCGCTGGTGGATGCGGCGCGTAACGGCAAGGAAGTCACCGCGGTGATCGAGCTGCGTGCGCGTTTCGACGAAGAGTCCAACCTGCAACTGGCCAGCCGCCTGCAAGCGGCCGGTGCGGTGGTGATCTACGGGGTGGTCGGCTTCAAGACCCACGCCAAGATGATGCTGATCCTGCGCCGTGAGGCCGGTGAGATCGTGCGCTACGCGCACTTGGGTACCGGCAACTATCACGCCGGCAACGCCAAGCTCTACACCGACTACAGCTTGCTGACGTCCGACGACGCGCTGTGCGAAGACGTCGGCAAGTTGTTCAGCCAGTTGATCGGCATGGGCAAGACCTTGCGCATGAAGAAGCTGCTGCACGCGCCGTTCACGCTCAAGAAGGGCATGCTCGACATGATTGCCCGCGAGACTCAGTTCGCCCTTGATGGCAAGCCTGCGCACATCATCGCCAAGTTCAACTCGCTGACCGACCCGAAGATCATCCGCGCGTTGTACAAGGCCAGCCAGTCCGGTGTGCGCATCGACCTGGTGGTGCGTGGCATGTGCTGCCTGCGCCCCGGCATTGTGGGCGTGTCGCATAACATCCACGTGCGCTCGATCATTGGCCGCTTCTTGGAGCACACCCGCGTGTTCTACTTCCTCAACGGTGGCGAAGAGCAGATGTTCCTCTCCAGTGCCGACTGGATGGAGCGCAACCTCGACAAGCGCGTGGAGACCTGCTTCCCGGTGGAAGGCAAGAAGTTGATCATGCGGGTCAAGAAGGAGCTTGAAAGCTACCTGACCGACAACACCCACAGCTGGAGCCTGCAGTCGGATGGGCGCTACGTGCGTAACACCCCGACCGGCAACCAGAACCCGCGCAGCGCGCAGGCGACGTTGTTGGAGAAGTTGGGTAGCCCGATTCTGGCGGTGAACTAGCCCAGGTATACTCAATCCCATGTGGGAGCGGGCTTGCTCGCGAAGGCGGTGGATCAGTCACCAGATGCATTGACTGACCCACCGCCTTCGCGAGCAAGCCCGCTCCCACATTTGTTTTGCAGTGTGCTTTAGCGCAGGTTCAAGCTGAACCCCACCCGCGTCAGCCATTCCGCTTCCTGGGCGAAGTCCGCCTGGGTCAGCTGGTTTTCATCCAGCCAGCCTTTGGGGAACATCACTTCCAGGCTGTCGCCATCGGCGTGCAGTTTGACCTGAGGCATTTCCTGGGTACCACGGATGTGGTGGAACAGGATTGCAAAGCGCAGCAGCGCACACAGGCGGATCAGCTTGATGCCGTCTTTACCGAATTCGGCAAACTTGTCCTTGGGAATATTGCGACGATGGCCGCGCACCAACAGCGCAAGCATCTGCTGGTCTTCCCGCGAGAAGCCGGCCAGGTCCGAGTGTTCGATCAGGTAGGCGCCGTGCTTGTGGTAATGGTAGTGGGCGATGTCCAGGCCCACTTCGTGCACCTTGGCTGCCCAGCCCAATAGCTCGCGCCAGACGCCGTCTTCCAGGTCCCAGTCCTCGGCCACCTGGTCAAAGGCGTGCAAGGCTTTGCGCTCCACACGGGCGGCTTGTTCCAGGTCGACGTGGTAACGCTCCATCAGCGAGCTGAGGGTGCGCTCGCGCACGTCTTCATGGTGATGACGGCCTAGCAGGTCGTAGAGCACACCTTCGCGCAGGGCGCCGTCACAGTGGTCCATGCGTTGCAGTTCGAGAGCGTCGAAGATCGCTTCGAGAATCGCCAGGCCCGCAGGGAAAATGGCGCGACGGTCGGGCTTGATGCCGTCGAAGTCGATTTTCTCTGCATCCCCCAGCTTGAACAGCTTGCGCTTGAGCCACGCCAGGCCTTCGGCGTTCACCTCGCCGGTGCCATGGCCACCGGCTTTCAAGGCCAGGCCAATGGCACGGATGGTGCCGGACGAGCCGATGGCTTCATCCCAGGTCAGGCGGTGCAGGGCATGTTCGATGCTCATGATTTCCAGGCGCGCTGCGGTGTAGGCCTGGGCATAGCGCGCCGGGGTGATCTTGCCATCCTTGAAATAACGCTGGGTGAAGCTCACGCACCCCATCTGCAGGCTTTCACGCAGCAGTGGTTCGAAACGCTGGCCGATGATGAACTCGGTGCTACCGCCGCCGATGTCGGCCACCAGGCGTTTGCCGGGCGTATCGGCCAGGGTGTGGGACACGCCGAGGTAGATCAGGCGCGCCTCTTCACGGCCCGAGATGACTTCCACCGGATGCCCGAGGATTTCCTCGGCGCGATGGATGAACTCGTTGCGGTTGCGCGCTTCGCGCAAGGCGTTGGTGCCAACGATCCGTACCGCGCCAGGCGGCATGCCGTTGATCAACTGGGCGAAACGCTTGAGGCAATCGAGCCCGCGCTGCATGGATTCTTCATTGAGCTTGCGCTCGTCGTCGATCCCGGCGGCCAGTTGCACTTTCTCGCCGAGCCGCTCAAGGATGCGGATCTCGCCGTTCTGGGCCTTGGCCACGACCATATGAAAGCTGTTGGAGCCCAGGTCGATGGCGGCGATCAAGGACAGATTCTTGGCTTGGGATTGCGGCATGGTTTGGGGATCTCGGTCGATAACCTTGCCATCGTGCCACGATCGACCGCTGACGCCAACGCGTTGTGCTTCGGTAATTGGCCCGATGTTGCCCGCGGGGAAATATCTGGGAAGTGTAGGGCGGCTTCGCGCACTTTAAGTGAATAGGTAATCCGATACTGTAAGACGTTTTAACTGTATGTTGTCGTAAGTTGCGTACGACACTGCCTACAAGTAATTGGGGTAATAGATGATTCGGTTGCAGGTAGAGGACTACTTTGCTGGTGGAATAAATTCGCTTCCAGACTTAATAGAGGCCACAGTAAATACCGTGTTGTCTGATTTTTTTACCAAGCACCCAGGCACCAGACTGTCAGTCGGCAATTTTGCCTGGGTGTTATTTATTTATAGTTTTGTATTACGGAAAATAAGGTGTTGGGCGATGGAGTCGCCAGAACCAAAATAAAGAACGCCTGTTAATTCCAAATGACAGGACGAACATGAAAAAGATTATTGGATTAACCGTCGGTATGGCGTGCCTGGCTGCGACCCTCAGTGCCCAGGCAACCACCAGTGCGCAGTTGGTCGTCAGGGGCACGATTACACCGGCTGCCTGTAACCTCAGCCTGGCGGGCAGTGGCATCATCGACTACGGCACGATTCGCTCCGGCGAATTGTCCCAGACAGCGTTCAACCCGCGCGAAGAGAGGACCACTTCGCTGGTGATCAATTGCGGCACCACGCCTGCCAGGTTCGGGCTCACGTTTACCGATTTACAAGCGGGCAGCAAGGTGACGGGCATCCTCGGCGCGGGTTTCACCGAAGCACAGAACTATGGTTTGGGTATGGTGGGCGCCCGGCGTACCGGTGGCTATTCGGTCACTCTCAGGGACCTCAGGTCGTCCGGCACGACGCTGTTTCCGATCATGCGCACCGGCCTTGGGGCCTGGTACAACAGCGATGGCAAGGTGGCCCAGTCGCCCAGCCAGTACTCCTGGCGTAATGGAGCGGCGATTACCCCTGCCGCTATCAGCCAATTGACCGGCACGCTTGCGGTGAAAGCGGTGATCAATAAGGCTCAGGATCTGGATTTAAGCCGCGACATTTCCATTGATGGGCGCGCCACGCTTGTATTGAGCTACATCTAAATAACCGAAAACAGCCGATCAAGAAACTGACCCTTTCTTATTGGCTGTTTTTCTATGGGCGCGTGATTACCAATCGTCAACGGCATGAGTGAGGGGAATACTGAGTGCGTGGGTTTTTAATAAGTTGTGCGCTGTTGTGGCATCTGTTTTTCAGTACTGTTGCCGCCGCCGACGGTATGTTGCCGGAAACGACAGTGGTGGTGCTTTATGAAGAGGACGGCGAAGCTACTCTTAGTATCAAGAACACCGATGCGGGGCCGGCGCTGCTGCATTCCGTTGTTGAGAATGTGCCTGAAGACCTGGAGCCGCTACTGATTGTCACACCGCCGGTTACCCGTGTGGAGGCAGGCGACACCCAACTGGTGCGTTTTATCAGCACCCTGAAACAGCCGCTCAAGACCCAGCGGCTCAAGCGCGTGTCGTTCGAGGGCATACCCCAGGCGCGTGTTGCCGGTGGTGCGACCATCGGCATCACCCTGCGGCAGAATTTACCGCTGATCCTGCACCCCCAAGGCCTGCCGCGTCACCACACGCCCTGGGAGCTATTGACGTGGAAGCGCGTCGGGGACCGGCTCAGCGTCCACAACGACAGCGCCTATGTAGTGCGCCTGGCGCCGGATGTGCAACTGCTGCCACAAGGCACACTGGCGACATTGCCGCGCACTTACATTTTGCCAGGTGAGGCATTGGTGGCGAAGGGCGAAGGTCCGTTGGGCAATGTGGCTCACGTAGAAATCCAGCCCGCCACGGTTTACGGGTTTTCGGTAGATAACTACCGAGCGCCGGTCATCACCGATGAAGGTTGATCGGTTCATGATCCCTTCGAGGCGGGGCATCGCTGGTACTGCCTGGCCCGGTCGGTCCAAGTTGTCCATCGGCTTCGCGGCGCTCTGGAGTTTGCCTGGTATCGCGACCGCACTGGAACTCGGTGAAGGGTTTGACCTGGCGGCCCTCACCACCCACGGCATAGACCCCAAGGTTGCCGATTACTTTCGCAGTGCGGCGCGCTTTCGCGAAGGTGTCCAGGTGGTGGGGTTGCGGGTCAATGGCAACCCGCTTGGGCGGGTGGATGCTCGGTTTGGTCCACAGGGGGAGTTATGTTTCACCCCTGGGTTATTGGAGAAGGCCGGGCTGGTGAAACCCGGCGCAATCCTGCAGCCAGGCGCCAGGCCAGACCAGGCCTGTCATGATTTTCTCGGCGCATTTCCCGCCACGATGGTGCGCCTGCGTCCCGGTACCGATGAAGTGGTGCTGGTGGTGCCGACCCAGGCCTTGCGCGAACCCGAGTGGGATAGCGGGGATTTTTCCCAGGGCGGCGCGGCAGCGTTGTTCAACTATGACGTGCTGGGTTACGACAGCCATTCGCGCAGCGGACCCAGCCGGTTCGTGTCGGCCCACACTGAAGCGGGTTTCAACCTCGACGATTGGATTGTCCGCAGCCGCCAGTTCTATGTGTCGGACAACGGCCAGACCCGTACCGAACACTTGCATGCTTATGCCCAGCGGGATATCGCCGCGTTGCGTTCGACGTTCCAGGCAGGCCAGCTCTCCAGTAATAACCCGCTGTTTGGCGGGATCCAACTGTCTGGCGTGCAGTTTTCCCCCGATGGGCAGTCCAGAACACCCGCAGGCGGCAATATCGTCGTGGTCGAGGGGGTGGCCCAAAGCCAGTCTCGCGTCGAGATACGCCAGTCCGGTGTGTTGGTCCACAGTACGTTGGTACCTGAAGGACCGTTCCGGCTGACGGGCTTGCCCCTGCTCAACGCCACCAGCGACCTTGAGGTCAGCGTGATTGATGTGCGGGGCGCCAAGCGCAGTTTCGTGGTACCGGCGGCGTCATTCGCGGGGGCTGCCCCGGCGGCGCCTGGTTACTATTTATCGGTGGGCGAACTGCGCAGAACGACGGGAGAGGAAGGGCCATCCCCGGTGATCGCCATGGGCAGTGGCACTTGGGGCCTGGGGAGTCATTCGTCTGCGGGTTTTGGCTTGTTGAGTACCGATGACTATTGGGCGGCAGGGGGGACCCTGAGCAGCGTGTTTTTCCAGCGGGTTTCTGTCAACGCACGCCATAACCTGTCCCGAGACAGCCATAAGGCCGTGTCCGGCTCACGCAGCAGCCTGTCGCTGAGCAGCCCGATCGGGGCCAATATCGACGTCAACCTCAGCGCCACCACCCAGACGCGTGGTTATCGCGAGGTCACGGAGGTGGGCCAGTCGCTCAGGGCCGATGATCTCAATTCCCACTTCAAAAACCAGTACACCGCAGGCGTGAGCTGGGCCGAACCCACGCTGGGCGTATTTTCTTTGAATTACACCCGCAGCGCGCAATTTGGCGGGCAAACCAGCGAGCATGTATTTGCCTCATGGAACAAGTCGTTTGGCCGGGCCGATGTGGCGCTGATCGCTGATTCCCAAGTGGGCGGTTCACGGGCTGGCCGTGACGCCAACTATGCCGGTAGCCGGCGTGATCGTGCGGTAGATAACGACGTGTCCCTGCGGTTGCAGGTCAGTGTGCCCCTGGGCGGCGATCGCCGTGTGAGCAGCTACACCAGCCGCCGTGGGGAGCAATTTACCGCCGGCACTGCACTGAGCGAACGGGTCAACGAGTATGTGAACTACGAAGTGGCGGTAGAGCGTGACATGCGGGCCCGGGAGCAATCGTTGCGTGGGCAAGTGGACGTGTTGCCACGCTACGCACGAGTGGGCCTGGGCGTCAGCCGCGACCCGTTGGGTAGCAGCTACACAGGCCAGTTGCAGGGGGGCGTGGTGGCTCACGACGGCGGGCTGACCTTTTCGCCGTACAGCGTGCAGGACACGTTCGGCATCGTCTCGGTCGGCGATATCGGCTCGGCGAAAGTCGAGACGCCACAAGGCCCGGTATGGACCGACTTCAGCGGCCAGGCGGTGATCGCCGGCTTGCCGGCCTACACCAACAGCCGCGTCCAGGTGCAGACCCCTTCCTTGCCCAAGCAGGTAGACCTGAAAAACGGCACCCAGGTCCTTGCGGCGGGCCGAGGCTCATTCAATCACGTGGATTTTGACGTGGTGAAAGTGCGCCGGATGCTGGTGACCGCCAACGATCAGCACGGCCGGCCATTGCCTCAGGGCGCCTCGGTGTTCGGCAAGGGCAATCGCTTTGTCACCAGCGTGGTGGGCGAGGGCATGATTTTTCTCAACGACGTCTCCGAGTCGCAAAACCTGAGGGTTTCATTGCCCGACTCTTCCACTTGCCTGTTGCACATCGACCCCGAGGCCAAGCCCGACAATGACAAATTCTATGAAGCTGCATCGGCGGTATGCCAGGGTGGTTAAGCGTACCAGCCTGCCCTTGGCGCTCTCATGCATGTTGCTGGCAACGCTCGATGCGCAAGCTGAAAATTGTCGGCTATCGCTGAGCCCGCCGCGCATCGACTATGGCGCAATACGCCGCGATGCAGTGGTCGACAATGCCGCTGTGGTGCTGGCCACTCGCACGTTCAACCTGACTGTGCTCTGCGTTGAGCCGGCGGTAATGGCCCTGCGTTTTGTCGCAGCGCCTGCCGATGGGCAAGGGTTTCGGTTTGGTCGTGAGGGGCATTTTCGCTTGCGTCTCAAGCATGCCCAGGTCGACGGGCGAGCAGTCGGCTGGTCGTCTGCTCAAGCACCTGATGAGACGGCCAAAGGCCAGTTGTTACCCGGCCAGGCCTTGATTGCGCGCGCCGCAGGTGTGCCGGTGACAGGGCGGCAACTCACCGCCCAGGTCGATCTCGACACCGAACTGCCCTTCGATGCGTTGATGGTGCGCGGGGAGGCCCGCCTTGAAGGGCAGGGCAGTTTCGAACTGATCAGCCAGGCTGTTCCACCGAGCCAATGAAGTTAGCGAGCTCAACTGTTTGCGGGTTGGCGAACAACACCTTCGGGTCACCGGTTTCATGCACCTTACCCTGGTGCATGAACACCAGCTTGTCGCCGACCTCACGGGCAAAACGCATTTCGTGAGTCACCATGATCAGGGTCATGCCGTCCTGGGCCAGTTGGCGCACCACGCTCAGCACTTCATTGACCAGTTCGGGGTCCAGGGCCGAGGTGATCTCATCGCACAGCAACACCTTGGGCGACATGGCCAGGGCGCGGGCAATGGCGACGCGCTGTTGCTGGCCGCCGGACAGGCGATCGGGAAAGGCGTCGAACTTCTCGCCCAGCCCGACCCGGTCCAGCATCTGCCGGGCCAGTTCGGCAGCCTTGGCCTTGGGCACTTTCTGCACCACTTGCGGCGCCAGCATCACGTTCTCGCCCACGGTCAGGTGCGGGAACAGGTTGAATTGCTGGAAGACCATGCCGACCTTCTGCCGCAGGCTGCGCAGGTCGGCGCGGGCGGCGTCGAGGTATTCGCCATCGACTTCGATGACGCCGTCGTTGATCGACTCCAGGCCATTGAGGGTGCGCAGCAAGGTGGACTTGCCCGAGCCGCTGCGGCCGATGATCGCCACAACCTGGCCTTCGTCCACCGTCAGGTCGATGCCCTTGAGTACGTGGTGATCGCCGTAATACTTATGCAGGGCAGAAATTCTAAGCAGAGGCATGCAGTCTCCTTTCCAGGTAGCGCGCACTGAGGGACAAGGGATAACAGAGCAAAAAGTAACCGAGGGCCACCAGGCCATAGACCATGAAGGGCTCAAAGGTGGCGTTGGCGAGCATGCCGCCCGTTTTGGTCAGTTCGGTGAAGCCGATGATCGAGGTCACGGCGGTGCCTTTGACTACTTGCACCGAAAAGCCCACCGTCGGCGCGACAGCAATACGCAATGCCTGGGGCAGGATCACATAGCGCAGTTGTTCAAGCGGGTTGAGGGCCAGGCTGGCCGAGGCTTCCCATTGGCCGTGGGCAATGGAGTCGACGCAGCCGCGCCATATTTCAGCCAGGTAGGCGCTGGTAAACAGGGTCAAGGCAATCGCCGCTGCTAGCCAGGGCGATATGTCCACGCCGAGCAGGGCAACGCCGAAAAACACCAGGAACAGCTGCATCAGCAGCGGCGTGCCCTGGAACAGTTCGATATAGGTGCGGGCCATATTGCGTGGGAACGCTTTGCGGCTGATGCGCAGGGTCATCACCAGCAAGCCGATCAGGCCGCCGCCCACAAACGCCACCAATGACAGCAGCAGCGTCCATTGCAAGCCGGTAAGCAGGTTGCGCACGATGTCCCAGAACGAAAAATCACTCATCGGCTGTTCCTCATGACAAACCGTCGTCCGATCCAGTTGAGCAATTGGCGAATCATCAGCGCCATGCACAGGTACACCAGGGTGGTCAGGGCATAGGTTTCAAAGGCGCGGAAATTACGCGACTGGATAAAGTTGGCGGCAAAGCTCAGCTCTTCAGTCGCGATCTGCGAACACACCGCCGAACCCAGCATCACGATGATGATCTGGCTGCTCAGGGCCGGCCACACCTTGCCCAGGGCCGGTAGCAGCACCACATAGCGAAACGCCTCGAAGCGCGTCATTGCCAGCGCCGCGGCCGCCTCCAGTTGCCCGCGTGGGATGGCCTGGATACCGGCACGAATGATCTCGGTGGAGTAGGCCCCCAGGTTGATGACCATCGCCAGCACGGCGGCTTGCCATTCGGTGATTTTCAACCCCAGGGACGGCAGGCCAAAGAAGATAAAAAACAGTTGCACCAGGAACGGCGTGTTGCGGATCAACTCGACATACACCCCAAAGAACCACGCAAACGGCTGGATCTTCCAAGCCCGTACCACCGCGCCGACAGTGCCCAGTGCCACGCCGAGGATGGCACCAATGGCCGTCAGCTCAAGGGTGAACAGCGCGCCGCGCAGGAGCAGGTCGGTATTGGCCAGCACTGGCACAAAGTCGAATTGATAGGCCATCGTTGAGCTCCGCGTCAGAGGTCGGCAGGCAGCGGTTCTTTGAGCCACTGCATTGCGTTTTTTTCCAGGCTGCCGTCAGCCTTGGCTGCCACCAGGATCTGGTTGACCTTTTCCAGCAGCGCCGGCTCGTTCTTGTTCACGCCCACGTACACCGGCGAGTCCTTGAGTTTCACCTTCAGTGCCGGTACGCGTTTGGGGTTGCGTTCGCTGATGGCCACCATGACCACGTTGCCGCTGGCGATCAGGTCCACCTGGCCGGCCAGGTAGGCGGCGATGGTGGAGTTGTTGTCTTCAAAGCGCTTGATCGTGGCTTCCTTGGGGGCCACCGCGGTCAGCTCGATGTCCTCGATGGCGCCACGGGTGACGCTGATGGTCTTGCCCTTGAGGTCGTCGAGGCTGGCGATGGCGGCGTCAGGCGGGCCAAACACGGCAAGGTAGAACGGTGCGTAGGCGTTGGAAAAGTCGATAACCTTTGCGCGCTCGGGGTTCTTGCCCAGGCTGGAAATCACCAGGTCGACCTTGCCAGTGGTGAGGAACGGGATGCGGTTGGTGCTGTTCACCGGGGTCAGTTCCAGTTTGACCTTGAGTTGGTCGGCCAGCAGCTTGGCGGTGTCGATGTCCAGGCCGCGTGGCTTCATGTCCGGGCCCACCGAACCAAACGGCGGGAAGTCCTGGGGCACGGCAACTTTCAGGGTGCCACGGGCGACGATGTCATCCAGACCATTCGCCTGGGCGGGTGCCTGGCTCAGCATCAGGCTGGCAAACAGGGCAGTGAGCAGGGCGCTGTAGCGCTTGGTCATGGCAACTCTCCGAAAATGGCGAAGGAATTTTCTGAGTTTGCCCAGTGCACAGCCCATGCCAGCACCGTTCGGATCGTCTGCAAGGCTGATGTTTGTTGAGGTGCACAGGTCTTACTGGTCTGAACAGTGGTCAGGTTTTGCGCACCCTTTTCGAGCGTCGGCAAAAAGCGGCGAGCCCCTTTGGGGCGCGGCTTGCAGCCGGCCATGAATAGTTTTACAACGGGTCACACCGCTATCTGGAACCCAGAGCTTTTTATGAATTCCATTGCCCAAGCCGTACCGGAAGCGGCCTTGCAGGCCATCCGCAAACTGATCAAGGAGCAAGGCTTCGGGCCGGGCGACGCGTTGCCGTCCCAGCGCGAGTTGGCGCTGCAATTGGGGGTGAGCCGGGCGTCGTTGCGCGAGGCGCTGTCGTCCCTCAGCGCCTTGGGCGTGGTCAGCGTGCAGCCGGGCAAGGGCGTGTTCGTGCAGGACGTGCAAGAGGCGCCGGGGTTCGCTTGGCCCTTTGCGGCGCAGGCCACGCCTCCGGATATCTTCCAGTTGCGCTACGCCTTGGAGGGGTTTGCGGCGGGCTTGGCAGCGGTGACACTAACCCTCGATGCACTGGACAGCCTGCAAGACAATGTTCAAGCCATGCGTAAAGTGCTCAAGGCGGGCGATTTCGAAGCGGCTGCCCGCCTGGATTTCGAGTTTCACCAGCGCATTCTGCTGGCCAGCGGTAACCAGGCCATGGTGAGCATCCTCAGCGCCAGTGCCGAGGTGTTTCTGGAAAGTCAGAAGCTACCGTTCATCCGGCCGGAGCGGGCCATGGAAACCTGGCAGGAACATCGCAGAATCCTGCGCGCCCTGGCCCGCCGCAGCAGTACGGCGGCGCAGAAAACCATGCAGGAACATATACGTAATGCAGCGTTGCGCACGGGCATTGCGTTCGTGACGCCCGCTACGCCGTGACGGGGTCATACCCACACTCATTCAAGTTCATAGCAAGACTCAATCAGACGCGGCTTCCTGAACAGGGGAAGGGCGGCTATGATGGGCAACGTTTTTTTTGCTTACAATCCGGAGACATCCATGAGCAGCGATCTTATCAAGCACGTCACCGACGCGTCCTTTGAAGCCGAAGTCCTCAAGGCTGAAGGCCCGGTGCTGGTTGACTACTGGGCTGAATGGTGCGGCCCTTGCAAAATGATCGCTCCGGTCCTGGACGACATTGCGACCACCTACGAAGGCAAACTGACCGTTGCCAAGCTGAACATCGACGAGAACCAGGAAACTCCGGCCAAACATGGCGTGCGTGGTATCCCGACTCTGATGCTGTTCAAGAACGGCAATGTCGAAGCGACCAAAGTGGGCGCGCTGTCGAAGTCCCAGCTGCAAGCTTTCCTCGACGCGAACATCTAAGCGTCGTCAAAAAAGCCCCGCAATTTGCGGGGCTTTTTCGTAAAACAGGGCTAGACGCTCCGAAATCCAGGTGGTACATTCGGCCCCGCAGTGGTTTCTCCACTGCCCCCTGCAAGCCGTCGCCGACGCATTCCTTTTCGATTAGTACGCGATCCTGTCGCCTTCTCTGCGGCGCGGCCTCATTAAGCCAAAAGCTTAATTTCCCCCCTCCATAAATGATTACGTCATTCCTATATGAATCTGACTGAACTCAAGCAAAAGCCGATTACCGACCTGCTCCAACTGGCCGAAGAAATGGGCATAGAAAATATGGCCCGTTCGCGCAAGCAGGACGTGATTTTCTCCCTGCTCAAGAAGCACGCGAAAAGCGGCGAGGAAATCTCCGGTGATGGCGTGCTGGAGATTCTCCAGGACGGCTTCGGCTTCCTCCGCTCTGCAGACGCGTCCTATCTCGCCGGCCCAGACGATATCTACGTCTCGCCGAGCCAGATCCGTCGCTTCAACTTGCGCACCGGTGACACCATCGTTGGCAAGATCCGTCCTCCGAAGGAAGGTGAGCGTTACTTCGCCCTGCTCAAGGTCGACACGATCAACTTCGATCGCCCCGAGAACGCGAAAAACAAGATTCTCTTCGAGAACCTGACTCCGCTGTTCCCGACCGTGCGCATGAAGATGGAAGCCGGTAACGGCTCCACCGAAGACTTGACCGGCCGTGTGATCGACCTCTGCGCTCCAATCGGCAAAGGCCAGCGTGGCCTGATCGTCGCACCGCCGAAAGCCGGCAAGACCATCATGCTGCAGAACATCGCCGCGAACATTGCACGTAACAACCCTGAAGTTCATCTGATCGTGCTGTTGATCGATGAGCGTCCGGAAGAAGTGACCGAAATGCAGCGCACCGTGCGCGGCGAAGTGGTTGCCTCGACGTTCGATGAGCCGCCAACCCGCCACGTGCAGGTTGCCGAAATGGTGATCGAAAAGGCCAAGCGCCTGGTCGAGCACAAGAAAGACGTGGTGATCCTGCTCGACTCCATCACCCGTCTGGCTCGCGCCTACAACACCGTGATCCCGAGCTCCGGCAAGGTGCTGACCGGTGGTGTCGATGCTCACGCCCTGGAGAAACCGAAGCGTTTCTTCGGCGCTGCGCGCAACATCGAAGAAGGCGGCTCGCTGACCATTATCGCCACCGCGCTGGTTGAAACCGGCTCGAAGATGGACGAAGTGATCTACGAAGAGTTCAAGGGTACCGGCAACATGGAACTGCCTTTGGATCGTCGCATCGCTGAAAAGCGTGTGTTCCCTGCGATCAACATCAACCGTTCCGGCACCCGCCGCGAAGAGCGCATCGACGAGCATCGGAAAGTCGGGGCGCGGCGGCGGGCTGGGAGGCAGGGCCTGCAAGGCGGCGTCCAGTGCCGCTTTGAGCGCCACCACCTTGGGCCACGGCGTGTCGAGCAGCGCGTTGGAAACGCCGTGCACTCCGGGATCGAGCGCGCGCAGGCCGCGGTCCACGGCATGGTTGGAAGCCCAGAATCGCATGCCGCGCGGCAGATCGAAGGCGAGCAGGTTGAAGCCGTTATGGCCCCGTGCGCGCGTGCGGCGCCAGAATTCATCCGGCGCGTCGTGCCCCGCGAGCCAGTCGGTGACGATCGCGCCGCGCGAGGGTGCGTCGGAACGGATGCGGGACGGGTCGCGCACG